>ODAI010614783.1_pt1 | contig 15070 bp, 10 predicted proteins | sample 1539321 | NCBI WGS metagenome assembly ODAI01 (sample SAMN02144231, study PRJEB22623) | gut metagenome | biome: sheep rumen | host: Ovis aries | place: New Zealand
ACCTTGATATAGAAGTCCACATAAAAGACTCCTGCATAGCCAGTCTCTGATGTGCTATATGCCACATAGTCAGCTTGCAACTTGGAACTTGTCGAAGTGAGTGCCACACCCTGTGTGCCAGAGTTTACGTATTTACTATCCGTACTCACCAGCGCTGAACCATAACTTACCGTCCACTTGCCGACATTCTTAATGGTGTTTCCAGCCGTAAATCCATCGGTCGCCTCAAAGGAAGTATTGAGAAAATCGGTCGCCGATGCAGTCAACGACAGCAGGCAAAGGGCAAGCAACACTATTATTTTCGTTCTCCAATTCATGGTATCATCTCCATTTTAAAACTATTGTTTTATTACTATTTTCTTTCCTTGCCTGATGTTGACGACCTTGGGTAATCTACAATTTGGCAATTTACAATTTACAATTTTTCGACCGCTTAGGTCATAAACATTATTATCATTTGTCGATTGACTATTACCAAATGTAACCTGGCTAATTACGCCTGCAGGTACATCATCATCATGAGTTATTGTTACATTATAGATCTCTACCTCACCGTATGCCCCGGCAACATCTCCCTTTGTCAGGTTTGACTGGGTATACATACCTGCCTTAAAGTAGCAATGCTCAGCGTTTGTAGCATAGCTCTCAGCAAAGCGACCATTGTAATAACTGTCTACCTTACCATTGCCAGCGACAAACTTCACTGTAAACTTCGTTCCAAGTTCGTATTGGTCGGTTAGCAGGGCACCTTTCGAACCGTCATGATCCACCCAGAGCTTCTTACCTTCCAACCTGAATACTATGACATCATCATCGGCATCATGAATTTGTCCCACAACAACATGTGGCTTATAGTCGGGTAGATGAGTTACGGCTTGGGGTATCTCCATGACATGCGTACCGTTGCCTGCTGCGATGTTCCAGTCAGCCTTATCTTTGCCACCGTTGATCATCTCACGTAACTCAGAGCGAGGATACTTCGATCCACTTGTGGTTATTCCTTCTACTGGCGCTCTGAACACCACAGCGTCACCTTTCTTGTTGACAAAGAAATAATCTTTGTCTATAAATGTAGCCAGTTCTGGCTGCTTTATCTCTTTCGACCATCCATTGCTACCAGCTATCGGTAGGTTCAGTTTCCAGTCAGTAAGGTCAAGGACCTGCGCTGGCACCTTCTCTACAACAGATGGTTGCGCTGGCTCCGGCACACTGTCGATACCACTTGAAGAGTCATCTCCCGAGCATGCCATGAGTCGCAGACTCACAAAAACCAGTAGTAACAGATATTTCTTCATCTTCTTATGTTATTTTATTACTATCTTCTTTCCTTCTTTGATGTAGATTCCCTTCGTAAGTTTACTCGAAGCAATCCTTCTGCCGTCAAGTGAATATACGGAACCAGTATCACTCCGCCCCTGAGATGGCATATAAGTTAGACTTTCAATGCCATCGGCAGAAACTTTCTCAATAGAGAAGTCTGCAAAGAGCAGTATCTCATCACGCAGAATGTTGCGCCACTCACCATTCTCACCCACACTACGATAGATACCCCACTTAGGTCGCAGTCCCGACGAGCCAGTGCGCCATGTGTCTATACTCTCATTATTGTACGAGAGTAGCGTCTTGTTGTCTTTGATTCGTTTGATGGTGATACTGATACTACCATTAGCACCAAATCTCACCGTCTCTTCCGCCTCTACCCACTCACCAAGGAAGTCTGTCTGCGACATCTCAGCCAAGGTCTTTGCACTCGTAGTAGTAAGGTCGGTTCTGTCATTATGCAGCAGTCTCACCACCTTTCTGCCCGAACTTGTAGTATAGCATGTCAGCGTCACCACAGGCAGACTTACATCGGCATTGCCAGCAGCATTGTCCATTCCCTTGAGCTGATGGATATGAGAGAACTTTGAAGTGGTGATAAGTCCTGAAGGTAGTTTGAATTTCCACCTCATCCTCAATGTCTCGCCCTCCTGTGCTATGAGTGAAGCTGGCGAATGTGGACCAGTCTTTATCTCGTTGCGCTGACGGTCAGTGATGTTTGTCAGTCCACGATCGTCATCAATGGCTGCATGGATATAGAACGAAAAGACATACTTGCCAAGAGTGGCATCCCACTGTTGCTGGATATGCTGGAACGGATTGCTGGCATGCGAGCCCGAATTGTCGGGCGGCTCAAGGTCGTAGCCTTGATTTTGTATCAAGGCATACGTACCGGCAGTGTTTCCGTCGGCTACGAGCACTCCGATATCATCATTACCGAGGTTTGTCACAGCCCATACCTGTGTGCCACTGAACATGGCACACAGGATAAGGATTGTTATGGCAAGCCGTCTTGTCATTGTCGTTTGTTTCGGTATTATTTTACAACAAACTTCTTACCGTTCTGGATGTAAACACCCTTTGCAGGAGTCTTCACTTCCATACCAGAGAGATTGTATATCTTACCATCAGCCTTTTGGTCGTCTACAGTGATATTGGTAACAGAGGTCATTTCTGGAACAATCGTAACTCCATCCAAACTATAGTTGTCTGCATGACATAAGCCATATACTGTCTGTCCACTGCTTGTAAAAGATCCTATCTTACCATATACCCATACCTTTTCTTTTAGTTTGGTAGGATTGTCATTCAGGTTTAGATCCGTTCGTGGATCAGTTTCTGAAATCAACTGGACAGTCAAACAGTTACTTCCTACTGCTTCATTTGCAGCATTACCCAAGCCTATAGAGCTTGATGTACCTGTTGTTGAGTTTACTATTTTAACGTCCTTCACTTCAGAATTATATACTCCTACAATATAACCTACTACCCATGCTTTCTCTGTACTTCCCTCCTCTGCCGTTTCTGCTAAATAACGAAAATCTGTTGGAAAATATGGATTCTCAAGTGTACCATCACCATCACTCAATACATAAACAGTATATGATGCTGAACTTGCACTATATGAAGACGAAATTGCGGTCTTTGCTGTTATTGTAGTTTTACCTGGGTTCACTGCTGTCAATTGACCCGTTGAGGCGTCAACAGTTACTATATCAGTATTGCCACTTTCATAAGTTATTGCGCCATCAGAATTAGTGTTAACAGCTTGAGAGGTCGCAGTACCACTTTTTTTGAAGGCTATTGTAGGTTGAGAGAAAGTGGTTGTTGGATCTACTAATGGTGTACTTGGCGTATATTTTACGGCATCTGCCCAAGTCTTTGCTACACGAAGGCCAGCATAAGCTGCGGTTAACTTTGTCTGACGGAAACAAACATAACGCAAATCGGCTCCTCCATCAGATGTATTACCCAATGCCTCCATCATAACAGAAGCATTATCTGCCTCGCTCTTAGAAGGATCTGGATTAACATAAAGATAGAATTCATCTGCAGCTCCACTAGATCCAGTACTTTTATTTACATACTTCACTACAAGTAAAGCTGCATCTTCCTTAGGTGTTTCTGCTGACCAATCAGTAATTGTCTGACTATTCTTACGGATAGCAAAACTTTTCTTGCCATCAGCTATTTTCACTTGAACACGACCACGCGCCGTAGTACCAGTACCTGCTGCCGTTCCTTGTTTTATATAGCAAAATATTTCTTTTCCGCTCGTGGAACCAGTATTAGAGAAATCTGCTAAAAAAGCAGCATAGAAGACATCGTCCGTTGCTGGTTTGTCAGATGTAAATGGCACAAGCGTGTTTCGGCTATCTGTCACGTTTTGCTTTTCATTATCAAGTAGTAAAGCCTTACCTTTTGCAGAACCATCATAGTCAGTGTAGGTTATCGTCTGGTCAACAACAATAGGAGAAGTTCCAGTTGCCTCGGTTTCTTTCGTAGAAACTTGCCATCCTCCCTGTCCCTCAATAGCACTGTTTGCAGTATAGTTAAAGTATTCTTCTAACATCACCTGAGCATGCATAGTCATTGCTGCAAACGCAAGCATTAATAGTGTAAAAATCTTTTTCATAGTAGTAATTGTTTTTGGTGTTTAGTTTCTGTTTTCATGGAATCCAATGCCAGCACTATAGGCTGGCATTGGTACCAAATATTACTTGAGGTTATTCTCGATAAACTCTGCAGCCTTGAAGAATATCTCTTCCATCTTGTCAGAGCCTTTCGAGGTGAGATTATGATCATAGTACTTATACTCCAACAGCTCTACCTTGCCTCCTTTCTTCTGCAGAGCTTTGGCAAACTCCTCGCTCTGCTGACACTCTACAGTGACATCGCAGGTGCCACATACCAACATCGTTGCAGGGATGTTCTTCTTTGGTATGAGGTTGATAGGTGAAGCTCCATGAAGTACCTTCGAGTTGCGGTCGCAGAAGTAATTGATACGCTGATCATCCTTGCTCTTCTGTACGATGGCTGCCGTCTCAAGGTCGTATATGCCAGAGTAGCCCACGAATACCTTTGCCTTGCTGCTCATAGCACCGACACCTGCGAGATGACCTCCTGCCGATGTGCCGAGGAATCCATATACATCAGGATTGATGTTGAGTTCCTTAGCATGATCCTGTACATATTTCAGCGCATCCTTGACATCCTGGATAGATACCTCTACCGTAGCATCTGTCTGCGGAGCAAGAGTGTAGGAGACACGTATGCCAGTGATACCCTTCTGCTTGGCAAGATACTGCGACAACTGCTTAGACGAACCGTTGTTGCCTCGTGCCCATCCTCCTCCATGAACATATATCATAAACGGAGCAGGTGTTGCAGACTCGGCATAGTCTACTGTCAATATGAGTTCGTAGTCCTTGTACTTCTTGTAGACGATGTCCTCAGAGCGTACTCCTTTGTAGAGCTTGCTCACAAGGCGGTCTCTCTCGTATGTATAAGGAACGAGCACGTCAGGGATGGTATTCACGTCGATGATACGCGCATATTTCTTTGCTTGCTGCAAAGAGTATGTGCCGTCTTCATTTTGCGTCATCTTCATGGCATACCTGTTGGTAATCTGCTGCTGGGCATTGGCAGTGAATGCCAACGCCAGCATGATGATAGTCAAAAAACTCTTACGCATAGCTGTAGGGGGTTTTTATTTGTTACGCAAATCTTTTAAGAGAAGAACGAACCACCATTGATGTCGATGTTCGTACCTGTGAGATAAGACGACTCACTGGAAGCGAGATAGCATACGAGGTCGGCAACTTCCTGTGCCGTTCCCTCACGACGCAGAGGATAGCCCTGCTTCATACGCTCGCGGTTCTCTGGAGTATTGAATCTGTCGTGGAACGACGTGGCGATGGTTCCTGGGCAGAGGGCGTTGCAACGTATGCCCTGAGGTCCAAGTTCCTTTGCCATAGCACGTGTGAAGGTCATCACGGCTGCCTTGGCAGTAGCATACATCGAGGCACCTGGACCGCCACCGTCACGTGCAGCCAGTGAGGAGAAGTTAACGATAGATGCTCCATCACCCATGTATGGCACTACCTCACGTGTGCACAACCAGCATGAACGCATGTTGACATCCATGAGGAAGTCATACCACTTCTCGTCCTGCTCAGTGATCTTCTTACGTCCTACGATACCACCAACGACATTGACGAGGATATCTATCTTCTCGCCAAATGCCTTTACGGTCTCACCTACCAGACGCTTCACATCATCTGCCTTGGTCATGTCGCCCTGTACGATGATAGCCTCACCGCCAGCATTGGTAATCATTTCCAGTGTCTCCTTGGCATCACCCTCGTTGTCGAAATAGTTAACACACACCTTTGCGCCCTCAGCAGCAAGTTTCACTGAGATGGCACGTCCTAAGTCTCTTGCACCACCAGTCACGATGGCTACTTTTCCTTGTACTTTCATAATTATTAGTTTTTTGTCGTTGTTTTTATTGTTTCGTTTTCTCGAAATTTCGATATATCGAGATGTTATTATTTTGAAGCCTTTTAATTCTCAATCTGCTTAATCTCTCCTACAGTAAGGAACACTGCCAGCCATGACAATGGCACAAGTGCTGCCAGCAGACTGAACAACAATGTCCAATTGGTAATGTAACCAGAGAAGAGGATTGCCAGAATAGTTCCGAGAACAGCAGCCGCTCCTCCCAGTCCAGCAAGCGAACCAACCGACTTACCTGTGTGAAGGTCGCTCGGAATAGTCTGCAGATTGGTCATAAAGAACTGGAAACCGCCCAGCACCAATGCCATGAACAGTACAGCGTTAACTGCCGAAGCTGATCTTATCGCTGCTATTATTGACGGGATGATGATGATACCTCCGACGAGCATGGCAGCCTTACGAGCATAGTTGACGGTCTTGCCACTGTTGATGAGCCAACCAGAGAACCAGCCTCCTACCACACTACCGATGGCAGCTCCTACGTATGGTACCCATGCTGAAAAAGCCACCTCTTTGATGTTCAGATGGAACACGTCGGTAAGGTATAACGGAAGGAATGTGACGAACATCCACCAGATGGGGTCAAGGAAGAATCTGCCAAGTATGACTGACCAGTTCTTCTTTTCTCTCAACAGTTCGCCCCAACTCTTACCCTTGTCCTCCTTCTGAGCCACAGTACATACGGGACGACCGCTAATGATATAGTCACGCTCCTCATCGGTTATCCATGGATGCTCTTCAGGGGTCTTCTTGTTGATAACCAACCATGGGATAAGCCACAGCAGTCCCAACGAGCCGACAATGACAAACGTAATCTTCCAGCCGAAAGCGATGAACAGCATAAGGATTATCACTGGTGCAAGGATAGAACCCACAGAGGCAGCCGCACCGAAGAGTCCTTGTGCCAGCGCCCGTTCTTTTTGTGGGAACCATTCTGCATTGCTCTTTGTGGTACCTGGCCATGGTCCAGCCTCGCCTAATCCCAACATCATACGGAAAGCTGTCAACGACACCATGCCGCGTGACAGCGATGCCAGTGCGTCGGCAAGTCCCCAGATGAGTACACTTCCGAAAAATCCCTTGCGACAACCCACCTTGTCATACATGCGGCCAGAGACCAGCTGACTGATGCCGTAGGCTATCATGAAGAAGATAGTAATCAGTCCGAGGATGTCTTTTGCCTTTGTCGATGCGTTAGGGTCGTTACGATCAACAAGACCGAGGTCTATGGCAATACCCTCACGATTGGTGACATATTTCACTCCATCCTTCTCTTTGTGAGTAACTAAAGAGGCTGGCACAGTCTGTTGCTCGCCCTTACTGTCGGTGAGCATATAACTGTCACCTTTTGCAACAGCATAGTTACCCTTGGTTGCGTCTGGAGTCGTTTGCTCTGTCACAACCTCGTAGTCGATATTGGCAAGCCACATATAGTTGAGCGTGCCTCGGTCGAGATAGTTGATGATGGTAATGAGCATTATCAGCCCTATGATATACCATCTAAGTCCTTTGATTTTCATTATATTATTAAATACCTAAGAAGTCTGCACGTACGGGGCTAAATGTATCGATGAGTATGCCTGCCTCAAGACAAACACATCCGTGTGGCTCGTCGGGGGCCACATAGTAGCCGTCACCTGCCACGAGAATCTTCTTCTCATCACCAATGGTGAGTTCGAACTTTCCACTTGCGACGTATGTCGCCTGACTATGATAATGCTCATGGATGGTACCTACGGCTCCCTTTTCGAAGTCTACCTTCACCATCATCAGCTGTCCGTCGTAGCCCATGATCTGACGACGAATACCTGGACCAGGGTTCTCCCAGCCCATCTCTTTCTCAATCTGAAATCTCGTACTTACTGTTTTCATTTTTTTAGTTTTTAGTTTTTAGTTTTTGGAGATTCCGCATCAAGTGCGGAATGAGAGTTTATTTGATATCATATTTACTTTTTGCTGGTTCTTTATTATCCAATGTGAAGATGATAGTCTTGTCTTTATATATTATCTCCACTACCGTCGATGACTCATCGTCATTTATAATCCGCACACTCTTACACTCACTTTTGAGGTTACTTGAAGTCTCACGTACCACGTCATATTGACCATGAGTCTCAATCAGAGTGGCAAAAGTATGGTTGGCTGCTTGCGGTTGACGTATCATATACGCCGTTGCTGGACGCAAATTGAAGTCTGGATCGTTAGCACCCAGACGTAGCATACGCATCTCTGAGTCGGCATTAGTGGCTGTACTGACAGTATAGAAACGTGAACCCTTGAAGAAGGTGAACTGCGACATGTTCTTTTCCTGATTCTTCCCGAATGCCTCCACCCATATATGTTGGTAGCCATTTGACTTGCCCAGGGTCTCCATCGTACTTAACGACTTGGTATATGGGAAATTTGTCGACACCATGTGACCATTATACCACATAGGATAATCGTATTGGTGTACTTCCTCCGAGCGAGCTCGGAGGATATCCACTATTAAGGGATAATCGGCAAATGGCAGGGTGATATATGCCAGACAGCGCTCCATCCTGACACCTGGATAAGCATCTTTGTCAGCAGCAACAAGCATCTGCATATCTTGTCGATTGATACCGTTGTATATGATGTCGGCATGGTGTTCGTTTGCTACTTTTATCTTCCCGTCATAATTGCTCTTGCCGTCAACAACAAGTGTGTTGTGAGCAATGGTCTGCTTGGCAAAACTCTTGTTTTCCTTAGTATAATGGCCTGAATATTTTGCCTCTATGTTAAGGAAACGGGCTGCACCATAGTCGCACAGTATCTCATAGCCATTGTCATAGTATGCCATTGTGAGTTTGTCAAAGTGTCCATGCTCCATGCCATGCGATGTCGCTTTCAAGGTGAGCGCACTGTTCAGATGTTTGTCACGCGACCGGATTACTCCTACCGCGCCTTGGTCGCCATCTCTACCATCGAGAAAGACATGACTCTGGTAATCTATCGGCTGTGCCTCTCCATTTGCTATGTCACGTGCCAACTCATAACCTCCTATAATTGGTAGGAATCCACTCTGATACTTTTCAGCTACAGTAAGCAACGATTTCTGCTGCGGGAAAGCATGATAGAGAATATTGACCGCATATGTCAGTTCCTGTGACGACAGACCTTTTTCCAGAGCATCGTTGAAATGGAAGAACTCACCTTCGTAAGTAAGCTGTATCAATGCGTTAATAGCTTTTTCCAGGATACGTCCACGATACTCGAAAATCTTCAGGTCAGGACGATTATGCTCAATACACTGAGCAAATATGACAAAAGGCCAGATGGCATAACGCTCGTAATATGCGCCCTCGGCATAATAGCCGTCAGGAGAGAAGAGCTCATCCATCTGTCTGAGGAATCCACCTGTCTTACCAGTGCCGTCACTGCCATATAGAGCAGCCTTGACCAACGCCTCATTACCAGTAGTAAATCCTGTCATGCCAACAGCTGCAGTAGCCCATGTAGCATGGTTGTGCATACGATTGAACATTTCATGATTCTTGCGTTGCTCACCATAGCCGTTCATGATGAAGTCTGCCATGTTGAACAGCAGGTTCTTCTCTATGAAGTCACGTTGTTTCTTAGTCAATGTCTCATAGATGCAGTCGTATGCCATTGATGTATGCATCAGCCACACGCTCTCATTGAGTGTCTGCCAAAACAGTCTGCCACGCAATCCTGACAACGTCATTGGATGCAATCCCCAAGTAGGATATAGTCGAGCATACTCCATGAGCATGTCTGTGACATACGTGGCATACTTTTTCTCACCAGTATACTGATATGCCAGCCCACAATGGAACATGGCATAATAGTTGGTCTTATGCTGCTCATGAACCACTCCGCCTCCACCATCACATGGCACTGGCACAGAGATAGGCATAGCCAATGCATTGTCAGCATCACTGATAAGTTTTGCCAGTGTCTTATCGAAGGCTGCTACCTGTCCCTTTACCTGACGAATGGTATTCACCTCGTTCTGGTTTACTATCAGTCTGGGGTGCTGAGCCTTTGCTGTCAGTATCAAGCCCGTCATCAGACAGAATGCAATGAAAAACTTTCTCATCATCTTACCACATTATTATATTGTTCCACCTTATCAGTAGAGGTCATTACTCTACCAGAGTTCTCAAACACACAATCGCGAATACATATCTTTTCCCAGATAGCTTCGTCGAGCCTAATGCTCGCACCACCAAGTCCAGAATTCTTGAAGCTGCAATCAGAAATAGTCATCAGCTGCGGACCGATGAGCCTCATCACGCTGCCACGCTGACGATTGCAACAGTCATCGAAGACACAACCTTTGATAGACACATACGGACCTGCAGTACTCTCGTCGCTACCACCTCTATACACATTGACAGGAATGCCCAAGAACCTTTGGAATGTGCAGTTCTCCACTATAAAATCATCTACATCATAGCGTCCCTTATCGTCACGTTCTGCGGAATAGTCAATGCCGTTGCCAGAGATGTCATAGAAACGGCTGTTACTAATGACGACGCTATCTGCGAATGTCGCCTTTGTGCCTTTGATAGCCGCAAAAGTGCTCTCTACGAAATTGCGGAATTCACAATCGTCTACCTTCAGCCTGTATGTCCTGTTCATCTTCTCTGCCGTTGAAATACCCGAGAAAGCCAGACGCTTGCCTGCCTCCAATCGACCGTCGAAGATAATACCATTCACTTTCAGGCTGCCACCATTGGCAATGGTTATCATGCTGGCAGGTTGATCACCGACATAGCGTAACACCGTCCTTCCCTTAACACCACATATCACCGTGGGCTTTTCAATGAGAATAGTCTCCGTCAGTCGGTATTCACGTCCCTCGAAGTTGATGGTATCGGCCTTGCATTTGCTGCTGCCATCATCTTTCGTCGTCAGCATCCATGTAGCACCCTTACCCTCACGCATCTCCTTATATGTTGGCAACTTCGGCAACTTGATGGTCTTACTGGTAAAACCTTCTACATTATATGGCTCTGCCAGTTGCACCAGATTACCGCTACATGTCATCTGTGTAGACTTGTCGGTCATCAGCAAGGGCTCCTTCTGAGCAGTATCGACAATCTTGTTGTCAGCAAACGTCACACCGACAGGAGCCTCTGTACGTTCCGGGTCCATCCCTGTTCCCATCTCCAACGCCTTGCAGTTGACAAAGGTATTGCCACTGACAGTCAGGTTGCTCACTCTGACATAGCGGTTAGGCAGGCTGTTAGGCACTCCGTCCATCACTCCGAGAGCCGAGAAGAAGCGTTCGCCAGCCAGACCGTAGAAGACGTTGCTGACCACACGATGGTCGGCATCAACCACGCGCACACCACCAGTGTTTCGTTTGCCATTACCGACAAACCAGTTATGCTCCACCAGATTACGCTTGCCATGACGCAATGCTACTACTCCCTCACACTCCAACAGGATGTTCCGACGTACTATATTGTCACACGACTTCACCGAGATTACCTCCACCTCGCCAGAGCATTGCTCAAAGAGATTGTCTTCTATTATAGTATTCGATGAGAAATATGACTGATTGGACGTACCTATGCGCATCGTCTCGGCACCATTGGAGCCATATACCGCACGACGACCAAAGTAGTTATGATCTACCTGATGGTAGTTCTGCAGACAGTCGTCGCCATTGAGATTGACAAGCAGGGTGACACCGATATTCTCCTTTCTTAGTAGCGAACAATGATCTACCCGATTATGACGACCCGAGAGGGTGACATAGCTCACAAGAACGTCGCGCCCGAGAGCGTTGAAGTTGTCTATGACACAATCGGTGAGGCGGCAATGGTTAGCGACAACGCCATTCAGGGCAAAGTCGACAACGGTCTTACGTGCTGGTTCACCATCACGGAAGTACAGTCCCTTGACGGTGAGATACTCACCACCAATCTGCAGACTCGACTTTCCGTTGATGATAACCTTTCCTGCATGGAGAGCCTCAATGATGACGGGCTTTTCGGCTGTGCCCTGTGCCTTCCATTTCAGCGTCACATCCGAATATGTACCGTCGGCTATCTGGATACAATCACCAGGCTTTGCTGTCTTCAGACACTTAGCCACCTCACCCAGACTCACGGTATAATTCTCAGCAAGGACTGTTGCTGGCAGCATGACCGCTGCCAACAACATTATCCATATCATCTTTGTGGTTCTCATCTTATTATCCGTATTTAAAACTCTTAGTTCATGACATGTTGATAGTCATGCTTCATCCAGTACATGTCGAAGGTGATAGCACTCGACGATGGTGCATTGGTGTTATTGTACAGCACGAAGTTGATATGCTTGATATGCAACAGACCGATGCGTCGGATATTGGCAGCCTTATTATTGCTATCCAGTCCGTTGTGGTTGTAATAGAACACCATGATATACGAATCGACGTCAGTATCCTTAGCTTGTCCTATGGTGAACACACCTGGTGCGTAGACAGCCTGCGTGAGACTGTTAGCTACACTTCCGATATTGATGCCGCGACATGTCTTTTCGTCCACATTGATAGGGAACGTCTCCTCGTCTATCTTCTCCAAGGTACCATTGGCAGCCAAGTCTATCACAGCCTTATGCTCAGGTGTAGCAGGATTGAGATAGAGGAAGGTGAGCACAGGCGTACCATAGCAGTTGCTGTTGGCTCCCGTGACACGATATTCGTTGGAAGAGTTGTTGAAGTAGTAGAAGTTCTTCAGCTGACCAGTAGAACCAGCAGGGCTGTTTATCTGCAGGTTTCCCGCACTCACGCCAGAGAAGAAGAAGTATGGTTTCACGGAGTTGTATTCTGCCGCTGTCACCGCAGGTTTCTGGTTGGCGCTACATGTGCTTGCCTGATACTGATAAGAGATGGGGTCTATCGTCTCCCGCCACAGGCTGTTATGATAGGCAACACCCGTCTCGGGCGAGAAGAAGGATGCCATCTCTGGCACGTCACGTCCCTGACCATATACGGTACGGTCTTTCCAGAACAAGACGAACGGCACCTTGATGACAAACTCATCACTGAGCACCTGGCTCTCAACGCCATCGAAGTATACTATGCTGAGTGTTGTGGTATTGTTGCCATCGACAAAGTCTGCGAGAGAAGGTACGAGGAACTTCAGTTCGGTCTCGTTTTGTGATGTTATCTGACATTCCGTACCATTGATAGCCACCTTGTCTATCTTGTTAAGGTAGACACCATTGAGTATGAAGACATCGCCCACGTTGACTACAGGGAATTCTGTCGTGCTCACCACTGGCTGATAACGCTTGATGACGACCTCTGGCGCCGTAGTCTTACTTGTCTCAACATCCTTGCTACCATCGAAATATCTGAAGGTGATGACGGCATCATCCCTTTCCACGTATGGTATCTTCACCACTATCTCGTTGGCATTCTGACTGATAATCTCAGCCTCATGGCCCTCGCTCACACCCTCAGCCGTAAAGATTACTGCCGATATGACATTCATATTCTCGCCGCTGATGAGAAGTTTGTTACCCATCTCCAGTTCGTCGGGAATACTTGAAGTGAGGATAGTCGGTGCAGGATACTCCATGGTGAACACGCCATCCGACACAGTCTCGCCGAGCGAGTTGGCAAGAGTGATAACACCCGTCTGGGCGCCACTCGGCACCCTGATGGTGAGCTGTTTGTTCGACACCTTCTCTACCAGTTCAGCCTGAACACCCCCGATAGTAGCACTGACCACATCGTCAAGATAATTACCAGTGATGACTATCTCCGTGCCCACACTACCACTCTCAGGATAGAAAGCTTCTATCTCCGGAGCGCTCTGAACCAAACTTTTCATCGACTCCTTGTCGCATGCTGCCAATAACACAGTGGCAATCAATGCAAGGAAAATATTTATATGTCGTCTCATAATAATTGTTTTTGCGTTGAACGTTGATTTAACTATGCACTATGCACTATGAACTATGCACTATGAACTATGCACTATGAACTATGAACTATGAACTATGCACTATGAACTATGAACTAAATCAGTATCCCACATTCTGTGCTACATCAGGATTGATATTCAGCACGCTGATAGGAATAGGGAGGAACACCTGCCAGTCGGCAATAGGATTCACAGTATAGGAGTATGCACTATAGAAAGCCTCCGAAGCGAGATAGTTATTGATTGTCGTTGTAGCATTACCCCAGCGCAGCAGGTCGAACCATCTTTGGTTTTCAAACGCCAGTTCCATACGACGCTCCTTGCGTACCGCCTCACGGAAGTCGTACTTGTTAGAGAGGTCGGCAAGGGTGTACGGGTTGATTCCAGCACGTTCACGAATCATATTCAGATAGATCAGAGCCTCCGAACTTGGTCCATTCAACTCGTTGAGCAGCTCAGCATAGAGCAGGGCTATATCTCCTACACGGATGACGGGCCAGTCGCTCTCACCATCAAACTGTGTTGTGACGGGATTGGTATATTTCTTACAATAGGTAGCCTCCACCCATGTATCTGTTGTGGCATTATAGTATCTCTGTGCTATATTCACATCAAAGCGGATGTTGTCGCCTTCGTTGATATAGGTTGTAATGATATTGTCGCTCGGCGTATTATAGTTATTTGACGTACCGATGATGACATTGGCACCATTATTGATAGGAGCAAACATATTGCCAAAGGGCGAGCCCAGACCAACATTGCCCGAGAGATAGCGCACAGCGAAGATTATCTCGTTGTTCATCTCCTTATCTATGTCGAAGATATCTGCAAACGGAACGAGGTCATCACCGCTACGTGGATTGCCCACACGACTGCTCTGTAGTACCTCACGACAGAGCGTAGCTGCCTCAGCATATTCGTCGTCACCAAGTTTGTAATGGGTCGCATAGACCTTAGCCAACAGCGCCTTTGCTGCAGTGAGGTCTGCACGTCCAAGGTTAGTACCGTCGAACGACTCTGGCAACAGACCTTCATAGACCACTTTCTCCAAGTCGCCTTCGATGAGAGCATATACCTCTTCCACAGTAGATCGTTGCATGTTACGTGCCACGTCTGACGGAGTCTTCGATGTCACGATGAACACTGGTCCCCACAAGCGCACGAGGTTGAAATACTCCAGTGAACGGAGGAAGAGAGCCTCTCCCTCATATTGATTGCGCAACGTCTCATCATCGACAACATCTAGATGAGCCAAGACATTATTGACACGTGCAATGGTAGCATAGCAACCATTCCAGTAGCTGGTCACCCAGTCATGTTCA
>ODAI013347393.1_pt1 | contig 15068 bp, 15 predicted proteins | sample 1539321 | NCBI WGS metagenome assembly ODAI01 (sample SAMN02144231, study PRJEB22623) | gut metagenome | biome: sheep rumen | host: Ovis aries | place: New Zealand
ATAATGGCTTTACTACATGTTCACAAGATGTCTCTTTTGAAGTATCGGGATCATATACAGGTGATGTTTCAGCAAAAGAATTGAGAAGTATCGGAGTTACTTATTCAATTATTGGACATTCTGAAAGAAGAAAATACTATAATGATTCTAATTTAGTGAATGAAAAACTAAAAAGATTATTGGAAGAGGAAATAAATCCAATAATATGTATTGGTGAAACTAAAAAAGAAAGAGATAATCATGAAACTTTTGATGTTTTAAAAAAAGAACTTGACGAAGTATTAAAAAATGTGGATACAAAACATATAAATAATGTTATAATAGCGTATGAACCAATTTGGTCTATTGGGACAGGTGTTATTCCAACAAATGATGAAATTCATGAAACTATTGTAATGATTAAAGACTATGTCTTTAATAAATATGATAATAAACTATTAGTTTTATATGGTGGCAGTGTTAATAAAAACAATATCCTTGAACTTGAAAAAATAGATGGCATTGATGGATATCTTGTTGGTGGTTGCTCAATAAAAAAAGCAGATTTTGATGAATTAATAAATAGTGTAAAATAGGAGATAATATGAAGCGTGTATTAAGAATTATGGTTGATATATTTCAACCAGAAGGAATTGATTGGATGAATTTTGCATTATCAAGAGATAATCCATATACTTATCATCATATAGTTGAAAGAAGTAAAGGTGGGGATAAATCTATTGATAATGGTGCAATTTTAACTAGACGCGCTCATACTTTCTTACACGCGCTTGAAAAAGTATGTCCAGATGCTTATATTGATTTGCAAAATGTTTTTACTAAAATAAATGATAGTAAAAAACCTATAAATGAAGAACTAGTTCGAGAAATTGACGAGATTTTATATAAAGTTTTAATTTCACGTGAATATAATTTTTTAGAAGATATGGATTTTTCTAGTTATAATGGTTTATACTTTGAAGGTCGTAAACGGCTTAAAAAATGTCTAAAATAAGAGAAAAAGTGTCAATCGACAAAACTTTCTCTTTTTTGCTATATGCAAAATTTGTAAGATAATATATAATAGTATTTGCATGCAGGATGAAAGGATGAAAAATGAATAAAATTAAAGTATTATTAATCGACGATAACGAAAGTCTCGTTGATATGGTTAAGCAGTACTTTAGTAGTCATGCAGTAATCGAGGTTTCTGATGTAGCATATAATGGTAAAGATGGTTTATCATTAATTGAAAGTAATAATTATGATTTGGTATTATTGGATCTAATAATGCCAGGAATGGATGGTATTAAAGTTCTTGAAGAATGTGTAAAAAAAGAACTAAATACTAAAATTATGGTTCTTACTTCTTATAATTCTCCAGAGGTAATAAGAAAAGTCTCAGGATTAGGTATTAAATATTTTATGTTAAAACCTTTTGAATTATCAGATTTAGAAGAAAAAATATTAGAGTATTCTAATAACGAAGTATATAATAAAAAAACAATAGATTTATATTATAGTGACTTGCAATTGTCAATTACTAAATTATTACATGAGTTAGGGGTTCCTTCTCATATAAAAGGTTATTTGTTTATTAGAGAAGGAATTTCATTAATATATAATGACCCTAGTTTATCTAGTGCTATTACTAAAGAGTTATATCCAATAATAGCTAAAAAATATGATACAACACCTTCAAGAGTTGAAAGAGCAATACGTCATGCTATCGAAGTAAGTTGGAATAGAGCTAATTGGGAGTTAATGGAAGATATTTTTGGATATAGTGTTGATATTGATAAAGCTAAAGCCACTAATTCTGAGTTTATTGTTACATTAGCTGATAAATTAAGGCTTGAATATCGTGAATTGGTTAAAGTATAAAAGAGATTATTGTTTAATCTCTTTTTGTGTTTCTACTATATTATATTTTCTTTTATATATTTTATATAGTGTAGGGTTAATTATTAAATTAAATTCACCAATGTACTCCAAAATTGAAGAATTAAAACCAAGTTTATTCTCTAACATTTGATAGTATTTTGATGTAGAATCAAAGTTCCCAGTAACTGGACCAATATTAATATATTTGTAATCTAATTTTCCATAGTATTTCATTATTTCATATATTAATAAAGTATCAGGGTGATATCTTACATAATCATTATCAGCATAATTAATATAAATATTAACACCATGAGAATCTTCTAAAGTTAGGGCAGCTCCACATATTATTCCTTCTGGAAAGTTTTTCATTAATTTTGTTGATGCAACAATATCTTTTTTATATGAATGCAGTAATTTATCAGATGTAACTTTATCAGTAATAGCTTTCTGAATATTATATTTGATACTATCTCCACTTTGAATAATATTAGCTAATGTTAGATTTTTTTCTTCTTCTTCTGAATAAAGCCTATTGGCATTTTCTACATATTTTTTAGTATCTAATTTAGCATAAAAAATCTTAATTTTTCCATTATTTATAAAAGCATCTCTAAATAGTTGAAAACGTTTTTTACCTATTTTAGCATATGATTTCTTTATAAATTCATAAAAATAATCTATATTAACATCTTTATCTTCAATAAATACTAAGCCAATATTATTGGCATAACTAATTTTTTCTTTAACGCTATTACTAAAATTATTATATAGAATTCTACCATCACGATTTAATTTAGCAATTACATTCCAACGTGGTAATGAAGATTCATTATAAATATTAAAGCCAAGATGTTCATAACCATTTTTTTGTAATACGGCAAGCATATCATTTATTCCGTTATTAAATTGAATAATTTTTCCGTTTTGATCACGCTCACTGACTACTATTAATGGGTCAACTTTAACAAAAATAAATTTTTGTTTTTTTAATAACTTCTTAATACTTTTAGTAACTAGATTAATCATTTCAGTATCATCATAATCTATTAAAAATCCACGTGGTGAATATGCATACTTATAACCCCAAAATAATGTTTTATAAAGCATTAGACTAGCCCCGACAATTTTATTATTATCATCGACAAATCCAAGATAGTGAACATTATATTGTTCATTGTTTTTGGCAAATTCTGCATAGTATGAGCTTTGATAATAAGTATTATACTTATGCTTCATTGAATAATCATCAAATTCTTCTTTAGATAGTGTAATTATTTTCATAAAATCACCTTAATATAATTATAAGGTAAATTTTGCTTGATAGCAATAAATATTTTTTCTCTTTTTTTATCTTTAACTGTTAAAAATATGATATCATATAAATATGATGTAATGAGGTGCTTATGAAAAAGAAATCTAAGAATGGTTTGTTTTTTAGTGTTAAGAATAATATAAAAACATTTTATACTAAAAGAATAAAGAAAAGTAAACTTAAATTTAATATGCAGGAGACAGTTGTTATTATGTTGATTGTTTTTGCATTAGGAATGGTTATTGGTGGAGTTATCATGTATGGAAAAGGTCCATTTTCTCGTACAGGTACCGCATTAAATGAATTTGTTTCTTCTTATAATGAAATTGTTGATTCATATTATCAGGATGTTGATGAGGATGAGTTACTTGAGGCTGGACTATCTGGAATGATACGTTACTTAGGGGATCCATATTCAACTTATATGGATAAGGATGCTGCTGAAGAGTTTAATGATGATATTGATGGTACATATGAGGGTATAGGTGCTGAAATAAAGTATGATGAGAAGAATAGACCGATTTTTGGTCGTATTTTTGATGAATCACCAGCACTTAAGGCTGGATTACAAGAAAACGATTATCTTTTAATGGTTAATGATACCGATGTTACTAAAATGTCATTATCTGAGATATCAAATATTGTAAAAGGTGATAAAGGGACAAATTTAACTTTAATTGTTGAAAGAGACGGTGAAAAAAAAGAAATCGTATTAACCCGTGGAGTTGTTGACGATGTTAGTGTAAATAGTGAATTGATTGAAAAAAACAATCAAAAAATAGGTTATCTGTATGTATCTATGTTTGCTTTAAACACAGGAAAACAATTTGAAAAAGAATTACTGAAATTAGAAGAAAAAGGAATTGATTCACTAATTATTGATGTTCGTGATAATAGTGGTGGTTATTTAACTTCAGCAGAAAGTATAATATCATTATTTACTAAAAAAGATGAGATAATATATCAATTAAAAACTAAGGAAAAATTGGAATATATAAAGGATAAAACTGATGAGTCAAGAAGTTATCCTATTGTTGTTTTAACTGATGGTGGTAGTGCTTCGGCAAGTGAATTATTAGTTGGAGCTTTAAGTGAAACATATGGTGCAAAAATAGTAGGAACTAAAACATATGGAAAAGGTAAAGTTCAAAAGGTAACTAGTTTATCAAGTGGTGCTCAATTTAAATATACATATCAAGAATGGTTAACTCCAAACGGAAACTATATTGATCAAGTAGGTATAAAGCCAACTATTGAAATTAGTTATGTATATGACAAAAAAAATCCTACTAAGGATAATCAAAAAGAAAAAGCTATAGAAGTGATTTTAGAAAAATAATAAAGGATATTAAATGACAAAAGAAGATGTATATAGAATAATTGGTTATCATGGAGAATACACAAAAAACGTTAAAAAAGCTATTCGAAAATTATTAAAAGAAAACCATCCAGATAATAAAGGTGACCAAAAAAAATTTGAGTTAATAAATGAAGTAAGAGAAGAATTAGAAAACAACAAAGTAAAAATTAAAATAGATGATAAAGTTAATGACAAAAGAAAAATAGATGACATTGATTATGAATATTGTAAAAAAATAATGAATGATACACTAGCAGAAAAAAATAAGTTGGTTAAAGAATATGACAAAAAAAAGAAAGAAATACAAAATATTGAGAAAGAATATCGTGATATATATCGAAAGAGTATGGATTTAGAACTTAATTTACTAACTTCATCATCAGAAATGAAGAAAATAAATACTATTAGAAATACTAGCATTATTATGTTAATTATTCTTATAATAATTTTTATTCTATCGATAGTTAGTGATAGTATTATCTACTTGATAATTTTTGCTTTATTAGCTGTTATATGTGCTATTGTTATACAACGATATTTTATATTATTTAATCAATTAACTATGAATAATAAAACTAAATTAAAAAAATATGTTGGTACTAATAATATTATTAGACATAATGTAAGTAAGCAAGAAGAATTAAATGAAGAAATCAATGAAATTAAGAAAAAGATTAATTCTTTAAATAATGATTTAAGATTCTATGAAAATCTTTTTAAATAGTGACAAATGAGGTGATATTATGCAATTAATTAAAAAAATACTAGAATGGATAATTAATTTTTTTCGTCGTCTATTTGGTAAGAAAAATTTAAATATAAAAGCACCTCAAAATATAAAAAAATCTAAAAACGATAGTACTATTAAAACAGGTACTAATGTTTCAAATGATACTATTCCATCATACATGTTTATTACGGATGAAAATAAGCGATTATTAATAAACAAAATGATATATACTAAAAAGAAAATTCAAGAAAAAAATGATATTTATATCGATAGGGAAGTAGCTAGTATTATTAGTATGCTATTAAATAATTTACCCCAAAATAACTCTTGTAAAAAAGAAAAATTATTAGAACTAGAAAAGAATTTAAAAACTAATTTACCAGATGTAAGCATTAATATTTTTAATGAGTTAATTAATGATTTATCAATAGATAAAAAAGAGATTCTAACACATAAATATAATGATTTTTGGAATAATTGCCGAAATTTGCAAAACAGTATATCTATAATTGATGATAGAATTAATTATATTGATATTAATAATATTACTTTTGTTGAGGATAATGTTATTGAGAATATGAGTGAATGCTTGCTCAAAGATATTGATATATCCAGTGATTATTCAAAAAAAGTCGAAAAATACAATGAAAGAATACTATATGTTATGGAAAATATTAATAGAAACATTGTTGATGAAGTAATGCGTGAATATAAGAAAGTAAACTATATAACTCTTGCAACAATATTAATTGACGAGATAGAATCTAAAATACAAAAGATTAATGATAATTATCGAAATCATCGATATAATAAAAGCTATTATGAAAGAGAAATTAATAGTATAAAAAAACAAATTAAAAATATCAAAGAATTAAAGAATAATCCAATAGTTAATGAAGAAATATTAAAATTAAGAAAAGAATTGTATACTAAGAGTAAAGATAAATATGATATATTGTATAATAATGAAGTTTTTATGAATATTGATAAACAATGTGATGATTTATTAGATAAAGTTAATACCAAGGTAGTAGATATAAAAAAAGAAGTAGAAAATAATAAAGTTAATGAAAAAAATGAATATTTAAAAAAAGTATTACTTAGATTTCAAGATATGGCTAAAGCTAGGGGTATAATATTAAAAAGTAATCTATTAGAAGTAGATTTTAAAAATACTGAAAAGATAGTTGAATATATTAATAAGATATATGATGAATATATCTTGGGTATTAGTGATACTTTTAACTATAATCGCAATAAAAATAAAACAGAGTTAGTAGTTTTATTTAATGGTTTAAATAAGACAATATGCAAGATTAATAATGAAAAGTTTATATCAATAGATCATATTAATTTTAGAATGAAAGATTTGCTAGATGCGGTTGTTGTAAAGAAGGAAGAGTTAGAAAATATTATGAGTGATAAATATCATATATCTATAAATAATAGTGCTGTTGATGATAAAATTGATGGATTAATTCCTAAAGATAAAAATAATAAAGTATTAAAAAGAGAAAAAAAATAATATTATATTAACCAATATACTTTAATAATAAAGTGCACATTTGTTTTAAGTAGTCTTGCAAATAATATATTATAAATGCAGTAAAACGAATTTACTTTAATAATAATTTATGATATATTATAAAATAGAGAGGATGGATATGAAGAAAAGAGTATTTTTATGTATTGGTGTATTATATGTTATCTTTTCTATCGTTGTTACCGTTTTTATATTTAAAAGAAATGAAAATGGTGCATTTGAAACAAGTGATAATCTTTATGTACATAGTAGTAAGATAGAAGAATATAGTAGTAGTTCATTAGTACGCTTTAGTAAAAAAGATAATATTGCTAATATGGTTGACAAAGAAATTTATTATTTTAACAGCTCAAAGGAAATTAAGAAAGGAAAAATGACGTCATATTCCACAAATGATAAGGTATTTGTGGTTGACGACGATCCGCATGATGTTAGTTTGTATTTAGGTATTCCAAACAAAGAATATAAAATTGTTGGTGCAATTATTTCCTTTTTCACTAACAAAATAGTGTTTTTAATATTTATAATTATTCCGGTTATTGTTTTGCTAATATATGAATTATATCTATTATATCGATATAAACGAAGTAGGGATAATAAAAATGAAAAAAATACTAAATAGAATAAAAAAGGGTAATCGTTTTAAAATATTTTTGGGAATTTTCTTTATAGTTGTTGGTTTAATATTTTTACTTAAACCATCTTTTGCTAGATACATTTATAATGGTATAAAGAATTATTATTATGAATCAAAAAGTTTTTATTTTAATAGTGATAAATTATCACTTGATACAGCAGTATTTCAATTAGATAATTGGGATGGTGTTAATACTTTCCCAATTACTTTTAACATGGATAGTTTTAAAAATAACTTAGTTGCATCAGATATAGATATAGAATATGATATTACTTTTAATTGCACTGCTAATGCAAGTTGTGTTGCTAGTAAAAATAGTGGGTTAATACCTAAAGAGACAAATAAGGATTTCTTTACGATTAATATAACTCCAGTAACGGCATTAAATGAGGGTGATAGTATTACTTTAACAGTTAAAGCAACATCTAGATCACCTTATGTAAAAGAATTAACTGGTGAAGTTCGTTTAAATGTAGGAGTACCAGGAATAACATATGAAATATCAGATAAGGTTAATAGACCATATTTAGATTTTAAAATAACAAATACATTGGATTTTTACAAGGTTGTAACGCCATTTGGTACATATGAAGCTGGTCATGTAATATCACAATCAGTTTATAACGCCTTACCAGCAAGTGATAAGGCTAAATGTACATCTGCACTAATAAAATTAGAATTTGATCCTGATGTTATCTTAGTAGATGTTACAAGTGAATTTTATGAAAATGCTTATGACTATACAACTCAAACAATAAATGGAAAACAATATATTAATAGTATTACATTTGGAATGGATGCAATATCAAGTATGAATATTAGATTTTATAAAGCTGATACCTCTAGAAACTATACTTATCCTTATGTAAATCCTAGTTCGGTTATAACATTTAATGTATTATAGGAGGAAAATATGGCATATTCAATTTTTAAATATTATTTAGATAATGAAAAAAGTAATATTAAAAACTATGTTGATACAATAACTGAAAAAAAATTAAATAGCAAGATATGTAACATGATTCTAGATTATTATGTTGATATAAGATACTTTGATAGTTATAAACATGTTAAAGATAATACTATTGATGATATATGTTATTACGTTAAGCGAAATTTTGATGAGAACTATAATGACAAGAATTATAAAAAAAATCTATCTTATGTATCAGATGCTTTAATTATTTTAAGATATGTTTATTTAATTGATAAATATAGTCATAAAAAAGAACTAGGTGACTTATTTTCAGAATATGAAAATGAAATGCATAAAAAATATAAAGATAGGGAAGTACTTGTTACTGATTTAATAAAGTCTATAAAGGGTGATTTAAAAAAGAAAGAAAAGTATTTACGTGATTTGCTTTCAAATGATTTTTCTGTTACTGCAAATACAACGGATAAGAAGAATATCTTTGATTTAGTACTTGAAAATACTGTTAAAATACCAGATTTATATAGCCAATTAGCCATAAATAGAGTATATAACGAGGGAATAATTAGTGAAGATAAGATGATAGTATATTATCTTTTAGCAACACGTGAAATATTAAAAGATATGCATGAGTTTAATTATAATAAGTATTATCTTGTTGATTTTACGGCAAGTTTATTAAATAAAAAAAATAAATTAGCTAATATCCTAAAAATGTTTGAAAATGATTACATTAAAGAAAGAATTATCCTAAAAATAGAGCAAGTAGATTATTTAGAAAATAAAGAAATAGTCGACGAGTTAATACACAATGGTATGTCTTTTGCTATAATTATTGATGAGTCTTTTAATGAAGAAAGAATATTATTAGATATCTTTACTTACATTTTAGTTATAAAAGGAACAAAAGTATTAACTAATTTAAAAAAATATAGTAATATAGTATATATATGATAGTAGGTGAAGTAAGTGAATACTTTTTTTAGATTTTTATATGAATTTATGGGTCAGTTTTTTTTAGGAATATGGAAAATAATTGAAGGATTTTATCAAGGAGTACTTCAAATGTTTAATATTCGTGGATATGCTGAAGTAGTAGAATTTTACAAGGGTGATTTTAATGGTGCAGAGTGGATATTTGTTGTTATAGCCATTTTGTTAATTTTGGTGTTTTTAGCTTTGTTTATTGTAATATTCTATTTTCTAATTCGTAAATATATTCGATTTAGAAAGACTTTAGTAGAACAAGAATCCATGTTGGAAGAGATAGCTACATTAAATAATGATGTAGCAGTATTAATGAAAGAAAAACAAGATATTTTAGCAATGAAAGTGTCTCAGTTAGGCTTAAAGCCTGGTGAGGAAGCTACGGAAGAAGTTAGTGATGAGACAGAAAAAGATATTAATGCTGATGGCATACGTTTTTCAAAACTTGCTCTTATTGATCAAAAATTTGCTAACTATAAAATTCAAAATTATAACAATAACTTTACTTTACCAGAATTAGTTGAATTGTTTAGAAACTTTTCTGCATCTAAATTAAGACTATTTTATAAAACTGAAATGATTCGTTTATTTATTTCAGCATTAGCTTCGACTAAACTTGTTATTTTACAAGGTATTTCTGGAACTGGTAAAACATCTTTAGCATATGCATGGGGAAAGTTTTTAAAACATGATTCATGTGTTGCATCAGTTCAACCATCTTGGCGTGATCGTACGGAATTATTTGGTTACTTTAATGAGTTTACTAAGAAGTTTAATGAAACTGAAGTATTAAAAGAAATGTATATGGCTGGATATACAGATGATGTATATACAGTAATTCTGGATGAGATGAATATTTCACGTGTGGAGTATTATTTTGCGGAAATGTTATCTATTCTAGAGATGCCTAATCACGATGAGTGGGTTGTTGAACTTGTATCTAGTCCATGGCCAGGCGACCCTAAGAATATTCATGAAGGTAAACTTAAAATTCCTGAGAATATGTGGTATATTGGAACAATTAATAACGATGATTCAACATTTATGGTAACTGATAAAGTATATGACCGTGCAATGCCACTAGATATTAATGAAAAATTTCCAGCATTTACGCCAATCGATACTGAAGCTCAGGATATTAATTACTCATATTTAAATAAATTATTCCAAGAAGCTATTGAAAATAATCCAATATCTAAAGAAACTCTTGATAAAGTTGAAGAGATGGATAACTATGTAATTCAACATTTTCGTATTGCCTTTGGTAATCGTATTGTTATGCATATGAAAAAGTTTGTTCCAGTTTATGTAGCATGTGGTGGAGATGAAGTTGATGGGGTTGATTATTTCATTGCAAAGAAAATTTTGCGTAAATTTGAACAATTAAATGTATCTTATATTCGTGATGAAATTGATGGCTTTGTTGAATTTTTGGATAAAAAATTTGGTAAAGGCAAAATGAAAGAATGTGAAGAATACGTCTTAAGACTTAAGAAGTTAACTTAAAAAAATAAAACACGATATCAACCAATGTATTGTGTTTTATCGTATATTTGCTTATAATTATAATAGTAGCGGTGTGTAGAAAGTAATAAAATTATCGGACTAGCACGCATTATTTAACCAAAAATATTCTAAAAGGAGTAAACTATGAATGGACTAGAGATAATTGATTTATATAATTCAGCCTCTTCCAATCAAATAGATAATTTTGCAAATAAACTAGATTCAAAATTACATGTTGATAAAAAAGAAAATAAAGTAGATGGTAATTATGAATGGCTAGGAATTATGGAAGATACAATTCAATATCTTGATAATATTTTAAGAAATCCCAATCGATTCATTATTAATGAAGAAGATGTGGTTAAAATAGAATTAGCAAGACGTGTTACTGTTGAGAGTATTAAACATCTAGCTCGTAATACTAATTTAATTCAAGATATTGATAAAAAAACAGGTGATGTAAAACCATCAAAGATTCTTAATATTAATAAAGAAGAGAGCTTTAATACTTACGAGAATAGATTTATTTATACTTTAATTCAAAATATGAAGATGTTTATTGTAAAGAAAAAAGATACAGTAGTAAGTGAGTCTAGTTTTAAATGTGCTAATAGTCTATCTTATAAGGGTAAATGTGATTTTTCAGATGAAAAAGTTGATATTGAAATAAATCTTAATAATTCTGTTAATTCATCAAAAAAAATAGTTGATGACAATGGAAGTGACATTCCATCTAGAATAGAGAAACTTGAGCAAAGAATTGTTGATTTAACATCAACGGAAGTATATAAAAATCTAGCAAGACTTCATGTAGCCCTTGTAACATCACCAATAAAGAAAACTAATGTTATATTGAAAAATGTTAATTTTCAGTATGCAGTTAGACTATGGAATTATTTACAAGAACATGTTAATGATGAAAGCAATGTAGAACAAAAAAATAATGATTCATACGATGATACTAGTAAATTAAAAAGATACTTTGATGAAAGCTTTTTACTTGATTATCTAGTATCTCAAACATTAACAAATTATAATAATAAAAAAGTAGATAAAAATAAATTAAGTGAAAGATTAATTGGTAATGTTGTAGAAAAGATTATTGATATTAACGCCGGAATTTCCGAAGAACAGTTATCGAATTTAGTAGCTAGGCAATATACTATAATTAAATATCGTAATGTAGTTACTAGCAAGAAAATACAAAAATTATATCGTGATGCAATTGATAAATATTTAAAGAAAGTTGCAAATTTGAAAATGGAGTAAGAAATGAAAAGAATAATTAATAAATGGAAAGAATTATGTGAAAATAAATGTTTTAGATTTATTAAAAGAATAATTAGTATACTAATTAGTGCTATTTTCTTTTTAATGCTTTTGGTTATTGTTGTACAAAGAGTAACTGGTAATAAATTTAATTTATTTGGCTATGGTATTTATACAGTAGCATCAGGAAGTATGGAACCAGAATATCATGTTAAGGATTTGATATTAGCGGAAAAAAAAGATCCTAAAGATATTAATATTGGAGATGATATTGTATATCTTGGCAATAAAGAAAGTGTTAAAGGTAAAATTGTGACTCATCGTGTTATTAATAAATATGATGATGGTAATAATCAATATCGTTTTTATACAAAGGGTATTGCAAATAATCTGAGTGATCCAGAACTTGATGAATCTCAAATACTTGGTGTAGTTAAGACAAAATTACATGTTTTAAGTTTTTGTAGTCATATTATTAATAATACTTATGGATTTATTTTTGTTATAATAATTCCGTTTATATTATTTGTTCTTTGGGAAGGAAAAAGCATAGTAGACGAAGCAAACAAAAAAGATTAGAGGTGGAAAGCATGAAAGATAGAATTAGGAAACTACCTAAGCTGATAAAAAAATATCGTGGGTTTATTATATTTGCTATTATTATGCTTTCGATTAATACATATGCTTGGTTTGTATATGTAACTAGAGTAGATACTAGTTTTACAGCTAAATTAAGATCATGGAATGTTATGTTCCAAGTTCATGATAATAATATTGCTAGTGATGTTAATTTTGAAGTGGGTGATATTTATCCTGGCATGCCAAATTATCATGATTTTGCATCAATTATTAATACTGGTGAATCAGCTGGTTCAGTATATTTTACTATTAAGAGTGTGCGAATTTTGGACGATACATATACAGAAAGTGATTATACAACTGATGAACTTTTGGATATGTTAGAAAACAATTACCCATTTACTATAACAATTGGTTTAACAAACGAAGTAGTAATGCCAGGAACAACTGAGAATTTTAGTTTAGATGTAGTTTGGCCATATGAGTCTGGTGATGATGAATTAGATACTACATGGGGAAGAAATGCGTATAATTATTTACAAACACATCCTAGTACACCTAGTATTGCTATTTTAGCTGAGGTAAGAGTTAATCAAGATAATGAAGCAACTGGCGATGGTAGCAATAGTAATACTGGCGAAGAAAATGGATAATTAGTCAAATATTGTAAAATAAAGTGTAAACTGATGAAAAATAGGTGTCATTAAGTTTACATTTTTTTATTTGCTTGTTATACTTTTTGTATAGGAGGACTGTATGTTATTAAATAAACGATTTGTTGTATTATTAGCATTTATATCTTTATTTTTGTGCATAGTAACATTACAGGATACCTATGCTAAATATACTTCTATGGTTAATGAAACTACCAATATAGCTATTGCTCGTTGGCGTATTTTAGTTAATGATTTTGATATTAGGAGTAATTCAAGTACAACTAATTTAATTACACCTGTATTTGCTGGTACTCAAAATATAGCTAGTGGGGTTATTGCACCAACAGCCACTGGATATTTTGATATTGTTGTTGATTCTACTGGAACAGATTTGTCATTTGCTTATAACATTAATATTTCTAATACTGAAAATAGTTTAGTTCAAGATATTGTTGTGACAAGTGCTACATTAAATGGTCAAGAAATCCAAGTAACAGATAATGTCTTAAGTGGAACAGTAAGTTTAGATAGCCCAACTAAAGTAAATACTTTCCGAGTTTATATAGAATGGAATGATGGAACTGGACAAACTATGGATAATGCTCAAGATACTAATACGACTTTAGGTGATAATCCTACAGCTCAAATAACTGTAAAAGCTAATTTTATTCAAACAGTTTAAATATTAATAATTGTCGTGTCAAATGTTGATTCGACTTTTTTTTTATGATAAAATATAATTGTATAAGAGTAGGATGATGAATTATGGCAAAGCAAGGATATGTAGTATATACTGCCGATAAAGTAAAAAAAAGAAAGAGTCGTATTAAAAAAACAAAAATTATTTTGTCAATAGTTTTTTTAATATTGTTATTATTCTTTGTAGTATTAAGTTTAACATATAATGGTGGGGCTTTTACGGTTACTCTTGACCCTAACTTCCACACTAAAACTGGTATAGCTATTTATACTGATGAAGTTAAAAGAGAGCATGTAAGACGTCTTTATGCACAAGACTTAAAATTTATGGACAATATATCTATCGAATGGTTACCTAAAGATTATAAAAGTTTTGAAGGTGGTTCTCACAATGGTGATAATTATATCGGATATACCTTTTATGTTGAAAATCAAGGAACTGAAATCCAACGATATTGGTATGCGGTTTATATTGATGATGTAATTAAAAATGTTGATGAAGCCATTCGAATTATGGTAGTAGTTAATGATGAAGTAAAGGTTTATGCAAAAGCAAATCCATTAACAGGTAATGCTGAAAAAGGAACAGAATTGTTTTATAAAAAAGAAATGCCTGTATTAGAGAAAAGAGATAATTTTAGACCAGGTGATATTGATAAAGTAACAGTCTTTATCTGGCTAGAGGGTGATGATCCTGAATGTGTGGATAACATTTTAGGAGGAGAAATTAAGATGCATATGGAAATTTCTGAAGAACATATTGAAGAAAATTCTAATACTAAAGATAATACCGATCAGTTTAATAGAATTTACGACAATAGTCCACAATATGGAGATAACAACGAAAATAATTCACAATATGGTGATAGAATTGATGGTGATAGTGATTAATGAATGAAACTGCGAAAGAAAAAAAATATGACAAACGAAAGATTATATTTTTAGCTATTTGGTTATTTTTTATGATTATTTTCTTATCTACTATTACAT
>ODAI010283938.1_pt1 | contig 15067 bp, 18 predicted proteins | sample 1539321 | NCBI WGS metagenome assembly ODAI01 (sample SAMN02144231, study PRJEB22623) | gut metagenome | biome: sheep rumen | host: Ovis aries | place: New Zealand
TGATGATGGGTCGGAAGACGATTCTGATGAGGAGTCTGAAGAAGTGGTTATTGATGATGATGTCGCACCTAGACGCAGGCAGAATAATGAAGTTGAGTTTTCTGCTGTTGTAAATGGAGAAGTGAAGACATTCTCTGTATCTCTGGTTGAAAAACTTAATGCTCTCCGTGATCTTGTGAATAATACATATGCAGATTCTGATAACACTTGGTACGATGTTGATGCTTATGATGATGATAAGTATGTTGTAATGCATGATTATTGGAATAATAAGCATTATCGTCAGAATTATTCTGTGAAGAAAGATGTCTATTCCCTCAAGGGCGACAGGGTTGAAGTGTTTGCTAGATTCTTGACACAGGATGAGATTAATAATCTTGATTCTATGAAGAGTAATTATGAACAGATTTCCAATGATCTGGCTCAGTATCAGAAAAAGGAACTGGTTGCCTCTGCTGATTATTCTGCTATTTCTAATAAAGAAGAGTTTACTGCTATCGTTAATGAAGTTAACGAAGGTAAGAACGAAATGACATTTGAAGAGCTTAAAGATAGTCTTGATAAGATGTTATTAAGTTATGCTAAGAGTGGTAATCTCAATTTTGAAGAAGTAGAGAAGAAAGAGGAAGAAGCTAAGAATGGTAAAAAGAAAGTCTCCAGAGTTGGCTTAATGGCTAGTGGAGCAAAGGGTAATCCCAAGAGAAGTAGATATGGAAATATTTTTAAGAAGTGACTGGTTTGTTGATCAGTTGATCATCAAATTAAATCCTTTTCTTCGTCTTTCATATATGCTATAATGTTAATGTAAAAAGGTTGGTTGGATAAACCAATAAAGAGTAATATAGGATGGTACGCTCTCCTATCTCTGCCTTTCTTATTTAATTATATATAGAAGGGAAATTAAATTATGGCGTATAACAATGATTATTGCGGAATTTATAAAATTGAAAATTTGGTCAACGGTAAGGTGTATATTGGGCAGTCGAGGCATATAAGACAAAGATGGGCTGAACATAAGAAAGTGTTGAGGCGTGATTGTCATAAGAATACTTTTCTTCAAAGAGCTTGGGATAAGTATGGTGAAGATAATTTTTCGTTTGAAGTATTAGAATTATGTGATATTGATGATTTAAACAATTGCGAAATTAAATACATTAATCAATATGACAGTTTTAATTCTGATAAAGGCTATAACTTAACTTCTGGTGGAGATAGTAAGAAAGAGATTGCTAATTCAACAAGACAGAAACTCAGTGAGAATATACTAGGAAAGAATCATCCAAATCGTAAAGAAGTTATCTGTTTAGAAACGTTATTTGTTTACGACACTATTAAATATGCGGCGAACAGTGTAGGGGTAGATTACTCTATGATCACCCGTTGTTGCTGTGGAGAAATATGCGAAGTTGCTGGCAAACATTGGATGTTTTATGAGAATTATCTTGATGCAAAAGCTGAAGATGTATGTAAAATGATGGATCAGCATATGCCTGGTAAAGAAAAGAAAATCATTTACTTAAATACAGATGAAATTTTTAATTCTATAAAAGAAGCGTCTGAAAAAACGAACATTAATGCAAATAGTATTAGTCAATGCTGCTTGCATAACAGAAAAAGTGCGGGGAAAGATGAATCTGGAAATCCCCGTGTTTTTATGTATTTTGATGAATATATGAAGCAGAATGGACAAACTATTGATGATTATGTTGTTCATCTGGCTCATAGATATTAACGAAAGGAGAAATGCTATTATGGCTATTCAGTATAATGTAACTGCTCACACCAGAGCAGAAATTGGCAATGCCATCAGTCAGGATTACGGTGAGCATATCGTATCTCTTGATATTTCTGGCGAAACTAATGGAATTGATAACGGCAGATTTGTTCATGTTACTGGTATGAAAGTAGGAACTCTTGATCTCTGGGAGTATGAGGCGGCCTCTAATCAGATGAATGCTACAATCATCATGCAGCACCCCGTATCTAAGCTGTGGCTGGTACATGTTGATTCTGTAACGGATGATAAGCTTGCGTTTATTTATCAGAAGCCTCTTATCGCAGAGGAATCTCCTCGTGCTTTAACCCCTGAAAAGAATTTCTATAATGATCCTCAAGACGGTCCTGTTCGTGGATATATTGTTCACGCTCTGGATCGTTTTTGGTTATCTGCAGATGGATTTAGTGGTACTCCTGCTCAGGGCAAGAAGATCACTACTATTACAAACGGAAAGCCTGTTGTTGCAGGAAACTAATCTTAGAGAAAGGAGGAAATTACTATGAAGATGAATTTTAGTTCTGAACATCTGCGTAATGTGTTCGCAGAGGATGGTAAGTACGAAGCTTTTCATAATCTTTGCTTTGACTTGAATCATGGCAATGATATTTATGAGTATGATGAAGATGGTAATGGACGCAGAATCTCTAAGCATGAAGCAAATCAGGCTGTTCGTAAGATTCTGATGGAAGTATGTGAGCTTTCTGAAGAGGATCTCAAGTCTAAGAAGAGACGTTCTCGTATGATCAGAAAGCATGCTGACGAACTGTTCGAGCTGATTGAAGAGGATATTGAATTTAAGGTCGTGACGGGGCTTCAAGCTGATGAGTTCTTTGATGAATTCGTGGAATATCGTAATATTGCCCTTGGTGATGACGAAGAGTATTGGCAGGAAGATCCCGAAGCTAACTTCATTGTTGCTGAAATTAGCGGAGATCATCATGATCTCACGATGCAGCACCTGAATGTTGGTACGCCTTTCCGCATTCATACCAAACCTTATGGTATTAAAGTGGGTAAGGATATCGATATGATTCTGCTTGGACGTATTGACTTCACCAGACTGACAGATAAGATTTCTGAGGCTTATATTGCTGATATTAAGCAGAAGTGTTTCACCGAGTTCTACGGTGCTGCCGCCAAGCTTCCGAATCCTACTTATTTTGTAAAGACTGGTACGCTTAGTGCTGCTACCAAGGCTAGCTTTGATGAGCTGATCGAGAATGTCCAGATGGCTAACGGCGGAGCAGAGGTTGTTATTATGGGTACTAAGACCGCTCTGAAAAAGATCAATGATCTTGCTGATGTTAACTGGAGAGCGCCGTCCCAGAAAGAAGCAGTCGCGGCAATGGGCAGACTTGGAGATTATGAAGGAACTGTCCTTGTTGAAGTTCCTCAGCGGTTTGCTCTTAATGATGTAACGCAGAAACTGATTCCGAATGACAAGCTTCTTATCTTCGCCCGTAACCAAGAGAAGATGGTCAAAGTTACTGATCGCGGTGAAATCCAGATTGTTGAGAGAGGTCTTGAAAAGGCTGATCTGGCAGATGATTTCCATACTTACGAAGTTCAGAGAGAGTATGGCGTTGGTGCTGTACTTACTCAGTATTTCGGACAGTGGACTTTACAGTAATATAATTAGGATGAAAAGGAGATATAAAAATGGCAGGTTCCAAAGTAAGTTCTGCGCCTAAAAAGGCTGCGGAAGTCAAAGAATCTAAAAAGAAATTTGCGCCATCTGATTTGATTCCATGTGTATCTATTACTCCTGGAGAACTATTTGTTGTTGGAGATAAGACAAAAATTTTATATACATGGGCAGACGCAGATGATGTAATTGAGATTGAATATCAAGATTTAGCATATGCAGCTAGAGCTAAGGATAAAATGATGTATAAACCTCGTTATATAGTACAAGATGATGACTTCTTAAAGGAGTTTCCTCATCTTGAAGAACTGTATAATGGGCTTTATTCGGTTGGTGATTTAGAGGATATTCTGAAGCTAACTCCCGCTAGAATGGAAAGCGCTATTAATGCTCTTCCTGAAGGGGCGAAAGATGCTTTACAGACTTTGATTGCTACAAAAATCCGTGATGGCTCTTTAGATAGCGTAAAACGTATTCAAAAATTAGATGAAATTTTTGATACTAAAATGCTTATGCGTCTTGTGACTGATTAAATATCAAGGAGGTAATTACTAATGGCCTCTATTGATTATAACAGGATATATCAAAGCTTCTACATGAAGGTAGAAGCTTTTGATTTTTTAGAACTGGACGAAAATACAGTACAAGAATTTTTATGTAATTGGATTCATGCATCTGTTCGTCCAACTTATATTCGTAATATTTTTTCTTCGGTAAGTTTTGATGATGATATTATGCGGTTAACATATGAAATGCGATATCCAAGAGAAGATTTCGAGGATGAGGATTTTGTGATTGAAATACTTGCATTGGGTATGGGGATTCAATGGCTTAGTCCAAAGGTTAATAGTCTTGTAAATCTTCGTCAAGTGTATGCAAGTAAGGAGGAGAAATACTACTCCCAAAGTACACATTTAGCAGAATTAAAAGATCTTCTCTCCTCTTGGAAAAAAGAGCAACGGCGTATGATAGCTGACAGAGGATATATCCATAATGCTTATGTGAATATGGAAGAATTAACGACATGATTGAGCATAAGTATGGTTCTTTTACCGAAGAACAATTTAATGAATATAAAAATCAATTACATAAGAAATTATTTTGGTTACTTATATACAAAGATCCCGCCACTAAGGATCAGTTTCCAAATGTTGACCAAGCTAATTACGAACAGTATTTTTCACATATTATGCACGAGATTGATGGTCTGAATAGCATCCTCTCCTATCCTGTTGAGATATGCTCGATGATCAGTTTGTTAGAGAGTGCTTTACATGAAACTCAAAAAGAGATTTTTGAGTATAAACCATATAGAAAGTTAATATTAGATGCACATGCCATGATTGATAAAATTCAATGTAAGGATGGTTCTCAGTCAAATGAACATTAATGATTACACCCATTTTTTGCGTAATAGGGGCAATAATCTTGCTCAGATACGCAGACAGCAATCTGATGCAATTATTAATGCTACGTGGACTGGCGATCCAACGTATAAGCGTGTGTATATATTAACTAAAGATGGATGGAAATGGGAAGATGTAAAGTATCAATATCATCAGTCACAATCAGTTGCAAAAGATAATGTTGATTATTATCTGCAATTCAGGCCAGGAGTTCATTATCCTATTGGAAGCTACGTGTTAATTCCTGATGATACAAGCCCTGAACTGAATTTATCAACCAGTGAAATAGCTAACCCTTTTACGCAACCCATTGAGAGAAGAACTCAATGGTGGTTGATTGTTGATAGGGATAATCAAAATGCATATGTAAGATATAATGTTCTGCAATGTAATTGGAATTTTCAATGGGTCTATAACGGAAAAATTGAAAGTATATATGCTGTGGTTAGATCTGCAAACTCTTATACAAGTGGTATTTGGAGGGCAGAAATGACGATTACTCTTGATAACCTTACTGGGTTTTGGTCGCCAGATACATATTCTGTATATGGTGATAAGTTAAAAGAACTTGGGTTATCAGATACACGGACAATTGCTCATGATCAAAGATTTTTGTTAACTACAAATGATCTGGATCCTAAAGCATATGCAGTAACTAAAGTAGTGGAAGTATCTCCCGTTGGATTGTTTAAATTCTCTTTAAAACAAGATGAATTTAATCCAAAGAGGGACAATGTTAAACTTCGTGTTTGTGACTATTACACAAATATGGGGGATATAAAATTTGATGTTCTTGAAGACAACTTGGCTGATAAAGAATTTTCTATTGTTCAGATGTTTATTAACGAGAATGAAGAATTAATAGAAAGTGAGGTTGGGCCGAGTGCTTCGGTACAAATAGGAAACATTTCTTATTATCAAGCAAAACTTGGGTATGACAAAGTATCTGCTGTATGGAATATAGAACTTCTTGATCCTCTGGATAATTTTGATGAGGAAGAGACTAAGCGTCTGGAAGGGTTAATTAAGCTAACGGTTTATGAAGATAATATTGTTGCGGTCAAACCTTCAAAAGCAAATAGCTTGGTTGGCAAGAGGTTCAAACTTACAGCTAGTCAGAATAATGGTAATTATAAAACATCGATAGAATGGGAGGTGGAAGCTGATGCAACGTGATATTAGTAATATTAAGCGAGACTTAGAATCCACCAAGAACAACGACATTATTTATAGAAAAGCAGTTATTGAGCGTGTTTTTAATGAAGACCCCGATTTAAAAGAAGTCTTAGGTGTTCGGGATAAAAGACCTCTAAATAAATTTCAAGACGAAGAGCATCCTACTATTCAGGAATTGGAACTTCGTCAAGAGATTGAGGAATATAATAAGCGTATCGAGTCAAAGCGGATTATACCGTATTTGAAATTAAATGGGGTTCAAAAAGAAGTAAATAATTTTGTGATGTTCGATATCAGAGACTACGATGTTTCATATACTAATAAAATAATCAAGAACCAGCAAGTGGTTGTAATTTGCATGGTCCACGAAGATGATATGACTACAGAATTTGGCGTTCAAAGGACAGATTTATTGTCGTATATTGTTAAAGATTTACTTCAATGGAGTAATGTAGCTGGGTTACAGTTAAAATGTATTTCTGACTTTGATGACATTATTGATGATAGATATTATGCCAGAACATTAAAGTTTGAATCGCAGCTTCCAAATACAATTCCAACTCACATGGGGATGAATAATAAGTATGACAGATTCCCTTAAGGAACAGGCCAAGCAGGCTTTAGAAGCTAGGCGTGAGGCTAAGAAGCAGGCCGCTGAACAAAAAGTGAATCAAAGCTCTAATGCGGTTGATGCTATTATGCAGTCTCAGGCTAGGCAGAACAAAAAGAAAGCTGATACGCCTCAGTTTGATATAGACCGTTTGCAATTATATTTGGGAGAACCTTTTAAACTTAATGAAAAAATAACTGTATTACAACCTACGGTTGGGGATTTAATTAGATTTGGTGAAAAAGAAGCTTATAGCGTTGTGCATGTCTTTACTGCTAATACTACTTCATACCGTATGATCTTGTGGGACATGGGCGTAGATTGGTGTAAGATAACTGATTTTGAATTATTTCAGATGTTGTGTCCAACTTTAAGCCAAGCGCAGACATCTTTCTTATTTGGTGATATTGATTTTTCAAAATTGCAAAGATATCAGAAACAAATTGGCGAAGATGTGAGCATTGTCTTATATGACCCAGTGCAGGATCTGGAAATAGATGAGAATATGTATAAGAAGTTGGCATGGTATGTTAGAAGTATGTTCAATATATATCCTAAGATAGAATTTGGTAAAGGTAGAGCAACTAAAGAAGCCTTGGTTGACGAAGATCGATTGAATTATGAACGACATAAAAATGATCCTTATTCTTCTACTCTCCTACCATTAATATCTACTTGTTTAAACCACCCTGGTTTTAAATATACTAAATCAGAATTGGTAAATGTTGGTATCGTTGAATTTATGGATAGCGTACAAAGATTACAAATATATGAATCAACCCGTGCATTATATACTGGAATGTATTCTGGTTTTGTTGATACAAGTAAAATACCTAAAGAACAATTTGATTTTATGAGAAATGCTTCATTAACTTAAATATAAATATTCCAAATGGATTTTTGTAGATAGAGCCTCTGGCTCTTATTTTATTTAAAAAATATAAGGAGGTACGAAGCTATGGCTTTCATGCTTGGTGAAGTAATCATAGACCGTGTGCAGTATGCATATGGCGAAAAGAAAGAACAAGATGGAACTTTTACTCCCGTGCTGCTGATGTCGCAGCTTAGCGATTTTACCGTAGATATTAGTGCTGAATCTAAAGATGCCGTTGATGCTCAAGGAACTCTGGTTAAGCGTTTCTGGCAGGCCAAGACGGGCGAAGTAACAGCTACAAACGCAATGATCAACTTTAGTGCTATTGGCGCTCAGTCGGGAACCGATCCTGAACTCGCAACTACGACAAATGTAATTAAGATGCCTAGAATTGTGGCCGTTAAGGCTGGAACTACTCTTCCGATGCCTGGTTATGATGGTGGCGAAGTCAATGTTAACGCTATGAATAATTCTGGCGGTATGGGTAAGTCGTACACACTGTCTGATTTTAATATCACTGATGGCACTGGCGATTATGCTGGTATTAAGGTCCTTACTCCCCCCGATGATCAGGATGTCGCACAGTATCTCGTGAAGTACGAAAGAGAAGTTACTTCTGGTGCGAGACTGATTAATGAAGCAGATAAGTTCCCTGGAACAATTGTTCTGACAATTAAGGCTCTTGCCATCGATCCGTGCGACGTTAATACACTGAAAGCTCTTTATGTCAGATTTCCTAGCTTCCAGATCAGCCCTGAACTTTCTATGAGTCTGACCACTGATACTACGGTTGACTTTACAGGAAGCCTTCAGGCTGATTATTGTGGTGGAACTGAGAAGACGTTGTACCAGATGTATTGGGCCGACGATGATTCTGAGGAGTAATTATTTGTTATACATTGTGATAAAAAAGTGGGGGTTATGACCCTATTAACAAGGCGGGCATTTTCAGCCCGCCTTGTGTTGTATCTAAATAGTTTTTGTTAATAAGGAGGCTTGATGTCTCCTATTTTATTCGAAATAAAAGGAGACATATAATATGAAAATATTTAATAAAAATAGATCTTGTTTAGTTTGTAATAAGAAGTATGAATTTTGTCCTACAGGATGTAAAAAAAGTATTAATAAACCTTCTTGGATGGGAATGTTCCACTCTGAAAATTGTAGGAATATTTATTATACTTGTTCTAATTATATGATTGGTAAAAGTATTACTAAGGAGCAAGCGAAAGAAGAATTAGAAAAATTAGATTTATCAAATATTGATAAACAAGATTTTAATCCGAGGATTAGAGAGTGGGTTAAAGAAATTATCGGCGATTCTAAAGCGACAAACGTTGATCTAGAAGAAGAGCCAAAAATAGAATTTGAAAATGAATTGAATGATGAGGAGCCTGTTGGGTGAATCATTTTGTAATAATTAGTATTTGACGGTAGAATGTATAAGATATAGTATTTAGATCTTATACTATAAAAGAAATTGAATATAATACGCTTTTTAAGGGGTGTGATTACTGTCGAATACAAAGTCGAAGTAGTTGCACCCCTTTTTTTGACCAAATAATTATTTGGTGAAGGAGAACAAGGAATGATATTTACAGGTATTGAAGAATTTAAACGTACGAATATGGAATATGGTTTAATTTTGGCAGATCCACCTTGGAATCAGTCAAGAGGTGGTAAAAAGAACTCAAGGAAAAATTCAAGTGGTAAACCGTTAGATTACAAAACGTTGTCTCTGGAAGACATTAAATCTCATTTATCAATAGCCACTTTAAAAACGTCAGAGAACGCGATTCTATTTCTCTGGACAATAGATAAATATTTATTTGAAGCGCAGCAATTAGCTGAATCTTTGGGATGGAAATTACATGCTCGAATGGTATGGGATAAGGTTACTGGGCCGCCTGCAAGTTTTGATATTAGATTCGCTCATGAATATTTGCTCTATATGTATAAAGGTAAGTTTATTTCAGCTTCAAAACAGGCAAGCGGGAAATACTCTTCTGTCTTTAGAGATGATTCTCATATAAAGCGTAGGCATTCAGCCAAACCAGAAATAAGTTTTCAAATGATTGAAGTATTGTATCCAGCACAAAAAAAAATAGAAATGTATGCCAGAAAACCCAGAAAAGGATGGGATTCTTTTGGGGACGAATTGGACAAAGGAGGTGCGGATGATGAAGTTCAAATCAAATCTGCAACCCCGTGATTATAATGCGAATGAAGTTTATAGGATTATTAATCCAGAACAAGCTAAACGTTTTATGAAACATAGATGCTTCCCCATTGATATTTACCCAAGTATGGATCGTCATGGTGAAAGCATTATTGTTTATGTGTTTTTAAAAGAGGATTCTGCTGAGTTAAAGCAGAAATGGGATAATTATGAATTGGATTAATAGGAGTAAATGTTATGGAAAATAAGGATAACTATAAGGATCTTAATAAGCATACAATTAAACGAATAATTAAATTCGTTATTGCAACGCTCTCTTCTCCAACCACTTATCTATATAAAAAGCCTGGAGAGTTAGAGTTCAAGTTTATGAAAGATATTGAGAAAGCAACTAAAACTATGAACCGTGAGGACGCTGACTATATTGTAAAACAATACCATTATTCAACTGGAGATAATGAGTTTGAATTGGCTGTTATTCCGCTTCTCACGGAGTTTAGTTTAATTGAAGAATAAATTAATTGGAACAAAAGGAGAATCAAATATGAATATACTAACAGAGACCATAAAGCAAGGTTATTTTGCAATAGATAAAATTGAGTTAAGTGCGGGTAGTAATGTTATTACGGTACAAAATATCATAGATTATTCTATTAATTACGATAAAACAAGTACATCCAATTTTTCATTTACTGTTCTTGGCATCTTACCAGAATTGATTAATGTGAAACATAGGATTGATTATGTTAAGTTATTTGGTCATTTATTGGACTTTTCTACTGGAAAGAAAGTGAATACTATTTGGAATATTCCATGTGATATGAAAATGGAGGATATGGATGTTGATGGGGATACAGAAAATGTGTGTAGCTCATACGTTAATTTTTCTGGTGATATGTGGTTAGGTGATGAATCGATGGAGAAAATTAAGTTGATAATAGACCAGTCTGTTTTAGATAGATATAATGAATACTATTTTAAACAGCATCCGAAGGCAAAGAATATTCCTATTGAGCATCCATATCATCCATCAATAAATACTTGGTGTATACTTCCTAGAATACAAATGAATGCTCTAAAGCAAAAGTGGAAAGACTTTGGAGTTTGGTTTATCAATGATCTTGGATACGGCAATATGCAGCTTGACAGTTTTAGTATTACTGTGACTGTCTTTTTTAATACAAAAAGAAGGCATGATGTAGATAATCAAACGCCTAAATTTTTATTAGATTCGTTTACCGAATCTGGTTTTATTGTCGATGACGATGAAAAGCACTTACACTCTCTCACGCTTCAGACGGGATATGACAAGGATAATCCTAGAACTGAAATTGAGATATGTATTAACAATAAACGAATATCAGGAGGAACGCACTATGTTAAACGACAATCAAAATGTAGCATCTGTGAATGATTTTTTAAACAAATTTGATGCTGCTTTAACCGAAGAAGAACAGCATAATGTAGTTAGAGAAGTGGTGGTTAATGAATATGTACCATATCTTGTAAAAAAAGTAAGTCTTATTCCTGCAATCAACGAATCCGCTGTCAAAAATAAGGGAGCCTTGCCATATTTTGATGAGACTTTGTTTGAAGTAAATTATTTTGTCTGTATTTTAGTGTTATATACGAAATTAAATATTGAAGAATATTTAAAAGACTATTCACCATTTGATCTTTATGACGAATTTTGTAAACGAGAAATGAAAAATATTATTTCTGGTTTTATAAGCATTAATGAACAGATAGAATTGGAGAATATGGTTGTCCATCTAAAAAACAATTGGGGCAAAATGAATAGAGGGTTAGACAATTTATTTTATTCCTTTTATCAGCAGATAACGAATATTGATTATTCGGAATTGGAAAAAGTGATGGAACAAGTTGGATTGGGACAAAAGGAAGAAATAAATGATGATATGATTCGTTTTGAAGGAGATGATGCTGAATGAGCGAAGAAATTAAAAGGATATCTATTCTTGACTTCGTAAAAACCTACAATGCCGTGTCATCAGAACAGGTAAAAAGAACGATGTTACAAAACATCTCTAAAGATCAAAGAGTATACATTCCTTATCAAAAAAAAATAGAAGCGGCAGAAAAAATTATACATAAAGCAAATTGTATTAATGATAATGGAAATAACAAATATGTTTTTAATGGTCCTATTCAATATTTATATTATATAAAAACTTTATTGGATTTATATACCAATTTTCAGTCTAATGAACCATTTTATGAAGAATATGATGCACTTAATCAAAATGATTTACTAAGCGATATTCTTCAACAAATGCCCGCTGATAAAGTTGAATTTGATACCATTTTTAATATGGTTAGAGATGATAGTGAACAAAATCAATATTATAGGATATTAAATTAAGTAGGAAGAGAGCTGATATAAATATCACTCTCTTCCTTTTTATAAAGTAAGAGGTGATGTTTAATGTTAGATCCGCGCATACAACGTGTCTTAGAGACAATTGTTGACTCAATTAATGGTAATTATTTTAGTTTATTGGAAAAAAAAGCAAATCAATGCATTCGTGCCGGTGTTAGGCAATTTTACGCCGCATATCATCCCCGATATTATCATAGAACTTTTTCTCTGTATTCAATGGCAAAGCCTGTAATTAGTAATAATGTATTTCAATTAAAAATTGGGGCTGAGTATTCTGAAGGTGGTCATACCGTGGGCGAAGATGAAATATATGAAACTGTATTTGAAGAGGGATATCACGGCGGGGCTAAGTATGGTATTGGTCACCCGTCACCAGGTGTCCCCCGCTGGCGAAAACCATATCCGCATTTTACAGAATGGGGAAGTGTGGCTCGTCAATCAAAGCCACCTTACGATGCCATAGTAGAAAAATGGAATACTTTTGTTGATAGCCAAGCAAATGTACAAAAAGAAAAAATAATTGATCGCGTATTTTCTGCTTATGGGAAACAGCTTGAACAAGCAATTCTAGCTTCAATAATACAGCAATTACAAATGCAACAATAAGGAATAAAGGAGGGATTATATATGGCTACGAATAAAACTGGTCCTAAGGATGTACCCGGGGTTACCATCAACGATGTATCATCACGGTTAGAAAATATTGTTGGTAGCGCTGTAAAACAAGTTCGTAAAAGTGGTGTGCCAGTCACCTCCTCTTCTAACGGGCTTACAATGAATATAGACATAACACAATCTTCTACAGGTGGCGCGGCAGTTCGTAAAGATTTGTTGTTGACCGAACAACAAATTAAAGAAACAGAAAGAGCCAGTGAATCTTTGAAAAAGTCTTTGTCATCTAAACAAGCATCTACTGGTATTAATAAAATGCTAAATTTTAAGCCCTTAGATCAGTTATTGAAACAAGCCGAAACAGATTTAGGGGAAATTGCAAAAGCTTCATCTAAGTCTAAACAAAAAACAACGGCAGCTTCTTTTTGGAATACTATTAATGCTTATAGTGGGTTAGCAGGACAATCCGAAAATCAGGTATTAGCTACGCTTAAAGTAAGTGCAATTAAAAATGGTGCAGATAATAGAGATATAGAAAAAGCTTTTTCTTTATTGGAAAAAGAGTTTCCAAATAACATTAGTAATACTGTTAATACATATGTGGATTCTTATCAAGCGGCTTTACTTACTGGTATTACTCAAGGAGTTGATAACTTAATTAAAATAGTTGTGTCGGCAGCAGAAGATTTTTATAAAACAAAGGACGCAGAGTCTTTATTTAAATTTAATGATAAATTTGCAAAACGAATCAAAGAATTATCTCCCTCTGCCGAAAAAGAAATTGATGCATTGATGAATGAGTGGGCCAGCGATTCCAATAAAGATAATAGACAGGATTTAGAATGGAATAAACAACAATTTGCTGGTTTATTACAAAAAGCCAAAGATGAAAATTTATCTTCGTCTGTAATAGATAACATACAAAAAGATTATCAAGATGTGGTTTCAAAAGGGTCTTATTTACTTGAAGATTATCGAAATTTAATTACTGAACAAATTAATTCTATTTTCGGTGATTATACCTTGATACAAAATATGTTAACATCGTTGTCTCAAGAGACCTCTCAAGCAAATTATAAAGATAGCAAAAAAAATACCCAAAAGTCCGCTAACCAGATTACAGAAAACATTGAGCAAAGAAAAGAGTTTCTTAGTAAATATATTGTTGACAGAAATGAATTTCAAGCAACAGTCACACAATTAATTCAAGAGGAACAACAATTATTACAAGATGCAGAAAATGCTACTTCTAAAAAAAAGATACAGGAATTACAAGCCCAGGCGAAGCAAAAAAGAGCAGAAATATATAAATATATTGCCGGACAAAAAAGTCAAGGGTCGCGAGGAGAAAATTTTGTTTTTGATTGGTTCAAAAGTAATTACGGAAAAGATAATGAATATATGTCGGGTTTTAGGACATCCCGTAAAAACAGTCTTATAGGGCATGGAGTTTCTCAAGATTGGGCTGAGAGCCAGGTTAGAGATATTTTTGATATTGAACATTGGGGTGTTAGTACATGGGATGAAGCTGCCAATCAAGCCAATAAAATGGGAGCAAAAATACTTTCCAACATATCGAATATGGAAATGATTGTTGACGGTATTCAGGCATTATCAGATGTTGCAAAACAAGATCCGAAAATTGAACATGGGTTTGTTAATAAAGGGGATGCCAATACCGCTATTATCCACGGACAAGATGGAATGGTTCCTTTAATGTCATTGTTAAAAAGCAGAGAGGGCCAAGGCGCACAAATTGATTTTCATACTCATAATGGACAAGGTTTTGCGTATCCATCCCCCAAAGATCTTAGTAATTGGTTAAGTGTTTTAAATACTACTTTTGGATCTGAATTTAAAAATACTATCCATGCTGTATTGGCAGACCCGACTTTGGGAGATGAAATTGCATTATTCAATCCCAATGCAATTCCTAAAGATTTAAGACAAAAGTTTATTAATGGATTGGGTTTAGAAGAAGGACAAGTATCAAAGTTGGTAATGGATCCTTATGGAAAAACCCCAGGGGAGCGTTTTCAGCAAGGGCTGCGTAACTATATTCAGGATTTTGGACTTTCTAATGTTGATGAAATATTTCAAGTAATGAAAGCATCTGATTTTTTAAAAATTACCAATGCTTCTATTCAGCAAGGATTAAATGGTGGAAATTTAATTCCTTCTTCTCAATCAAATGCGGTGATAAATGCACAAAATGCTTTGTTAGACGCAATTAGTGAAGACGAAGCCGCTACGCGGGCCGATGCAAATGCTAAAAAAGCAAGTGCCAAAGCCATCGAAGCAGCAACGAATCAAATAAACGATACAGTCGAATCTACTCAGGCTTTTGAGCCTCGTTCGTTGGAAGATATAAAGAATGAATTAAATAA
>ODAI012333405.1_pt1 | contig 15059 bp, 6 predicted proteins | sample 1539321 | NCBI WGS metagenome assembly ODAI01 (sample SAMN02144231, study PRJEB22623) | gut metagenome | biome: sheep rumen | host: Ovis aries | place: New Zealand
TCCGCTCTGAAGAACTATTCCGCCGGTGAACTCTCCGTCAAGTCTCTCTGCCCTGAAACAGCTCTCCGTTCTGATCCCGCCCTTGGGCCAGTTGATCACAAAAAGATAATAATACTTTCCGATCTTGTAAATATGTGATCCCTCATATCCCAGCATATGATCCGTCTCATCCTTCAGGATCATCTTTGAGAGTCCTCCGGGCTTTGGTGCCGTGAGCTCATCATTTAATTCAGTGATATATATTTCTGTATTTCCGTATACGATGTATTTTTTTCCATCCTCATCAAAAAGAAGGGAGGAATCGTGATAGCTTCCCTCAAGAACGTTTTTCTTCCAGGGGCCTTCAACGTCCAGTGCCCTGAAGATATAATTCTTGTCCCCGCTGTTGCTTCTGATGGAAATATAGAACACTCCCTGATGATACCTGAGGGAAGGAGCCCACATTCCTCCGCCGTATTCCGTTTTTTCCAGTTCCATTCTCTCGGCAGCATTGTCATCCAGCTTGTCATAAACATAACTCGCTATTTCCCAATTAGCCAGATCATAGGAACGCAGGATCACGCAACCCGGCATGAAATGCATGGTTGTACTCACCATATAATATGTGTCTCCGACTCTTATGACATCGGGGTCCGGATAATCCATTTTTAAAATAGGATTTACCTGTTTTTTCATAATACTAAAATATCCTTTAATCTACCACTCCGAAGCCAAGCAGAGTAAATCTCTTATCCCTGTCTTTCTCCGGTATTCTCACTTCAATCTCTCTGACCTTTGCCGGTCCGCCGCGATGAGCAATATAAGCATTTGCATGCCCCCATCCGATGATATGCGGATCGATGTTTAACTTCTCTTCTCCGTCCACAAAAACCTGCGCGGTTCCCACCTCAATGGAAGCAGAATCCATATATGCTATAAGAAGCGCGCTGCACTTTATGCTCAGTTTAAATGAGGCATATCCGTCTGCCCCGTTTCCTTCATAGAGCCAGTTGTCATTAAATTCAGGGGTTCCCTGAAGATTTCTGTCTCTCTCAACATATTGAAGCTCCGTGCTGTGTCCCTTAAAGGAGCCTTCGCTGAAGCTTACCACAGCAGCACAGCTTGCGATATTGGTTCTGTCCACGAGATATACATTTTCGAACTCTCCGCCCTTTGGAGGAGTGATCCCCGTGATATCAAAATCTGCTTCATCCTCTGATCTGTCAGCTGTTTCAAACAGATATATCAGATTGTCCGCCATTATGCGGTGTCCTATATTTGTGGGATGATACATATCATAGAAGTACTGATTTTTTGATACCACTCCGCCCTCTTCTTCCGACTTGTAAAACTGATCGTAAACGGATCTCTTTGTGCTGACCATCGGAAGATTATACGCAAAGCCGACAGGGGAAAGCCTCTCTTCCAGGTTGTATCCGTCCACAAATACCGAGAAGAGCAGGATGACCGCAGGCTTTTGAGGACTGTTGTACAGCTTTCTCACGAGGGAATCGTAGCACTCTCCCTTTGTCTCATCGCCTTCGTCATTGACCGCAAATTCAACGATCATCACATCCGGTGAATATTTCCCGTTTTCGGTGACATCCTTTTCATATCTGAGCATACCGAGCTCTGAAGGTGTTCCTCCGACTCCGGCCTTGATATACTTAACATTGTCATCATAGCCGCGTCCTGTCAGATCGCAGAAGCCCTTGAAAGCGTTGAAAGCATAGCAATTCTCGTTTATCGGGATAGCGCCGGCACCCTGCGTAATTGAACCGCCGATGAAACCAACGGTTACCTCCTCTCCCCTTCTTGCTCTGTCTATAGCGCTCTTTAATCTGTGTATATTGCCCTTCTGAACCAGGCAATCGGAGATCATCTTTCTGTACCCTTCACTCTGAAGGTCGATCTCCTTTTCTGCCGCCTGTTCAGGGGCGGTATATCCGTCATTCAGATAAAGACAAACCGAAACCTTTGCCTGCATTCCGGCCTCTGGAAACTCGAAGCGGATCTGACCCGGAGTATTGTCGTCATCGGACCAGTCGAAAAGCGAAAGATCCATCACCATCTCGCGCCCGTCAGAGGGAAGCTGCATTTTAAGAGTCGTTCCGGATACATAAGGATCCCTGTGTCCGTACATCTGAAACGCAAATGTGACATCCACAGGTTCTCCGGGTTTCTGAACGCAGACTCCTATACTGTGAACCTGCTTTCTGATACCTTCCACTGTATCAAGCTCAGCGATCATGGACTCATCCGAAAGGTTTCCCACGAGCTTTGCGCTTGCTTTTAATCTGCCGTCACTCTCGTAAATAAACTGGATGCCTCTGCCATCAGGCTGCGGTGAACCGCAGACATCCTTGTTTCTCATTATGTAATAAAAAGGTCTTTTAACCGTAGGATCCTTTGGTGCAACAGGACCTCTTGTAACTTCTGCCATTTTATCCCCTTTCCGGTATCGGCATTAATAAATGCGATAATTACCGCTGAGTGCCAGGAATGCAAACATATACAGGCAATTGTCGTAATATCTTCTCTCGCCTGTTCTGAGAGGCATCTCATAGAATTTCTTAACCCATTCCTTTGCCACATCATCAAGCTCCGTTGCCAGAACCGACTGTGCGACCGTAGCCGTTATGGCAAAAGGATGAAGTGCCTTTTCTCCGGCAATACGTCCGTCAACTTCGTAAATATGATAGGAATCGTTTCTCATATCATCAAGAAGTGCTCTCTGGATATTGTATGCTGCCTTTGTCTGTCCGGCATCTATTCCGAACCATGCATAGTCAAGGCCTATATTGGCAACGGTACGATATGAATCGCTGAAAAACCAGTCATGCCTGTCCTTTGTCCAGGGAATGGGGCGCGACATGGGCGATCCGTCAAACTCCGCATACTCCGCGGAAAAGCCTGTCTTTTCGTGGCAGCTCTTTGCCAGATATTCTCTGCTGACCCTTGCAGCTTCCTTTAAAAAATCTCTGTCCTCTTCATTTCCCCATTCAGCCCAGAGCTCATAGAAATGAGGAAGGTGATAGGAGGGATCCGTGTAATCAATTCCGGGAACAAACAGGATCTGATGATTCTCCCTGTTGAACATGGGTGCGCCGGGTCTTCCGGCCTCGCCCTTGTGGATCATATTGCTCAGGATCTCTTTAGCCTGCTGCGAATAATTTAAAATGCCCTCTCCGTCTCCCCATCTGTGGCTTGCAAAGAAAAGCGACATAACAAAGAACTCTTCCCCGTCGGGAGCGGCACCGTCGGCATTATGCTTTCCGTCGGTAGCGCAGGACCAGGCAAAGTAGCCTGCCGAATGTCCTTTTTCCATATACATATTTGTCTTGGCCCATTTCCAGATACGATCAAATTCTTCCTTCATACCAAGCTGGACGCACATCATCATTCCATAGCTCATTCCCTCGGTACGGGCATCAAAATTTCCGGTATCCTCCAGATATGCCATTCCGTCCTCTGTCTCGTGATAAAAGGAATCTTTCCCGCGGAAGAATTCTTCCTTGATCTGTTCCAAGCGTTTTGCAACATCTGCCTCGGGTATGCCACATTCTGCAAAAATATTTCTGTAATCCCTTGTCATGCTAATCTCTCCCTGGGTTGTATAGTAGGTCGTATAAAAAAAGATAGATTTTGAGCAAATTACTCTATCTCAAAATCTATCACAGTGTTTGCAACATATACTCACTATCTTTTGTTTTTGATTAGTCAGATGTTGCGATATTGATTTATTTTAATCTAATGGAGCTTTTGCTTAGCAAAGAAAGCATCTATATCGGATACTATTGTCTCCTTCGGAAGGGATTTTAAAAGATACCCGGCCGGCTTTAAGGACAGGACGCTCTTAACGCTTTCGGCATCATCGCGACCGGTTAAAAAGATTACCGGAATATCTCCGCAGTCTATGTCGGTTCTCATCATTGCCAAAAACTTAGGCCCCGAGCAGACCGGCATTTCATAATCCAGCAGGATCAGATCCGGCTTTTCCTTCGTGAGGAAATTGATGGCATTCATAGCGGAATTCACGGGGGTTACCCTGTATTTATCCTCAAGCCATGTCTTAATGGTGGTGAGCATTGTTCCCGAATCATCAACCACCAAAATATGCTTTTTATGTCCTATTGTGGCTTCCTTATCCGCCTCCTTTAATATCTCCTCGGAAAGCTGTCCCGCATTGACCGGTCGGAAAAACTCCCCTGTCACACCGGTTTTGAAAACAGATTCCTTCAGTTCTGCAATATCATCCTTGTAGCCTATCAGGAAAAGCTCATAGTCGTTGTCCAGGCAGAGGTCCCTTAAATAATTGCAGACAACAGGATCTATATCATTCTTATCATCGATATAAAGATACACCACAGTCCCCATCTTGTCCTTCAGAGCCATGATCTTATCCATATCCAAGGTGCTGAAAAGGCATTCCTGGCCATGGGATTCGAGCGTTTTAATGATGGATTTGATTATAAAGGATTCTCTGTCCGAAACAAATAAAAGACTGTTTCCCGCCATTTTGCTATTCCTCCGATAAAAAGTGTTATAAAAAAAACCGGGTATTATAGGTTATTCTTTATCAGTTCAAGCACACCGTCCCTGTTCACTTCAGCCATCTGAGCCTCTATGCTTGAATAAAGCGTTTCATATCCCGAAGGCATCTTATATTCCTTCATGGATTCAAAGAGATCCTTTGCGGTATCAAAGTCAAAGGCCTCGAGAAGCTCCGCCATATCCGACAGATTTGCCTTCAGTTCCTTCTCCGCGATCTCCGGTCTTTCATCCTCCGCTTCGGTTCCTTCGGCAAAGATCTCATCCAGTTTCTCATAATAAGCCTCATACTCTTCCAGTATTGCAGGTGTCTTGAGATTGATCAGATCAATGTTTCCCTCCCGTCCGGCAGTCTCAAGCGTAAGCGCCCTCTCAGAGAAGTCAAAGGCTCCCAAAAGCCTTGCGGAACTCTTAAGTGCATGAACCTGAATGGTATAGTTTTCATAATCTCCCTTCTCAAAAGCATCACGGATACGTTCCATTCGCATCTTGGCTGTATCATGGAAATTTCTGCAGATAACACCGTAGGCATCTTCTCCGCCCGCGGTTTCTATACCGCTCTGTACATCGATCCCGTCAATGGCGGAGATTTTTGCCAGAATAGAGTCTTTTTTCTCTTCACCTGTTTGAATTCTTTCTGTCTGAGTGGGTGCTTCATCCTCTCCCACAAGGATTATCTTCTCATCAGGCAGATAGCTCTGGAGCATTGCTTCAAGCTTGATCCCGTCAAGAGGCTTTGAGAGATAATTGGTATATCCCAGCCTTAAATACTCCTCCCTGGCTCCCTTGACCGCATGTGCCGTCAGCACGATTATGGGAGTTTCGATATTGAGCGGGCAATCCGATCTGATGACTCTCATGGTCTCCTCGCCGTTCATTCCCGGCATCATGGAATCCATCAGAATAATATCGTACTGTTTTTGCTTCGCCAGCTCTACGGCCTGAGTTCCGCTCATGGCCGTCTCTATTTTGATCTGTACCCTCTTTAACAGATTCTGTGCAACAATGAGATTCATCTCCACATCGTCCACCACCAGCACCTGAGCATCCGGGGCATGATACTTCTCATTTTCTGTTACAACAACATTTTTCCCTTCGGCCTTTTCCTTGTAATCACCTATCTTGTCAAGGGATCTGACAGGCTGTACTATCGCAAAGGAGAATGTGGATCCTTCACCGTAGACACTGGATACTTCCAGTCTGCTGCCCATCTTCTCCAGTAGGTTCTCGGTGATGCTCATTCCAAGACCGGTGCCTTCGATATTCTTATTTCGCTGTTCCTCCAATCTCTCATAGGGTGAGAACAGTTTTTCCTGATCCTCGGGCTTGATACCGATTCCGGTATCCGTCACACTCATCTTGAGCAGGATGGATCCGCCGTCGGCATTCTCGTAATCCACATTGAATGTAACCTTACCCTTGTCCGTATACTTAACGGCATTATTTAAGATATTGATGGCGATCTGCTCAATCCTCACATCATCTCCGTAGAGACCGTTGGGAATATCCGGATTGACATTGACTTCAAATTCCAGCTTCTTTCCGTCGGCCTTTGGCCGGATCATGTTTACCAGATCGTTTATAACAACGCTGAGATCATATTCACCCTGCACCAGTTCCAGCTTTCCCGACTCGATCTTCGAAAAGTCCAGAATATCATTGATGAGTGAAAGCAAGGTCTTGCTGGCACTGTGAATGTCTCTGGCATAATTCTTGATGGCAGGCTCCTTTGTCTCTCTCATGATCATGGTGTCCATGCCGATTATAGCATTGATGGGCGTTCTGATCTCGTGAGACATATTTGCCAGAAATTCCGACTTTGTCCTGTTGGCATCCTCCTCCATATGAAGGGCACGCTCCAAAGCTTCTGTCTTTTCTTTTTCCAGCTGGGATACTACCTTCTCATGTCTGTTGCTTTCCTTTTTGTTCTGTTCCATAAGAGCACCCTGAACAATGGAAATAACAATAAAAATGATAAAAGTAAACAGTATGATATAGAAATACAACTGGAAGCTCAAGGTCTCATATACTTCTCTTTCCTTGGCGAAGATATAAACCTGATCCGACATTACCTTGCCCGAATCATCCAGCACCTCTATCTTGAAATCGTGTTCTCCGTAGGGAACCTTATAATACGTAATGGTCTCAAGCTCGCTGGAGGGGATCGTGATCTTCTCAGCGTCCACACCGTTCATGAAATAACGGATATAAGGGTCTGTCGATGTATAGTTGTTAGTCTCCAGTGTAAACTCTATTCTCTGCGTGCCTCTGGGTATCTCTATCCTGCCGATCTGAGTAACGTCCTTGTACTCATTATCCAGCTTAATGGATGTGATCTTGGTCTTGTACTCATCCACATCCATCTCGTAATTATTCAGGTCAAGAGAATATATACCCGTGGTTCCGCAAAAATACAGGATCCCCTTGTTGGTCACAATATTCCATGCATTGCTGGTAATACTGCCGGGAAGTCCCGATTTTACATCGAGAAGATTATAAGTCTCCGCACCGCCTTCAGCCATGAGAGTATCATAGTTCATAACATAGATACCCGCGCCGCCTATGATAAACACTTCTTCTTTGTTGTTCTGTACGATATCAAAATTATTAAAATACGGTACTGCCAGCTCTTTAATGCTGTAATCACTGTCTAAATAGCACAGTCCGCTTCCGGTCAGAACAAAATATCCCTCGCCATTGGTATCCTTCACGATTCTCAATATAACACCGGAAATAAGGCCATCTTCTCTGGTGATCCGCTTTATTACTTTGCCGTCTTTGATGATCTCGATCCCGTCTCCGTCACTTCCGGCCAGAAGTTCACCCTCCGGTGTCTCAAGAATATTTAGTATGGCGCCACCGCTCAATTCCTCTCCAAGAGGCATTTTATACAATATCTTATGATCCTGCAGGAATGTAAGGCCTGCATCACTTGACGTAATTATGGTACCGTCAGACAGCCTGACAACAAGTCTGATCTTTTTTTCCAGCTCGTCCTCACCCAGATATGGAGTAGCGGTTCCGTCGGTCGAAACTTCCATCAGGCTCTTTCCGTATGTGGCTACCAGCAGCTTGCCTCCCTTGTCCATAGCCATGCTGCGAACACGAAGTCCGTCAAAGACTGATGTCATCCTGTTGAAAACACTGCTTCCTGTCTCAAGATTCAATACCTTCATACCGTCATCGGTTCCCACATAAAGATATCCGTTCCATTCCCTGATGACATTTGCAGTCGCAGGCTTGATATTACAAAGCTTGAACACATCGGTAAAGCAGGACTTGCTCAGAGAGAGAAGTCCGCATCTTGATGAGGTGAACCAAAGATTACCCTGGTAATCCTTAAAGATCGTATCTATCGAATTGTTAAATTCACCGGTTTCTATTATGGTAAGTCTGTTTGAAGCATCCAGATAACCGATTCCGGTATCGGAGGAAATATAGGTCAGATCCCCTTCAAAATAAAAATCATTTATGGTCTTGAGACCTCTGACAGAGAATGCGGCTACCTCCTCAAGCTTATTTCCGGAGATCTTACATTTTCTGATGCTCTCTTCCTCTGTTCCCACCAGAATGAATCCATCCGGATCATATTTGACACAGGTAGGCGTGTATTTATCGAGAGTAAAGCGGTGTGTGATCTTTCCCTCTTCCAGCAGCAGAATATCCCCAAAACTGTCCAGTGCAATAACATGTCCGTCCTCATCTGCCGAAAAGTTCTTTATATTTCCCACTTCACTGTGAATTCCGGTGAGTATGACCTCCCCGTCCTTACATTTAGCGGTTGCAAGTCCGTTTGTAGTTCCGAAATAATACAGATCGTTGCTGTCGGAAATGATCTCTTTCACAGCATTCGATGGAAGTCCGTTATTCGCATCAAGAGTGCTGTAGGTCATATCGATATTCAGAAGTGTCACTCCTGCATCCTGGGTTCCGGCCCACAATCTGTCGTATTTATCCACATAAAGAGTCTGTATGGATCTGACGCTTTTTATGTTGTTCATCAGAATAAACTTAGATCCGTTGAAACGATATAATCCTCCGTAGGTACCGACCCACATACCACCGTCGGCAGTCATATCTATATCATTTACGCAGCCTCCCACAAGGCCGTTTTCACTGTTGTAAAGTCTTTCGGTAAAGTTAACTCCGTCATCGGCTCTGGACTGAACAGGCATTATCGCCATGAAAACCGTAGCGGCAAGGAAAAGCCCCAGAGTGACTCTTCCAAGTTCCTTTTTAAGCCTGGCCGCCGTGCGTCTTTTTTTATGATATTTACGTATGCAAAGACCTAAAAAGATCAAAAGCTGTGCAAAGAATACATCCGTAAAGCTGATAAAGATCGAAGCGACTATATATCTGAGGGCCACGGGAAACGAAACTGAACCGATATAATCTATGATGGCATCTCCCAAGGTCAGGCCCGTTCTTCCGTCATATACAAAAAGATTTGTAATCAGAAGAATAGGTGCCTTTACCAATGCTAAAAAAGCTGTGGCGCTGACAGTGAGCAAAGGCTTTTCGAAGTATCTGTTTTTTCTGCTTAAAAAGCCGGTTGCCAAAGCCACACCTATATCCGCAAGCAAGAAACACCAATCCGTGTGTTTAAAAATCGTCGAGAGTCCGCCGCTTACAGCTGCCACCACAGCCCCCACGATCGGTCCCTCAAAATAGGACACCAAAATGGTACCTGTGAGGTTCATATACGCAGGACAATAAAACTTAAGTGTCATGTATCTTCCGGCCAGGTTAAGCGCCAATGCGATAACAGCTAAAATTATACGTCTCTTCCACTTGTTCATTACAGATCTCTTTCTCCCATAATATCAAGGAATGCACCGACAATAAGAGGATCAAACTGTGTTCCTCTGTTCTTGATGAACTCTTCTCTTATCTGATCCTTCATAAATTTCTTTCTGTATGGTCTGTCATTGTTCATGGCATCATAAGCATCTGCAACAGCGATGATCCTGGCAATAAGTGGGATCTCATCTCCCTTTTTGCCCATGGGATATCCGGTTCCGTCATATCTCTCATGATGATAGAGGGCTGCTTCCTCCGCATGAGGTATATTCTTTATATCCTTCAGAAGCTCGGCTCCCTTGGTGGTATGAGTCTTGACCATAGCGTATTCTTCGGATGTGAGCCTGCCCATCTTTCTGAGGATCTGCTCACTGATCACATTGTTGCCCACATTATGCAGAAGCGCAGCTGTAAATACGCTATCGCAGTCGGACTTATCCATTCCCATTTTTTCTGCAATAAGTCTTGAGTAATCTGCAACTCTCCGGGAATGCTCTTTTGAATAATAATCCCTGGAATCAGTCAGGTTGCAGCAAAGCTTAAATACATCATCCAGCATTCTGCTCTGCACCAAAAATCTCTGCTCATACTGAACGGAGATCACGAAAATGATAGAAATGATCAGCATTGCGAACAGCCAAATACTGAATGCGACCACAAAGAAAATGCCTTCATCGCTGAAATAAGTTTTGTGAAGGGTATAATTAAATTCATAATTGGAGAGGTCGACGTTTCCGCTCCTGCTGTACATGATAAATCCGCAGGTCACGGAACCCGAGAATTCGCTGTTACCCTTAAGAGGCACTTCGCTTGATACTCCTGATGCGTCAGGAATATAATAAATATAATCTCCGTTCTTCAAGGGGATCAGCAGATCCTGTCCGGCGATCCTGTATTCGATCTTAAGCTCCGACTGTTTATAATTCCGAAGATCCACAGTCTGAACTCTCTCCGTTCCGTCCTCGTCGATCTGATGTATCTCAAAGCTTCCGCACCAGCCGTTATTCAGATAGCACTCTTCCTTTATGTCTATACGGAGCTTCCAGTCATTCATCATAGTTTTTGAATTGTTCGTAACTATAAGCTCATAGATTTTTGCGTTCAGCACCACACCGATACCTGCAGTATCCTTCTTTTCCCATGAGTCCGTAAGCTGCCCTCTGGGATGAATGTCCACAACCGCCTCAGTCGTGGTGGAGTTGGGCGTGATGACTCTGTTTTCTGCGTTAAACCGGTTCACTCTAACAACATGTCCCACAAAGACCGCGATCAGTACCACCAGGACAGCCAGCAAAATGATGGTAAGAATACTAACAAGTTTCTTAATGATCTTAATCCTGTCCATTTGTGTATCTCCTGTTTATAACACGTTTCTCAAAGTCTTCCTTTGGAAGAGGTCTGTCATAATAATATCCCTGAATGACCAGACATCCTAATTGTCTCAGAGTATCAACCTGTTCGTATTGCTCCACTCCCTCTGCCAAAACCTCAAGTCCGATGGCTTTCGCAAGCTTTATCATATAGCTGAGAATAGTCAGATCCTTTGCGTATGCTCTGTCAACAAAGCCCTTGTCGATCTTAAGAGTGTCAAAGGTCACTTCTCTGAGAAGGCTGAGGGATGAGCTTCCGCTTCCGAAGTCATCTACCGCAACCTTATATCCAAGCTTGTGAAGATCGTCGACAAAGTTCTTCAAAACACTGATAGGAAACTCATCGATCGTTTCTGTGATCTCTATCTCGATCATCTTCTTGGGAACATGGTATTCCTTAACTATAGCATCTATATCTGCAGCCAGATGTATATTGGACAGGTTTCTTCTTGAAAAGTTTACCGATATGGTGGGAGGTACCAGCCCCTGCTCGATCCACTTGGAAATATCGGCACAGACATGTCTTAACATATAAAAGTCCATGTCGCACATCAGATCCTTGTTCTCCATGACAGGGATGAACCTTCCGGGAGATACCAGATGTCCGTTTCTCATCCACCTTACAAGCGCCTCGGCGCCGCAAAGCATATTCGTGCTGCTGTTAACCTTTGGCTGATAATATGCTATGAATTCCTCATTCGCCATAGCGATGGGAATATCATTTGCAAATTGTTTATCATCCTTTATGGTATTTTTCAGTTCGGAGGTCATATAAGTGATCTCGTTTCCGGCTGACTTGCCGTAGCTTAATGCGGTATACGCATTGGAAATGATCTCTTCTCCCGGTATCTCTTCACTGTCTATCATGAACACACCGATATGTGCTCCTATGGTAAGCTCATATTTATTTCCGTCCATGACGAATTTAACCTGGGTCCCTCCCAGCTGATCCAGGATGATATCAAGATTTCTCTTTAATACAATGGCAATAAATCTGTCGCTGCCCTGTCTGGCGAGGATCTCATCGCTTCTGAGCATAGCTTCGATGGTTCTGGCATATTCCACCAGCACACGGTTTCCTACCTCCATGCCATATTGATCGTTTACAAATCCGAATCTGGCCAGATCGAAATATACTGCGGCATAATCCTGCAGACGTACGGATCCCCTCATCTCATTCAGTTTATTGACACAGGCATTTTCGTTTAAAAGACCTGTCTTTAATTCTCTGGTCTCCAGCTTTTCCTTTTCTTCTCTGTCCACAATAGACTTAAAGTATATTGCATAGAGCAGAACAGCCAAAGATATTGAGGTCTGAGTCTGACCCTTGAAGCCGATTATTCCTCTTTCACACAGGATATTTAAAACTATGATCCCCACACCTATTATCACTGCCGTGAGTTCCATGAGGTCACGGTTCTTTGTATAATTCAGGATGCTGAAAACAAGGATCAGTCCCAGATACAGGAACAATACTCCGTAGGTGATGGGGAAGATCACACCGGGAGCAAAAGAGTTGTCCACCCTGTACCCGTAGACGTTTCCGAAGGGCATATCTGCCAGCATTATCAGTGAGAACACCACAAGCGGGATCCCATAGATGATATGCTTTTTTCTGGAGTGATTTCTGGTGAGGATCAGCAGGATCACATACATTATCGTAGGTCTTAAAATGTAGCCCGCTGTAGAAAGCAAAAGCCTTGCAACGTTTCTGTAGGTAAGCGTTCTGGTGTAATCCTCAAAAGCGGATATCACCGCACCCGAAACTACAAGAAGGATCAAAAGAACGAATTTACCTCTGACGCTCTTGTACATATTCTTGTTGGTGATGATGGTATAACCCATCACCACCATTATGAATACGAATGCAAAATAACTGTTTGCCATATTGGCAAAAAAGTTCCCCATGATCAAACATCTCCCGATCGTCAGGCCTTAAACCTGATCGAATAAAAATCAAAACTTGTGCCGGGAAGGAATACAAATCTGACCGATCCTTTTCCTTCGTAGCCGCTCACGGCAAAGGTCTGTTCCTTTCCCGCTTCCTGTGTAAATTCCAGAATATCTCTCTTCTCCCCGTTTTCTCCCGCAAAGATCACGTGTACCGTATTGAGGGGGATATGGGATAAACCGCATACTGTCAGCTCATTCACCGCTCCCTCTGTGAAGTTCATATCCTTGAACTCAACAGTAACATTATTTCCGATATTGTCTATGCGATCCGGCTTTTTCTCGAAGCTGTCTCCGTATACACTGTCACACTCACCCGCATATAAAAGCTCATACGCTTTATTCAGCTTTTTAAATGAAAATCCGGCAAACTGCGCCTTATCGTAGGTCACAAAATACAGAGCGGTGATCCCTTTGACCCTGCGCTTAAGCTTATAGGTTTCACTCTGATATGTATTCCACATCGCTGGCTTGTTGTAAACCACATCCGCCAGGCATTCGCTGCCATCCTGCTCCGGTATGCCTTCCCAGATCTGCATGGGGAATTCGCCTCCTGCCAGAACAAAAAGCGGAACTGTGATCTCGTCGCTTCCGTAGTCTCCGAAATTGATATTCTCAAAGCCGAATACTGTTCTGTCACATCTCTGAGTGGAGATACCGTGCTCGTTACCGTTACCCAGCTCGCCCTCGCTGTAGCTGAACAGACCTCCCGCGATGAATCCATAAGGGTCAAGGAGAGCCTCTCCCACGCCATCTGCGGTAAATCCAAGTTCGGAGCTGACCTTCACGGCCTCACATCCGCATTTAGCCATGCATCTTACCTTAAAGTCTCCGTCTCCGAAGACCTTGATCACAGCGGTATTTCCCTCAGTTGATATAACCTTCGCTATATTGCTGTCTATTCCTGCGGAATTGACAGCCTTCCAGATGAGGGATGCTTTTTCGGGATCGATGCCTGCAGGCAGTACCTTTGCTGTAAGCTTTACCTCCCTGTTATCGCCGGAAAGTTTTCTGTCGCCGTCGCAGGTAAGCTCGATCTTGCGGATCCTTATCTCATCCTCATCAAACTTTTTATTCTCTTTTTCAAGAAGTTCTTTATAACCAACGGTTAGATAATTCTCGGGTTCAAGGCTGATTCCCTCTATTTCTTTCTTTCCCTCGACATTAAAGGAGACCTCGGCACCCTTAAGTCCCTTTGCGGAGACCGAAACCTTTATCTCCCCCTTTTCTTTACCGACAGAAACCAGTATCAGCATCTTTCCGGAGAAGAGTCTCTTGCTGTAACCCTTGTACTCAGCGCTGTCGGTTGAGTCTCCGTTGTCAAGACCCGCCAGATATCCGGCGCCCTCCACCTTTACATCCACGAGATCGCAGGCGTTTTCTACAGGATTACCTTCAGCATCCTCCGCGCTCACCTCGATAAAGGCCATATCGCCGCAGCCGGCAGTATATTTCCTGTCAGGCTCATACATGTCAAGTTTAAGAGCTGCGCTGTCCCCGAAGCTTTTTCTGCTCTGTCTTGCAATTTCTTTTCCGTCGTCATCATATGCCACCGCGGTGATCTCACCCTTTTCGTAGGTTACGATATAATCTGCGGTAAGCTTTTGTCCGTGAGCATGATCTATCTTTTGTCTGCCCATGGACCTTCCGTTTACAAAAAGCTCAGCCTCCGGTGCGTTTGTGGCGATCCTGACATCCACCTGCTGTCCCTCATTGAAATCCCAGTATGGAAATACATGAACAAAGGGATCTTTTTTATGATCCGTCCAGGCTGATTTATAAACGTAATATGAATCCTTTGGAAAGCCTGCGGTATCCAGCTGTCCGAAATAGGAATTTCTGGTATGGTAGGGCGTGGGCTCACCGATGTAATCAAAGCCGGTCCAGAGGAATTGTCCGATGGAAAAATCATGATCTCTCTCGGCTATGATACAGTATTCGGAGCTTACGGCTCCCCAGCTTGTGGTACTGTTTCCCAGGCTGGAGCACTGCATATCTTCATCGGCCAGGGTGCTCTGGGAATAGGGGAAATGGTATATTCCCCTGCTCTGAACCGTGGAACTGGTCTCGCTTCCGAAAATGTACCAGTCCTTATGCTTTTCGTGATGATCGTTATAGAGTCTCTCGGCGTAATTATAACCCGCAAATTTGAGGATATCGGCGCATCTCTGTGCACCCTCCCAGGGCATATAATTGGACCCCATGCCGATCACTGCATTTTCATAATAATCATTCTCCCTCGCCCCTTTTTGTAGGTATCTTGTGATATCCTCACCATGGGCATCCTTGTGGGTATCATAGATCTCATTTCCTATACTCCACATAAAGATAGAGGGGTGGTTTCTGTCACGTCTGATCCAGCTTCTGACGTCTCTTTCATGCCAGTCAACAAAGAATCTGGCATAATCA
>ODAI011373413.1_pt1 | contig 15057 bp, 8 predicted proteins | sample 1539321 | NCBI WGS metagenome assembly ODAI01 (sample SAMN02144231, study PRJEB22623) | gut metagenome | biome: sheep rumen | host: Ovis aries | place: New Zealand
CACACCCTTGAGAGCACTTGAGCTGATGCCGTAGCCGTAAAAGCCGTTACAGCCGGTGGATTTATTTTCGAGATGATTTTTCCGAGCGTGAGATAGGACGGCCTGAAACTGTCTCCCCATTCAGAGACGCAGTGTGCCTCGTCAATCGCTATGTGCTGGATTTTGCATTTTGAAAGCCGCTCCACCAAAGACTCGTTTTGAAGCACCTCGGGATTTGCCAGTATGATTTTCGCCCCCTCCGAAATCAGCCTGAAATTTTCCTCCCTCACATCATCGCTTTGTCCTCACCGGAATTCCACCGAAAGAAGGTTCCCCTGGTCCATTCGCCTTTTTTGATCCGACATCAGGGCAAGAAGCGGATAGATTACGAGCGTGGGTCCCTTGAGGAGAAGAGCCGGAGTCAAAAAGCAAAGGGATTTACCGGCACCCGTCGGCAAAAGAACAACCTGTTTTCCCCTGCACACAATGTCGTCAAGTCCGTCCGAATCCTGCCCCTCATTTTTCTCATCCTGATTTTTCTCCGCATCGTGCTGATTGTCTGACGCAAGTTGAGTGACGGAGTCCATGATGTTCGCTATGACAATCCTCTGCCAGGGAAAGAGCGTGGTGATTCCGAATGCCTTTTGTGCCGCAAGAACCGCCTCGTCGTCTGTCTGATTGATGTAGGCGTCCACCGAGACTTCCCTTGAAAAAGCCTCGTCCTGATTTTGATTTTGATTCAAATTTTTTTCTTCCATACATATATATAATAGAAAAGTTTTCCCGCCACGGTAATCAAAGTGCACAAAAAAATGAAAAAAAATCAAAAAAATTCCGGGGCACAAATTGGAATTTGATTTCGGACAGATTTGATTTTGTACATCTTGAACTTTGCGGTAGTTTTGTTTAAAATAAACGTAAGTAAATTTCAAACAAGAGGTATGAAAATGAAAACGTTAAAATTTGCACTGACTTCGTTCCTTGCTCTCATCCTGAGTTTTTCATCGCTTTTCGCAAAATCAACTCCGGTGGAAAGCCTGCATTACTATGAGCTTGAGAACGGACTCAATCTTTTTGTCGCGGAAAATCACTCGGTGCCGCTCTCTTACATCGAGATTGCCGTAAGAACCGGTGCCGTGGATCAGACTCCCGAGAACGCGGGTCTCTTTCATCTTTACGAGCACATGATGTTCAAGGGAAACGAGCTTTACCCGAATGCTGTCTCAATCCAGAGCGCTCTTTCCGAAATGGGGGTTGCGAACTGGAACGGAACTACGGGAAAGGACCATGTGAATTATTTTATAACAGTGCCGTCATCTCTTTTGGAAGAAGGACTGGCTTTTTGGAATGCCGCAATCCGTACTCCGCTCATGGATCCGAAGGAATTTGAAAATGAGAAGAAAGTCGTCATCTCCGAAATCTCCGGGTATGAGGTGAATCCTGGAAACATTTATCAGAACTACATCTCAAAGACCCTTTTCCCGGATTCCGCATACCGGAATGACCCTTCCGCAAGTGTCCGGAACGTTCAGGAGGCGACAATCGCTCAGCTCAGGGACATACAGAGAAGATTCTACATCCCTTCGAACGCGGCTCTTTTTGTGGGCGGTGACGTTGATCCGGACGCAACATACGAGCTTGTGAAAAAAATCTACGGAACATGGAGCAACAACGGAAACTCTCCCTCAAAGCCGCATGACCAGCCGACTAAAACTCCCCTTGATTCAGTAAAACTTGCCGTCATGCCATTTGAGAACATCTCTCCGTACATGGCGCAGGTGAGCGTTGCGTTCAGGGGACCCGACACTGATTTTGACATTGAGGACACTTACGCCGCCGACTATCTTGCGTACCTTATCTCTGAGCCGGACGGACTTTTCAAGACCAAGCTTGTGGCTCCTGACTCGGGACTTGGAATCCCACAGGCTGATTACGTGGGTGGAGGATACACGACGGTCAGGACAAGCGGCTCAATCAATTTTTCAGCAATCATGCTGCAGCCGGAAAACGAACTTCCCCAGCGAGCACTTAAATTTTTGAGCATGGTTCAGGACGAGATTCTTCCTGAGATTGCATCCGACAAATCGCTCTACAAAAAGGCGAAGGTAAAACAGATTGTCTCAATCATGGAAAGGGACAGGATTTCCTCAACGGACACCGCTACGGGTCTTTTGTCCGGGCTCAGGTTCTGGTGGACGGCGACATCTGCGGACTATTATTTTTCCTACTGCAAGAAGATGGGTTTAATCACCCAGAAAAACGTGCAGGATTTTTTGGACGAATACATAACGGGAAAGAACGCGCTTGTCACAATCCTCGTGAACCCGGAAGTCTACGGTCAGACGGTTTCCGCATACAGGGACATGGGCTTTGATGTGATTGATTCAAATAACGCTTACTGGTGGCGAGACGAAAAGTTTTCACCCGACAAGGAAAAGATTGCCTTGCTTACCGATTCCTCATCCCCGGAAAAAACTCCCGTGTACAAACCTTCTGATGGTGCGGGACAGGACAGCTCCTATTCAAAGAATGAGAACATCGCTTGTCTCAGGCTCAAGAACGGAATCCCGGTTTATGTTCTGACCGACAAGTCAAAAAAGATTGACACGGTTGCGGTCGCGCTGAAGGGTGGAATTTCCCATGTTGATTTTGAGACTTCGGGACTTGAGTCGGCTCTCTTCGACATGATGGCGGAATCCTCCGTGAAATACAATCTTGAGGCAAGACAGAAGCTTGGATTTGAGACCGGTGCGTCGCTCTACTCAAACTCGGGTATCTCGGGAAGCGCCCTTGTGCTCAAGGTGCCGGATTCTTACCTTTACAAGACTCTTCCGGTTCTGACGGACGGATTTATCAATCCTCTTTATGACGAGAAGGTTTTCGCAAATCACATGACGCTTTACTACCAGCAGATTCAGCAGACCTTGAACGATCCCTCCTCATTCCTCATGCACAGCGTGGAAAAGTCAGTCTATGAGGGGCATCCATACAAGGTTTCGGCAAACGTCACGGAGGAGTCAATAGGGAACATCAGCATTGACGCGATGAGGGAGCTCTACTCAAAAATCATCACGCCCGAGGATATGTTCGTTGTCGCCGTCGGTAACATCAATGCGAAAAAACTGCTTGCCGAACTCAACAAGTCGGTCGGAAAAATCACTTCGAAAAAATCAGAAGGGGAGGAGAAAATCAGCGTGGAGATTCCCCAACTCAAAATCAGCGGTGAGCCTGTGGTTCTTTCAAATAAAAACGTCGCCGGAAACGGATATGCCGTGAGGGTGTTCGCAGCTCCTCCAATGACAAGTCCGGATTCAATCGTCGCGTCTCTTGTCAACAACATCTATTCCGAAATCTTGTACAATGTCGTGAGGGAACGCCGGGGCATCTGCTATACTCCTCTTTCCACCGGATCAATCTCCCGGGCTTCGTTCGGCATGGAGGTCCTTATAAATCTCACCGATTACGCGAATTTTTCGGGGGCAGTTTCTGAGGCACGGAACATGATGTCGGAGGGCAAGGTGATTACCGGCGTGAATGAGAGCGGGGAGTATGAGTTCGTGAGCCTTGAGGAATGTCTTGAGAGCTACAAGAACAAGTACATAAACGAGAGTTTTTCTTCACTTGCGAGCAGCGGCGGAAAGACTTCGGTTCTTGTGAACAATCTGATGGACTATGATGATCTTTACCACGACCACAAGGAGATTCAGATTCTTAAGACAATCACTGCCGATGACGTTCTGCGTGTTTTCAAAAAATACTGGGTGGATGAGAGCTCACGTTGGTTTGCGATTGTCGGACCGGGAGATGAGGGCAAGTTGAATTTTAGCGGCAGATAGTCCATGCTAAGTAAAACCGTCATTCTGAGCGGAGGAAATCAAAAATCACGATTTCTGCGCATGTTCAGAGTGGCGGTGATTTTTTGTCCATTATCTTTTTATTTTCACTGGGGATAGAATCCCTCGTAGGACTGAATCCTCTCAAGGTGGACGTAAGCGTCGGGATTGTTCGAGATGAACTGCCTGATTGTAAGCTCCTTTCCGTTTTGGAACACAACACAGTCGAATTTACCGTCGTCCCGGAAGTAGGGGAAGAAAGCCGCGTTTCCGTCGAACACGCTCTCACCCGTGCTTATCTTTGAGCTGTGTCTTATCGCTCCGATGTAGAACCAGTCCGGCTCGTTTGCGGCAAGGACATAGAGCAGAGGAAGAAGTCTTTTCGCGCTGTAACCCACGTTTTTTGTATATCCAAGGCTCGGCACAATGCGTCCGTCATCCTGAATTTCAGAAATGAAGAAATTGTCGTTTACGTCCGCTCCGCCTGTCTTGTAGTCGTAGTTTTTCTTCACGGACCTGAGAGACGTCACTTTTTCGGCAAGATGTCGGTTCCAGTCAAGGTTCAGCGTCATGTTCCACTGGCTTGAGAGAACACCCTGCTTTGAGAGAGGATCCGGCGTGACAGTGGGCTCCAATAACTCAGAGATGCTGCTCAGTCGTCCCGTCAGCGGATAGATGATTCCGTCCACAATCCATTTTACGAATCCCGGGGAACTGAGAGTAAGCGTTCCCTGATCAGAGATTTCCTTGGGCGGTTCCTTCAGATAATCATCGAGCATCTCGTCGCTTTGGTCCACTATGAAATCATCACCGCGTTTTATGGAATAGAGTTTTCCGTCCTGATTGTAGGCAGCGTCCTCCGCGAATGTGATTGAGGGAAGCCTGTCCCGGATTTCTGCTATCATGGCCTGCACGGTTCCGTACTGATTTTCTGCCGGGAGCACGGAATCCCAGGGGATTGTCTTCGAGCACTGTCTCTGTATGGTCAGAAAGGAGCTTGTGTAAAGGTTCTCAAACGGAATTCCCAGGGCTTTTCCCTTTGCAAGATAGGAGTCAAAGGCGATGAGATCAGCCGAGCTTCCTTTTCCGAGCGGTTTGAGCTGAAGATAGATGTCCGGATTTTCGGTAAAGCGGATTATGATTTTCTCATCCTCTCCGGTCGTGCGGTTTTTGTAGAGAATCCATGCGCCGCAGGAATTCAGTGAGTAGGATGGTTCGTCCACCACTTCCACTTCGTCCCCACGGATGTAGCTCACTTTCAGGTAGGTCTGAGGCATGACTGCTACGGCGACGCTTTGTCCTATGCGTTCGGATCTGACCTGAAAAAGGGTTCCCGACGGATCCCTGTAGATTTCAGATGGTCTGCCGTTCAGGTTCTTTACGGAGGATTTGAGCCATGAGTCCTTGACCGCGCTTCGTACTGCAGCTGAGTCGGGCAGTGTAATCCTGCTGTATTGGGCATGGGCTGCAAAGATTGCCTGAGAGGCAAGTACCAACGTAAAAAATCTCTTAAAAACAGACCTAATCTTCATCTTAGTTTTGTCCTCCAAATCCGGCGGCTGGCATGAGGTAGTCGGCAACAGGCTCGCTGTCTTCCAATGACATGGCTCCGTCGGCAAGTCTGATTTCCGGCTTCACCACCGTACCGTCGGGATTGTGAATCATTCCGTCATCGCCCTCGTCAGGATGCTTTCCTACCGGCGCGTTGCTCAAAAGCAATTTCAGTCGGTTCAGCTGATTTACCTCGCTTGAGCCCGGGTCATAATCAACCGCAGCGATGTTCGCGTTGGGGTAGCGTCTCCTGAGCTCCTTGATCATTCCCTTTCCGGTCACGTGGTTGGGAAGACATGCGAAAGGCTGAACACAAGCGATGCTCGGACATCCTGAGTGAATGAGCTCCACCATCTCCGCGGTAAGGAACCAACCCTCCCCGGTGATGTTTCCAAGCTGCACGATGTCGTCGACACCCTTCATCAGGTCGTAGATGATTGACGGCGGCTCAAAGCGGCGGCTCTTTTTCAGGGCTTTCTCTATATATTTTCGGTACAGTTCCAAAAACCATACAAATATTTTTGCATTTCTTTCCGTCTTTTTCGGGAAAGCGAGCTCCTGATGGCGGAAAATTCCCGTGCTGAACGTGTAGAAAAGGAAGTCCACAAGGTCCGGCATGACACATTCGGCTCCCTCGCGCTCGATTACGTCCACGATGTTGTTGTTCGCGGTGGGATGGAACTTCACGAGAATTTCTCCTACGACACCGACCCTCGGTTTTTTGACCGGAAGCAGCGGCAGATTGTCGAAGTCGCGGATGATTCCACGGATCAGCTTGTGGTAAGAGAATGATGAGAGTGATTTAAGGGCAATTTCAGCCTTTTTATTCCATTTTTCATAAAGCGCGTCGGCGCTTCCCGGCACTTTCTCATAAGGACGCACCCTGTAGAGAATGCGCATGAAGAGATCGCCTATCATTGCGGCTCGGAGGGCACGGTGGAGAAGCGGGAAAGTAATCTTGAATCCCGGATTTGCCTCGAATCCCTGTGCACTCAACGAGATTACCGGGATGTGGGACATGCCAGCGTCGTTCAATGCGCGACGGATAAAGCCGATGTAGTTTGTGGCACGGCATCCTCCTCCTGTCTGCGTCACCATGAGGCTCACGTTGTTCAGGTCGTATTTTCCGCTCTGGAGGGCCGCAATCAGCTGACCGGAGACCATGATGGAAGGATAACACGCATCGTTGTTTACATATTTTAAGCCTGTTTCAACTGCAAGCGGATCAACCGAGTCCAGAACCACAAGCTTGTATCCCGAGTAACGGAAAGCGGACTCAAGCAGCCTGAAATGAATCGGACTCATCTGCGGGGCCAAAATGGTGTGCTTTGCCTTCATCTCCTTGGTGAAGACCTGCCTGTGGTAAGCCGCGCTCTTGATTTCTCCCTTCTTTCTGTTCCTCTGCCTGGCCTTTACAGCTGCGATGAGCGACCGGATTCTGATTCTGACCGCACCGAGATTGCTTCCCTCGTCAATCTTAATCAGCGTGTACATGCGGCTCTTTGACTTTAAGATTTCATCAACCTGATCGGCAGTGACGGCATCCAGACCGCAACCGAAGGACGTAAGCTGCACAAGCTCAAGGTTCGGCATCTCCGAGACAAAGGCGGCGGATCGGTAGAGCCTGTTGTGGTAGGTCCACTGGTCGATTATGCGAAGAGGTCTTTCTATGGCTCCGAGCTGGGCTACTGAATCCTCCGTGAAAACCGCAAGTCCAAGTCCGTGAATCATCTCCGGGATTCCGTGGTTGATTTCCGGGTCAAGGTGATAGGGACGGCCCGCAAGCACTATTCCGTTCGCACCCTTGGTGATTATCTCCTCAAGGGCTTCCTCTCCCGCGTTCTGCACGTCCTTTTTGAATTTCTCCTGCTCATCCCATGCCGCGTTCACAGCCTCGGTGATTTTTTCCTTTGAAAGTTTCTTAAAATGTGGGAGCAGTTCCTCCGCCAATCTTTCCGCAAGTCTCTCCCTGTCGTAGATTGGAAGGAAGGGATTCATAAAGAGAAGATTTCCGTCCTGCCTGATTTTGTCCACATTGTTTCTGAGCACCTCCGGGTATGAAGTGACGATGGGGCAGTTGTAGTGGTTTCCGGCTCCCGGGTCCTCCTGCTTCTCATAAGGCGCGCATGGATAGAAAATAAAGCGGCATCCTGAATTTAAGAGAGATTCAATGTGACCGTGGCTGATTTTTCCCGGATAGCACACTGACTCCGACGGGATTGTCTCAAGTCCCTTCTCGTAGATTCCACGGCTGGACCTCGGTGAAAGTCGCACCCTGAATCCGAGCTTCGTAAAGAAGGTGAACCAGAGCGGATAATTCTCGTACATGTTGAGCACGCGCGGGATTCCGACATCTCCCATGGGAGCGTCCTCGGCCTTGAGAGGAGTATAATAGGCAAAAAGCCGTTTGTATTTCCAGTCGAAGAGATTGGGAAGATCCTTCTGAGTCTCACCGTCATCAATCTGTGAGGCCTCCTTGTTGCTCGCGTCCACCACAAGGTCCTCTTTTCCAAGCTCGGCTCCTCTCTCGCATCTGTTTCCGGTTACGAATTTCCTTACGGTCTTTGCTCCGTCCCTTTCCGTAGTGAATGTGTTGATTGTGAGAAGACAGTTGTTAGAGCATTTTCCGCAGCGTCTCAGGTCCAAATCCACCTTGAAGGACTCAAGCTCCTCCAAACTCGCAAGCCTTGACTTCACGAACTTCGGTGTCTGGTCGGGATCATCGGGCTTGGGTCGGCGTAAATCCTCCCACTGGTCCTGCGCAATCAATGCTGAGCCGTAAGCTCCCATGAGACCCGCAACATCAGGACGGAAAACGTTCACGCCCGCAATCTTCTCAAAGGCACGGAGAACAGCGTCATTGTTGAAGGTTCCTCCCTGCACGACGACCTTGCTTCCGATTTCCGACGCTTTTCTGAGCTTGATTACCTTGAAGAGCGCGTTTTTGATTACGGAGTACGAGAGTCCTGCCGAGATGTCCGCTACCGTAGCTCCCTCTTTTTGTGCCTGTTTTACGCGGCTGTTCATAAATACCGTGCATCTCGTTCCCAAATCAACGGGCTTCGGTGCCATAAGTGCAATCTTGGAGAATTCCTGTACGCTCATTCCCATGGTGCGGGCAAAATTGTCAAGGAAGCTTCCGCAGCCGGATGAGCACGCCTCGTTCAGCTGTATTGATGTGATCGCCCCGTCCTTCATCCTCAGGCACTTCATGTCCTGACCGCCGATGTCCAGAAGGAACTCAACGCCGGGAACAAAGAAATCCGCCGCCCTGTAGTGGGTGATTGTCTCGACCTCTCCCGCGTCAACTCCAAGAGCCGCCTGGAAAAGTGCCTCTCCGTATCCCGTGGAGACCGCACGTGCGATGTAACAGTCCTTCGGCAAAATGGAATAGAGCTGCTTTAAAACACGGACAGCGAGATCCACCGGGTTTCCTGCGTTCACGTCGTAGAATCTCCAGAGAATGGCTCCGTTTGTGTCGGTCAGAACCGCCTTTGTCGTGGTCGATCCCGCGTCCAGTCCAAGGAAAACGGGTCCCTTCGTGGAGGCCAAGTCACCCGAGAGAGCCTTTTCGCTCGAATGTCTTCTATTAAATTCATCAAGCTCGTCCTGACTTTTGAAAAGGGGTTCCAGACGCTGGACTTCCTGCATCTCCGCTCCCACAAGATTTTTGAGGTTGCTCCTGAACTCCTCGATGGTCGGAAATTTAGTAGGCTCGCTTTCGTTCGTAATGCAGCGGATTTCCCTTTCCGCCGAATATGCCGCGCCGGTCGCCACAAAAAGCTGGCTGTTTTCGGGAACAAGGGTCTCTTCCTCGGTGAGCTTGAGAGTCACCACAAAGCGATGCCTTAGCTGGTCCAAAAAGTGAAGGGGACCTCCAAGGAACGCCACGTGACCCCGGATCGGCTTTCCGCAAGCAAGTCCTGAGATTGTCTGGCTGACTACGGCCTGGAAAATGGATGCCGCAATGTCCTCACGCCTCGCTCCCTCGTTAATCAAGGGCTGAACGTCGGTCTTGGCAAAAACACCGCATCTGGCCGCTATGGGGTAGATTGTGGTCGCACCCTTTGCAAGCTCGTTGAGTCCCGCAGCGTCAGTCTCAAGAAGGGCCGCCATCTGGTCAATGAAAGCACCCGTACCACCTGCGCAGGTTCCGTTCATCCTCTGCTCAACGCCGCCCTTGAAATATGTGATTTTCGCATCCTCACCGCCGAGCTCGATCACAACGTCCGTCTTCGGGATGATTTTTCTTACCGCTGTGGTCGCCGCAACGACTTCCTGAATGAAGGGGATGTTGAGCCACTGAGAGACAGAGAATCCGCCCGAGCCCGTCACCTTTACGCTGATTGTCTGATTTTTTCCCGCGCCAAGTTTTTCCTCAAGAGTGTCGAAGCATTTGTTCACCACCGTGATTATGGTGTTGCGGATGTCAGCCCTGTGCCTTTCGTAAGCCCCGTAAAGAAGCTCGTTGTTTTCTCCCAGCGCGACCACCTTAACCGTAGTCGATCCCACGTCAATTCCCATGCGGATTGGCCTGATGCCCTGCTCCACCGGTTTTACAGATTTAATGGAAGAAACATCTATTTTCTCTGTCGCCATTTAAAAACCTTCCTGATTATTTGTCCCTTGTCGGACCATTTGAATCCATCAGAGACGGAATCCTCACACAGCAAAAAATGCCTATCTGATTGTATACAGAAAACGGATTTTATGCAAGTTATCGGTGTTGAAAAATGGATGCCGGAATCCTGTACTCCACGAAGCGTACCCTTCCGTTTTTTACAGCGTCGCGAATCTGTTTTTCCCTTGCCGAAAGCGTGCTTTTTCCGCTCTTCACCTCAATCAGCAGAATCTCTTTGATTTCATCTCCCTCGGCGCTTCCCGGAAATGCGATGTAATCTATGGGGCTCCCTAAAAAACGTGAGTCCCCCGGGTTGCATGGAAAATCAGGAAAAAACGGGGCAATCTGCTCACCAAGCTGACCTCCCAAAACTGCACGGCTTTTTTTTACGGCATCGAGCCTTTCCTTCCTTATCATTTCCCTCATGCGAGATTTTTCCAGGGCCTTTCCGACAAGGAGTCCAATCAGCAGAAAAAAGAGGGCGAAAATCAGGAGCAGGAGCAGAATCAGGGGAATAATCTGGTCGAGCGATTTCAAATCACCCGGGAGATTCTCAAAAAATCGGTGCGTAAGGTCCGGGATGTCTTGTGCCAGTTGATTCGGATTCTCTTCCACCCTAGATGCTCTCCGGCGTGGGATTTTTTACCGTGAGGATTGCGCTTCTGTCACCTGCAAGCATACGGTCGCATCTTTCAAGCGGCATCGGTTTTCCCTTGAGAAATCCCTGCACGTTATGGCAGTTTATCTTCCGGAGCACGTCAAGCTGAAGGTCATTCTCAACCCCTTCCGCGATGGTGTCAAGTCCCATCTTTGAGACAAGGGAGACTATGCTTTCCGTTATGCTCGCCTCCACACCTCCGACCAAGGCGATGTTCGAAATGAATGACTTGTCGATTTTAAGCGTGGTGAGTGGAAGAATCTGGAGATAGCGAAGGGACGAGTAGCCTGTTCCGAAATCATCCAGGGAGATTCCTATTCCCATGTCGCGGATTGTGTTTAGCTTGCTTACGGTGTCCTGCACGTTGTCTATGAAAATGCCCTCGGTAATCTCGATCTCAAGGTGGGACACGTCAATTCCGTAGCGGCGGATTAAATCCGTGAGGTCGTTCACAAAATCCGGCTTCTTGAACTGAATGGGTGAGACGTTTACCGAGAGAATGCCGTCGAAATCAAAGTCCTTTTCCCAGTGCGAGAGTGTTTTCAGGGCGGTCTCCATAACCCAGTCGCCCAATGGAATGACCTGCCGGGACTCTTCCGCAAGAGGGATGAACTGGTCCGGGCTTATCCATCCCAAATCCTCGTCATGCCAGCGAATCAGAGCCTCGAATCCCCTGAGGTCTCCCGTACCCACGTCGAACTGAGGCTGGAAATAGAGCATGAAGACATTCCCCTCCATTGCCTTGGTGAGTTTTGTCTCAAGAAGCATCTTACGCAGAAATTTGTCCATCATGACTTTCTGGAAAAAATAGATGTTGTTCTTTCCGTTTTTCTTCACGTCGGATTTTGCCATGTCTGCGTAACGGAGAAGGTCGTGCGGACTGTCGGAGTCTTCCGGGAAAATGCTTATGCCTCCTGAAATCCCTATGCCGTGCTCGTTGCATGACTGTATTATCTCGTAGCCCAAAAGCGACATCTCGTCCCTTGAGCTTATGTTCTGCCTCACGATGATGAACTCGTCACCCTCGAATCTGAATGCCGCGGTCCTGTTGTTCTCGAATTGCCTGAGTATGCTCGCCACTTTTCTGATTGTAGCGTCTCCCTTTTTGTGTCCTCCGGCATCGTTTATGTTCTTCATGTTGTCCACGTCCACAAGGATGAGACCGATTTTCTGGTTTCCTTCCTCAGCCTTTTCCGTTGCCTCCGTCATGTATTTGTTGAAGCAGGAGCGGTTGAAGAGATTTGTCATGGAGTCATGGTATGCGGCGAACTGGAGCTGCTGGTTCAAAGTCTGAATGCTCTCCAGCTTGTTCCTCATGTTCGTCCTTGTGATTGAGAGCTCCTCTGTCAGGGATGCGTTTCTTAAATCCTGCTGTTTCAGATTATGCTCGCTGTTCTTTTCCGCGCTCACGTCCTGTATCACGACCACAAGGCAGTCCTTTTTCAGCCTGCTCACGTTAAGGAGAAGCCATCGGTTCAAAAGGGTGGAGTAGAAGGTCTTTGAGATTCCCTCCCCGGATTCGAGCACTGAGCATGCGATGTCAATCCAAGGGACCTCCTTTGAGATGATGGGCTTGACCTTTGAGAAAAGCATTCCGCTGGTGATTGCGTTCTGTGTCATTGACGTGAAGGCATCGTTCACATAATCAATGCTGAAATCTATGCCCTTGTTCGACTCATCGCGAAGGGGGGTCGCAACATATATCGCGAACGGGATGTTATCTAATATAGCTTTGTAATCTAGACCTTTATCCATAATAACCTCGGCGTTTTGACGCGCTTCTCCCAAGCCCCCTTTAAAGCACTTCTTTTCCTATATTATAAACCATATTTAAGAATTTGTCATTAAAAAAATTTTTTATGTTGAAGAAATTTTGATTTCCACATTCCTCACCTTAACAAGGGGTTCTCCCACTTACTCCGGATTGGAGCCATGCCGCGGCTTTGCTGACCGCTAGATTTTTTACAGGAAGTGCAAAAAAAATAAGCCCCGCAACGCAAGGTCACAGGGCATTCTGCTTTTTCCAAGCCGTCGGTTCAAGAGAAAATCGACGACTTCGGAAATTGAAATTTTACTCAGCAGTGAGGACGAAGAGATAAACGGCTTTCTCTTCAACACTGTCCACAGTGTTTGTGACAACGCACTTGTAGATGTCTTTACCTCCGGCTGCAGGTGCATTCACCATAATCTGCTTTTCTGATTCATCCAGACCAGTGAAGCTTGTTTCACCGCTTGCCATCTTTGACCATTCGTATGTAAGGACTCCTACCTCGGAACCGTCGTCAGCCTTGAAGTCTGCCGTAAGGAGTACGGGTGCTTCGGCCTCTGCCGTCTCTTGCACTGCTGGTGAGACCTTAACTTCCGCTGTACCTGTTGCAGGTGCATTCACCTTGACGGCGTAAATCTGTGCACTGTCCACCGATGACGCAGACTTGAGAGTTGAGCTTACTGTGTTGGTTGCAATGACATAGTATGCGCCCTTTGTTTCGGTAGAAGCCGTGAATGCATACACTTCGTTGGTTGCGTCGGCGATTGCAGTTCCGTTCAAGTACCACTGGTATGTGATGTCTCCGACCTCGCCTTCGGTTCCGGTCTCAGCTGTTGCAACGAGGATGACTGTATCACCTGCAGTTGTGCTGATAGTGTTGTCTGTTACGCCGGCAGACGGAAGTGCGACTGCGACTGTTGCTGTGATGTCAGCGGCTTTCTGAGTGTCTTCCTCTTCACTGCTTGAAGAGCTCGCGGGACTCATCTCGGTCAGCTCAACTGTTGCGCTGTCCCATTTAGATGCTGCGGATGTTCCTTCCTGGAATCTTCCGTTCTCAAGGCGAACCTTGGTCCATGTGCCTGCCTTGTACTGCATTCCGGTGAGATCTCCGTTCGCATCGAGAGTCGCATCATAGCTGAGCTCGGGTGACTTGAAGATTACGTCGGCGGCATTCGTCTTCTTGAAGGCGTCAATCTGGTTCTGGAAGTCCTGGCGTCCTTTGTCGGTGGTCAGGTCGAACATTCCGATGGTGTTTGCACCGGTCTTGTAGTCCTCAAGCTCTTTCACTGTGTTCTTCAGGAATGTCGTGTACTCCTTCTTTGTGTAGCGCTTTGCGGGAAGAGCATTTCCCTTGGCATCCTTGAGTCCGGGAAGAACGATGTTCTTTCCGTAGGCGTAAGTGCCGGACTGGAGACCGTTGGCGATGGCATCGGCTGCCGCGAAGTAGTCACGGGGTGCGGCGACTCTGCTGAGGTTGAGTGCCAGAGTTCCCTTTGTCTTCTGCTCATCCACGTCAGTCAACGAATAGTTGTACTCTGAGAAGTAGTTCTCGGTGTCTCCATCTGCCGTCAGGTTCACTGTGTCCTCTCCGAAAAGGAATGCCACAGGAATGGGTGTTGCATCATCAGACTCAGCGATTTTGCGTTTCTGACCCACGAGCAGCTCATTGTAAGTAGTTTCTGGTTCTGCGTTGTTGTTACAAGCCACAAACGAAAGTGCAAGAGCAGCACCCGCAAGCAGGGCCGCAACCTTTGTAATTTTCATAAGATAATCCTCCAAATCGAATTTCTTTTAAACTATTATACCCCTTTGGCTTTTTTTCTGTCAAGGAATTTTTCAAAAAAGATTAAACTTTTTTTCAGAATAAAGGTCTTGATTGGACACTTGTATAAAGTGCAAAAAATGTATATGATTTATGGGATTTTTTTGAAATCTTCAGGAGAAGTATATGTCTGATGAAGTTAGAGTGCGATATGCTCCGTCTCCCACGGGAATGCAGCATATTGGTGGAGTCAGGACGGCTCTGTTTAATTATCTTTACGCGAGGTCAAGGGGCGGCAAATTCATTTTGCGTCTTGAAGATACGGACCGCACACGTTACGATGAAAAATACGTGCAGAATCTTTACGACACGATGGCATGGCTCGGAATCGACTGGGATGAGGGCGGTGAAAAGGGCGGTGATTTTGGTCCCTACGTCCAGAGCGAGCGGTTCGAGCTTTATAAAAAATATGCGATGGAGCTTGTGGAGAAGGGCGAGGCATACTATTGTTTCTGCGACTCCGAGAGACTTGAGAGAATCCGTAAGATTCAGACCGAGAACAAGATGCCTCCGGGATACGACCGCAACTGCCGCCATTTGACTCCCGATGAGGTGAAGGCGAATCTGGATGCGGGTAAGCCCTATGTTATCCGCCTGAAGGTTCCGCTTGAGGGTGAGACGAAATTCCACGACCATCTTTTGGGTGACATCGTGTGGAAGAACGAGGACATCTCTCCGGATCCGGTCCTTTTGAAGAGCGACTGATTTCCGACCTATCACCTTGCGAACATCGTTGACGACCACCTCATGCACATAAGCCATGTGATGCGCGCCCAGGAATGGATTCCCTCGACTCCGCTTCACGTCCAGATGTACAGGAGCTTC
>ODAI013376521.1_pt1 | contig 15057 bp, 13 predicted proteins | sample 1539321 | NCBI WGS metagenome assembly ODAI01 (sample SAMN02144231, study PRJEB22623) | gut metagenome | biome: sheep rumen | host: Ovis aries | place: New Zealand
AGAACCGCAAGTCCCATAACCTCAATCAAACCGATGTTTTCCTTCTTGATATGGTGGCGCTGAGCGTGCGGATGAAAAAGCCCCATAGGATGTTCATCCGTGGTGAGGTTATTACGCAGGCAAAGGTCGATTTCATACCTTTCACCGCGGCGGCGCGCAATCGGCGTAACGGTATTATGCGGAACACCGTCCGTAAACGCGTAAATCATTGCGGCTTCATCCGTATAATTTCTCCATTTGTTCAGGATATGCTCCGCCAAATCCGTCAGCTTTTCCCTGCTTTCATGAGTAAGACGGATAACCGAAAGCGGCCATTTTACCACTCCGCAGTCAACGTCCTCAAAGCCCTTTACCGTGAAACGGCGTTCAACCTCCGCTTTTTCCATGGCAAAGGTATAGTTACCTCCCTGAAAATGGTCGTGAGTAAGAATTGAACCGCCGACAATAGGCAAGTCGGCGTTTGAACCGATAAAGTAGTGCGGAAATTTTGTGACAAAATCAAAAAGCTTTTCAAAAGCCTGCCGGTTTATTTTCATCGGCGTGTGCAGGCTGTTAAACGCAATGCAGTGTTCGTTGTAATAAACGTAGGGCGAATACTGCAAAAACCATTCCTCACCGCCCAAGCTCACGGGAATTACACGGTGATTAGCGCGGGCGGGATGACCGATTCTTCCGCTGTAGCCTTCGTTTTCAACGCAAAGCTGACATTTTGGATATGCCGCGCTGCTGTGCTTTAGGGCGGCGGCTATGTCGCGCGGATCCTTTTCGGGCTTGGAAAGGTTTATGGTGATATCAATTTCGCCGTATTCACTTTGTACCTTCCATTTACGGTCACGTCTGACGCGGTCGCGCCGGATGTAGTTTGAATCTTGACTGAGCTTATAAAAATAATCTGTTGCCGCTTCGGGATTTTTATTATAGCGATTATAAAATTCCTGCTGAATCTGTGACGGACGCGGTACAAGACAATTCATGAGCTTTGTATCAAAAATATCCCTGCCCTCGGCAGTGTTCTGAGCAAGTCCGCGTTTTGCGGCTATGTCGGTAAGCGCCGATAAAATTTCGCAAAGCTCCGCGCCGTCAACCGTTTCTTCGCTTTTATAGTCCTGCTCACCCATTGCTTCAAGCAAAAGGTTGCGCGCGTATATCTTCTCGGATTGCGGTATAAGACCTGTCTTTATTCCGTAGTCCGTCAGACTGTTAATGTATTTATAAATCATTACCGTCTCATCTCCTTTTCAGTGTTTTCAGGTATTGTTTTTGCTCCGTTGCAATCCTGCGGCTTTCAATTGCCTTTTGAATTGCCATGTTGTGCGTCCGCGTTTCAAGCCTGCCCTGCTCCAAATACGGCAGCGCAGAGTTATACTGCTTTGCGAGCGCGGTGGCAAAGTACCACGCAACCATCATGTTTATGTAGTATTCATCGCTTTGCGCGTTTGCCTTCTGCAAATATTCGGGCTTGAAATCGTCATCAAGATAATGTGCCATCAGCATTTTTATTCCGAAACGCACGGTGTAGGTTTTGCCGCTGTCAATCCAGCGGTACACCTCGCCGATAAGTTCAGCCTTGTGTTTCCGGAACACCGCGGGCGACATTTGGTCGCAGGTTGCCCAGTTATCAACGCACGGCAGAAATTCGTTTACCGCGCGCAGACACTCGGCGTAATCCTTTACGGAGGAGATTATAAACGCGTGAAGCTGGTTTTCGTCAAAATATTTATGCGGAAGGTCTTTTAAAAAATCATTCGTATCCGACCGCTTTTTAAGCTTTGAAGCGTACGCGCGAAGCTCGGGAGTGCGCACGCCGATAAAGCGTTCCTTTTCAACAGTAGGAATCAGCGAGCACTGAAAATCTCTGTATTCAGCGTCCGCAAGCTCAAAAAGCCGGTTTCTTATTTCATCAACAATCATTTTCAATCAACCTTTTATGCTTTCTGCTGTGAATTACACATATCGCAAGCATTGAGTAAATATAAATAACGGTTATTGCTATACTTAAATCCGCCGCGTTATGGAAAACAGCGATAAGCGCCGCAAAAGCAAGCGACAGACCCGCGACAAGCACCCAAAAGCCCTTGTGAGGTTTTTTACATCCGTAAGCGTATTTTTCAAGTGAAAAAAGAAAGATGTAGTAAACGATAAACGATGATACAAGGAAAATGTTTTTAGGCAGGCTGTCAACCTCCGGCTCGCGCATAAATTCAAGCGCGACGGAAATATTATTGAGCGACACGATCAAAAATATGTGCAAAAGCGTGTATAACGCGCCTGTTGTTTCCTGTTCACGGTTGATAATATTATCGTAAAAATAGCCGTATATCAAAAACAGTCCCGCAACAATTAAAAACGCCATAAACGAAAAATACACGCTTCTAAACGTTACGCCGCCCTCAAAATAACCTGAAATACTGATTATCATTTCACCGAAGGTAAACACAACAAAAAGCATTACTCTTTCGGTGAGGTGGGTAAAGTCAACGCCCATAAGTCCGCGGATGTCCCTGCGGAAAAGCACCGCCGCCATTCCGAACAGCATTGCGAGAGGTGAAAGCGGAAGTCCGGTCAGATGATACACCGGTATTGAGGCGAACACAACAGCCGCCTCAACAAGCAAAGCCGTAACGGTGAACTTAATGTGTTCTGATTTCCACGGCATAAGCTTATCCTCACCGCGAAGCTTTATTAAATACTGAACGGCGAGATTGACCATAATTAAGCCCCATGCTATGTTATACTTCATGTAAAAGCTTTGCCAATCCGCGCGCGTTCCGTCCGCCATGTAGTAAAGCAGATACATATTTATAAATATACCTACATATTCAGCAACACTTTTTGTGCCATAGCGGTTGATAAACACTGTGGTTAAATACCAAATATGAAGCGCGATAAGCGTTGTTAGCAGGTAGGTCAGATACACTCCGCCGGGGATAAAGCCGTGCTCAACCGTTGATATGAGCGAATTGTTGCGGCCGATTATATATACAAAAATCAAATCGTAAATCAGCTCTATATATTCAACCTTTTTTTCTTCCTTTTTAAAGATTTCCGCAAGCACGTTTTATAAGCTCCTTTCAATCAAAAACAAATTGACAAACCGTATTGTTTAATATTATAATTATACCAGAAAAAGCAGTGAAAGGAAAGATATTTTATGAAAGTTTTAATAATTAACGGTTCGCCGAGAATCAACGGCAACACCTCGCTCGCGCTTGATGAAATGGTGAAAAGCTTTGACAAAAACGGCGTTGAAACCGAAGTTATGCAAATCGGCAACAAGGCAATTCGAGGTTGTATTGCTTGCTCCGGATGTTTTGAAAAGGGAAAATGCGTTTTTGATGACGAGGTAAACAAGGCGGCTGAAATATTCAGGGAAGCTGACGGACTTGTGGTGGCTTCTCCGGTGTACTACGGTTCGGCAAACGCCACGCTTATCGCGTTTTTGGACAGAATGTTTTATTCCTCTCATTTTGACAAGCGCATGAAGGTCGGCGCGGCAGTAACCGTGGCAAGGCGAGGCGGACTTTCGGCAACCTTTGACGAGCTGAACAAGTACTTCACTATTTCGGGAATGCCTGTGGCTTCAAGTCAATATTGGAACAGTGTTCACGGCAGAGAAAAAGGCGAAGCAAAGCTTGACGATGAGGGCTTGCAAACCATGCGCGTTCTGGCTGACAACATGAGCTTTTTGATGAAGAGCATTGCTCTCGGCAAAGAACAGTTTGGTCTGCCTGAGCAGGAGCAGCGAGTGTACACTCATTTTATAAGATAAGCAAAGGCGCGGAGCCGATTGGTTCCGCGCCTGTTTTTTGAAATATTATTGAATTATTGAAATATTAAATAACCTTGTGCTCGGTTCTTGAAATAACGTCAAGCTGTTGTTCACGGGTGAGGTCAATAAACTTAACCGCGTAACCCGATACCCTGATTGTAAAGTTTGCGTATTCGGGCTTTTCGGGATGTTTCATGCAATCCTTAAGCTTTTCAACTCCGAACACATTGACGTTGAGGTGATGAGCGCCCTGATCGAAGTAACCGTCCAAAATGTGCCAAAGGTTGTTTACGCGTTCGTCGTCGTTGTTTCCCAAAGCGTCGGGGCTGATTGTCTGAGTGTTTGAAATTCCGTCAAGAGCGTATTCATACGGAAGCTTGGCAACTGAGTTAAGAGAAGCCAAAAGTCCGTTTTTCTCCGCTCCGTATGCGGGATTAGCGCCCGGAGCAAAGGGAGCGCCGGCTTTTCTTCCGTCGGGAGTTGCGCCGGTTGCCTTGCCGTAAACAACGTTTGAGGTGATTGTAAGAATTGAGGTTGTAGGTTCGGAATCACGATAGGTATGATGCTCCCTGACCTTCTTCATAAACGCCTTAAGCAGCCATATCGCGATTTCGTCGGCGCGTTCGTCGTCGTTGCCGTAACGCGGGAAGTCACCCTCGATTTCGTAGTCTACAATCAAGCCTTCTTCATCACGAATCGGCTTAACCTTTGCGTACTTGATTGCGGAAAGCGAGTCAACAACATGGCTGAAGCCCGCGATACCCGTCGCAAAGGTGCGTCGTGTATATGTATCGATAAGCGCCATTTCGGCAGCTTCATAATAATACTTGTCATGCATATAGTGAATGAGGTTAAGGGTGTTTACGTACAGCTCAACGAGCCAGCTCATCATGGCGTTGAACTTGTGCATAACCTCGTCATATTCAAGATAATCGCCTGTCACCGGAGCAATTTCGGGTCCCACCTGCTCTCGTGTTGTAATGTCAACGCCGCCGTTGAGCGCGTAAATTAAGCACTTCGCAAGATTTGCGCGCGCTCCGAAAAATTGAATTTCCTTACCTGTCTGGGTTGCGGATACACAGCAGCAGATGCTGTAGTCATCGCCCCACACAGGACGCATTACACAGTCGTTTTCATACTGGATTGACGAGGTTGTAACCGAAATATGCGACGCGTACTTCTTGAAGCTTTCGGGCAGTCTTGACGACCAAAGCACGGTGAGGTTTGGCTCGGGAGCAGGTCCCATGTTTTCAAGCGTATGGAGAAAACGGAAGTCGTTTTTAGTTACCATATGTCTGCCGTCCATGCCGATGCCGGCCATTTCAAGCGTAACCCAAACCGGGTCGCCGGAGAACAGCTCGTTATAAGACGGAATACGCGCGAATTTAACCATACGGAATTTAAGTACAAGGTGATCAATAAGCTCCTGCGCCTGCTTTTCGGTTAAAGTACCTTCGCTGAGGTCGCGGTTGATGTAAATATCAAGGAAGGTTGAAATTCTGCCCACACTCATTGCAGCGCCGTTTTGAGTTTTGATAGCGGCAAGATAACCGAAATAAAGCCACTGAACCGCCTCCTTGGCGTTTTTGGCAGGCTCGGAAATATCGTAGCCGTATATTTCCGCCATCTTCTTCATGCCTTTAAGGGCACGAATTTGTTCGGCAATTTCTTCTCTAAGGCGGATATGAGCTTCACTCATATTGATGCCGCCGCAGTAGAACAAATCCTTTTCCTTCATCTTGATAAGATAATCAAGTCCGTACAATGCCACACGGCGGTAGTCGCCGACAATTCTTCCTCTGCCGTAGGTGTCGGGCAGACCGGTGATTACATGATTGTGGCGCGCGCGTTTCATTTCGGGAGTATACGCGTCAAAAACCGCCTGGTTGTGCGTCTTGTGGTAATCGGTAAAAATCTTGTGAAGCTCGGGATTGATTTCATAACCATAGGTGGAAGCCGCCTGCTCCGCCATTTTTATGCCTCCGTAAGGCATAAAGGCGCGCTTTAAAGGCTTGTCGGTTTGCAGACCTACAACCTGTTCCAAATCCTTCATGCTTTCATCAATATATCCGGGACCGTACGAAGTGAGCGATGAAACAACCTCGGTTTCACATTCAAGTACGCCGCCTTTTTCACGTTCCGCCTTTTGGAGCTGCTGCAGCTTGTCCCAAAGCTTGTTTGTGGCTTCGGTGGGAGCTTCAAGGAAGCTTTCATCGCCGTCATACATTGTGTAGTTACTTTGAATGAACTCGCGGACGTTTATGTCCTCCTGCCATTTTCTGCCCACAAAGCCTCTCCATGCTTTTTTCCTGATGTCGTCGGGAATACATGCCAACATAATAATCTTTCCTCCATAAACTATATAAAACTGTATTAATTCATATTATTCTTCACAACGCAGCAGCTTTTCGGCGTTCGCGACTCGCTGAGACGAGGGCGGATTTATTCCTTCAAGCGGATACTTCAGCCCCAGTGACTGCCATTTATACGCTCCCAGGCTGTGGTAAGGCAAAACCTCAACGCGCCGCACGTTATTAAGCGTATCAATAAACTTACGCATTCGCTTCAGGTATTCATCGTCGTCCGTAATACCCGGGACAAGCACATGGCGAATCCATACGGGTTTTTGAAGCTGCGATAAAAAGGCAAGCATTTCGAGTATGTTTTCATTGCCGTGCCCCGTCAGCGTCTTATGCTGTTCATTATCAATGTGCTTTATGTCAACCAAAAACAAATCGGTAAGCCCACAAAGCCGTTTAAATTTAGAAAAAAACGGTTCCGATTTTGAAAACGGCTGACCTGAGGTGTCAACGCAGGTGTTTATTCCGCGCTTCTTTGCTTCCTCAAAAAGCTCGGTTAAAAAATCAATCTGAGCAAGCGGTTCGCCCCCGCTTACGGTGATTCCGCCGTTCGTTCCCCAATAAGAGCGATAGCGTTCCGCCCTGTCAATAAGCTGCGAAGCGGAGTATTCCTCACCGCCGTTAAAGCTTCGGGTGTCAACGTTATGGCAATAAAGACAGCGCATAGGACAACCCTGCAAAAATATTAAAAAGCGAACTCCCGGTCCGTCCACCGAGCCAAAGCTTTCAAGCGAGTGTACTCTGCCCTTTACCATAATCTGCCGCCTTTCACGGTTTTTAAATATTTACTATGGTTTATTATAATCCTTTTTGCGGATTTGGTAAATAGCCAAAATGTAAAATGAGGTTAAAAAAACATTTTTTGTAGAAATAACAAGTTTATTGCCGATTTTTTTAAAAATAATAGATAGTATCTATATATAGTGTAGATTACAAAAGCACAATACTATATGTAGATAAACCAAAAATTTATAACACCATCAGTTTAACATCAAAAAGGGGGACGTTTCCGTCCCCCCTGCGCGTCAAGAACGCGCCGAAAATGATTTTCTGTCGTCCATAATTGTGTCGCGGGTGTCGCGGAACAAAAGCGTTACACACCAAATTGCCGCGAGGCCGACCAGAATATATATGATTCTGCTGACGACGCCCGACTGACCGCCGAAAACAAACGCGACCAGGTCAAACTGGAAAATACCGACGCTGCCCCAGTTGAGACCGCCGATAATTAAAACCGTCAAAGCTATTTTATCAAGCATTCCTAATCCTCCTTACGAATGATGATATTAGTTTTGACGGAAAAATTCAAAATATTCAAAATTTTATTTTTCTGTTAAAGAATAAAAATTAATAATAATCCCGCGATAAGCAGTCCGAGAACCATCATGCCTATGCCTACTATCCGCGTAATTTTCATTGCCTTTTTCAGCTTGAATTTTTTTATCATGCTCTCGGTAGGAAACGGAAGCAAGAGCAAAAGCACGCCGAGCACCGCGCAGCACACAATGGCAATCACAGCGCCGAAAACCTTTGCAAGCGGAAACAGGAACATTCCGCCCATGATTCCGAAAAGGCACACAACGTTTATCATTGAAAAGGGCTTTGCGAAGCGTTCGCTGCGTTCATAATACTGCAATACCTGCTTCTCACATTCGTCACAGCAGTACATTTCCTCGTATGATATTTCTTTTGCGCAAAACTCGCACTGTTTCATTATTATCAGTCCTTGAATATTAAATATTGCTGAAAAATATTGTATCATAAACAGTACAAAATTTCAACCATATTATCGTCAACTAAAGTGATTTAAACGGTTGACAATTAACGGTTTTGGTAGTATAATGTCAACCGTAGTTTAAAGAAAGGTTGACAATTATGCAAAAATCTAAATCTGATTCATTGCGGTTCACACCGCTTACCATGGCGCAAATCGCGGTCTGTACAGCGCTTTTGTGCGTACTTTCACCGTTGGCGATACCGCTGCCTATTTTAGTCCCAATCACCCTGCAGGTTATGGTTGTGGTTCTTGTTGCGCTGATATTAAACCCGGTTCACGCGCTTATTTCTCAACTTTTGTACACTGTACTGGGTATTGTCGGACTGCCTGTTTTTTCGGGCGGAAAAAGTGGTTTTGCGGCGCTTGCTTCACCGACCGGCGGTTTTATTATAGGATTTATTTTCGCTTCGTTTTTTATAAGCCTTTTAAAGGGTGACGGCAACGGCAAAAACGCCGTAGCTCGTTACATACTTGTTTCGGTGCTCGTCGGTATTCCCTGCGTATACATTCCGGGAATAATATGGTTTTCGGTAGTTCAAAACGTTGATTTGCTGACCTCAGCCAAGCTTGTGGCGGCTTCATTTATTCTGATTGACATTGCAAAATGCGTAGCCGCCGCGCTGATTGCCGTTCCCGTAAAAGCGGCGCTGAGAAAAATAAAATAAATCTATTCCGTTTCCTCAATTATTTGCCTGATTTCCTCCTGCGCCTGCATCACTTCGTCGTAAAACATACGCGAGGAAACGCGCAACGCGCCGTTGCCGAGGATAATCAGCTGTTCCATTGCGTCTGAGGTAACAACTCTTACCCGGTTATTCTTCGCGAGCTTATGCGATGTTTTTTCGATGTACATGTCTGCGGTTTCCGCTTCCTTAGTGTAAACGATGCTTATTCCGTTTACCGTTTCTACCTCTCGGGAAGCGCCCTTCACCTTGTACGCGTCAAACACCAAAATAAGCTCGCATTTTTTATAGCCTTGAAAGTTGCAAAGGATATTTACAAGCGCCGAACGCGCGCCGTCAATGCTTTCCCCGGCAAGCTTTTTGAGGTTGTCCCACGCGAAAATTACATTGTAACCGTCAACAAGCACATATTCCGTTCCGTCGTACGAGGGAGCGTTTTTTTTATTGTATTTACTGTCGCCCTTAGGCGCTCCGTTTGGCTTAAAATGCCTGCGGAGCTCGGTTTCACGGTGTTTTTTTACAGGTCCGTAGGTCTGCTCAAAAATACGCATAAGCTCCTTGTCCGCAGCAAAGAAATCCTTTTGTTCGCGGCTTTGACGCTTGATTTTTGCCTTAATCTCCGAATTTGATTCAGAAGAAAGCGCCGACGGCAGATGCATATAACGGCTGACCTCGTTCCATTTTACCGTATGTCCCGCTCCGTGCGAGCAAAACACCGAATCACAGGGATTGTCAACGTCGGCTTCGGGGTTATAGCACGCCCCGGCAATCACCTCGTCAGGGTTATGACACTTGCCGTAACCCTTAAGCGACAGCGCGAGCCTGCCTTTGCCGTGGGTGTACTGCATTACATCGCGTGAATAACCGCGCATTGCGCTGACGGGCGCCGTGCCTGTAATCACGGTGAATTCTCCGTCGGTTTCGGGAGATTCAAAGCTTCCGCTCATCAGTTGAATATCGGTCATCGCCCTGCCGGTATTTTCAGTCGGAATTTCAAGCGTAAAAGCGTAAATCGGTTCAAGCAACACGCTTTTGGCCTGCATTAAGCCCTGTCTCACCGCACGGTAGGTTGCCTGGCGAAAGTCGCCGCCTTCGGTGTGTTTTGCGTGCGCCTTGCCCGAAACAAGAGTTATTTCCACATCCGTAACGGGCGAACCTGTCAGCACACCGAGATGCGTCTTTTCGTAAAGATGAGTAAGAATAAGCCGCTGCCAGTTTATGTCAAGCGAATCGCGGCTGCATTCGCTTTTAATAACAATACCGCTGTCACGCGGAAGCGGCTTAATAATCAAATGCACTTCGGCATAGTGACGCAGGGGTTCAAAATGACCCACGCCCTCAACGGTGTTTTCAATTGTTTCTTTGTAAATAATACTGCCCTCGCCGAATTCCGGTTCGTAACCGAAGCGGTCAAAAATAACGCGGCGCAGAATTTCAAGCTGAATTTCGCCCATAAGCCTGAGCCGTATTTCGCCGTGGCGTTCGTTGTAAACCACGTTGAGCTGAGGATCCTCCGCTTCAAGCGCGCGCATATTAATAAGCGCGGTATGAACGTCTATGCCGTTCGGCAAAATAAGACTGTAGGTTAACACAGGCTCCAAAACAGGTGATTTTGAGTTTTTCTCGGCTCCTAAACCGTCGCCGGGATTTGCGAAGCTTATTCCGGTTACGGCAACAACCTCGCCCGCCGAAGCGCTTTCAGCCGCGGCAAATCTTTCGCCCGAATAAACGCGGATTTGATTTACCTTTTCCTGCGCGCCGTCCTTTGAGAAAAGCACGTCCTTAACGCGCAGCTCGCCGCCGGTTATCTTCATGTGCGTAAGCCTTTCGCCGCGGCTGTCACGTGAAATTTTAAATACCTTGGCAGCAAACTCCCCGGCATAACGCGGCATAAGGGTATATTTGTCAATACAGCGCAAAAATTCCTCAACGCCCTCAAGTTTAAGCGCGGAGCCGTACATTACGGGAAAAACGCGGCGGTCTTGAATTGCCCTTGCTATATCGTTGACATCCAAATTTCCGTCCTCGTATTTTTCAAGCAGCTCCTCGTGACACAGCGCAATGTTTTCACAAAGCTCCGAGGTATCGCAAAAATCCACGCAGCAGTCGCTTAGCTTAGATTTAAGTTGGGAAAACACCGTTTCGCGCGAAGCTCCCTGCAAATCCATTTTATTAACGAAGATAAAGCAAGGTACGCCGTAGCGTTTCAGAAGTTTCCACAGGGTAACCGTGTGGCTTTGCACGCCGTCCGTGCCGCTTATAACGAGCACGGCATAGTCAAGCACCTGCAGGGTGCGTTCGGTTTCCGCCGAAAAATCAACGTGACCGGGAGTATCAAGCAATGTAAAGCGCGTATCGCCGTAGTTCAGAATTGCCTGCTTTGAAAATATTGTTATTCCGCGTTCGCGCTCAAGCTCAAAATTATCAAGAAAGGAGTCGCGGTGGTCAACCCTGCCAAGCTTGCCGAGGTTTCCCGAACAGTACATGAGCGCTTCCGAGAGCGTTGTTTTTCCGGAGTCAACATGCGCCAAAATGCCTGCGGATATTTTTTTCATCTTCCCTACCCCTTGTTTAACAAATAGCTTTAAGCCGGCTTAATACGCGCTGTTTGTAATCGGGCGCTTCGTCAAACACGGCATGGCGGTATTCATTTCCGTACATATACAGCTCACAGCCGATTTTTTCGGCAATCTCACGCGAAGCCTGACCTGTGAGCACAGGGTCGTCCTCAACGCCTACCACAAACACGGGACAACTTATACGCGTAAGCTCATCATAAATATCAAAGCTTTTGACAGCGTTTGACTGTATTATAAAGCGGTCAAAATCGTCTCGGGTAACGCCGGCAAACATTATGCCCGACGCTTCGCAAAGCTTTTCCGCGATTTTGTCAGTAAAAAGCCTGTACATCATTTTTTCCGCAAGAACGGTTATGTCGCCTTCCCTTGCGGCGTTTATCCATTCTTTAGCAACCGCTTCAAAGGTTGGGTTCGGACGTGAAAGCGTTGAGGCCAAAACCAGCGAGTGAACAAGCTCCGGGTGATAAACTCCGAGCGTCTGCGCTATCATACCGCCCATTGACACGCCGAAGATATCGGCGTTTTTAATGCCGAGCGTCCGCATAGCGCGGGCGGTATCATCCGCGATTTGGCGAATGGTACAGTTCTGCGGTAAATCGTCCTTTCTGTCAAAAACATAAACCGTGAAATCTTCCTTAAAACAGGAATATCCGGACTCGACCATCCTTGCCGACGCGCGGATTTTCTGAACGCCTAAGCCCGGAAGTATAACCAGCGTGCGGCTGCCGCTGCCAAAGGAAAAGTACTCCATTTTTTTATTATCAATATTAACATAAGATTGAATCATAATAATCACCAAAGTTTATTATAGCAAAATACACGGATTTTTACAATAGAAAGCCGAGCAAATTAAACTGAGATTATACATTGACACACCGACCGAATAGATGTATAATTTATTAGGAATTATTTGCAGCTTACACATCGAAGCTGTATTATTCGATATATCTATTTAGGAGGAACACACATGCCATTTTTAAACGACCTTATCAAGAGCGTAATCAGTGAGGGCGCTGCCGAAAAGCTTTCAAACGCCGCCGAAATCAGCGACCTTACAAAAGTGATTTCAGATGAGGAAACTTCAATTGAACAGGACTATTATGAAATAGGCAAGCTTTATTACGAGCAAAACTCAGACAAAACAGACGGAGAGCTTGGAGAGCTTGTTTCAAAGGTTAACGCTTCAAACAAGAAGATAAAGGAAAGCAAGCTTAAAATCGGTACCCTTATGGGCTACACCTTCTGCGAATGCTGCGGCGAACAGGTTGACGAGGACGACCTTTACTGCAACAACTGCGGCGCAAAAATGCCCGTTAAGATTATGCCCGGAATGGAGCTTTGTCCCCACTGCCACAAGGCTGTAAGAGCCGGTATTCGCTTCTGCACAAACTGCGGCAAGCCGATGCAGGAGGAAGAAAAGCCCAAGGTTAAGGAGTGTCCCAGCTGCGGCTTTACCACTGAAGATTTAGATATGGTTTTCTGCGAGAAATGCAACAGAAGACTTGTTATGGAGGGCGGAGACCCCGAAGAGGAGCAAAAGGCTGAGGAGATAGTTCCGATTCACAAGGTTTGCCCCGCGTGCGGTTTTAAGATTTTTGACACCGAAACAATGTTCTGCGAAAAGTGCAACAGAAGACTTGTTGAGGACGAAAACGCCGAATAATCAAAGCTTTACACAATCGCGATTTTACAAACAATTAAGGGTCCGGAAATTCCGAACCCTTTTGTTTTGCGTATTATTCTGATTTAAACGAAGCTGCTATTTTTTGAATTTCAGTCACATCTCTTATGTCAATTATTCCGTCACGGTTTACGTCCGCGGCGGCATTCTGTATATCGCTCAGGTCAGTGAGCATAGCCAGCGCCTTTTGCAAGAGCGTAGCGTCCTTAATGTCGATTATGCTGTCGCCGTCACAGTCTGCTGTGCGGAACGGCAGGGTATCTATCCGGTAAAACTCCGACAGCCACTTGTCGCGCTGCGCAACCCACGACTTGAAATATTCAAGATTTTCTTCATAAGTCGGCAACGGATACATCATTACGTTTATCAAATATCGGATTTTCCAGCCCGCCTCGTTGTAATTGCGGTCAAAAACCGGCTTATAGTCCCTTGCGAGCGAATCAATCAAGCCGCCGTCTTTGTAAATATTGCGTATATATTTTGAATGGCGCTCATACTCAAGGCAGATAAGATTCTTGAACCAATCATAAGAATACAGCTTTTTATAAAACAGCTTGTCGTAAATATATTCACCCTCAGGCTTAATCGCCTCGGCGGAATTTGCGGAAAAGTCCTTGTTTACATTGCCCATCGTAAGGTCAAAATCCCACGGAGGACCGGCGCAAAGCTTTGAATTCTTGCTGTAAAAAAATACCGAGCTGAAATTAAAGTCGTTCATCTTTACAAATTCGTTTATCACAAAGAACTTAACGAATGAATCAACGTCGATGTTTGCCCTGATTTCTTCCTCATTACCTGAATTTATTATGTCTGTATAGCGGTTCATTTCGGAAGTGATGTAGTTCACCTGCTCGTTGTCAGGCTCGTCCGGCTCGCTTACAGCAAAGCGCAGACCGTCCTTGGTAGTAATATACGTCGTGTCTTCGTCAACTCTGGAACGCTCTAATTCAAGTAAAAAGTCCTTATTTCCATCAATGTCAATATCGACTCTGTCCTTGCCTTCCTGAACAGGCTCCATAAGTGTATAACAGCCGCGGAACTTGCCGTCCAGCCACAACTCAACTATCTTTTGGTTCGAGGTGTAGGCGATACCAAGCTCCTGAGCAAAATCAAAAGCTACGTAATTTCTGAGAAGAGTCGGGTCGAACGCGTTTGCAAGCAGAACCCACTTTTTACCCTTGCCCATGCCGAACAAGTCTTTTTTCTTTTCAAACTTAAAGGTAAAAGCCTTTTTCGGAGTCATCGCTGTACTGTTTCCCCTGACCTTAACAATAATCGGCTCTGCGTTACCGTCGTCGATTGAGAAGGTCGCGTTTGTATACCCATCCGCTTTTTCAAGCGATGTACCGTTACCGTTTTCGGTGTTGATATGTAGCTGCGGAACGTAAGAAGCGTCATAGCCTGAACCAACCTCCTCAGCGGATTTTGCCGAAGCAACAGGTACAATGGATAAAAACAGTGTTAAACAAAGAAATAATGCCGTTATTTTTTTCATAACATCACCTGTATAAATATAATTTCCGTTTTATCGGTTGGCTTTATTATATATCAAGACAGCCGTTTTGTCACTACAAAATCACAAATTTTTTATTCCTTGTGGTAAAAAGATTCAGTAACCGCAACTTAAAACAAAAAGAGTAACTCAGCAAGCAATCGTCTTTAATAAAAATCAATTTGATGAGAAAATATTTGCAAAGCCAAATTTTACCTGCCTGCGGCAGGCACGGTCGCCTTCGAGCCCCGTAATCCGCGTTTGGTTTGCATAACAAAAAAGATTTTTCGGCAAATTTGTGTCAGGGACTTTAACGCTCGAAAGAAAATGTAACAAAAACAGCAACAAAAGCAAGGAAAACAAAGTGTTCCGAAGAATTCATTATTAAACCGTTTTTCAGTTTTAAGTTTTCAGTATTCATTTAGAAAATCCTGTCAGCAGAACTGAAAATTTAAGACTTAAAACTTAAAAATGAATAATACAAAGCAAAAATCCTGCCACGTTGTGACAGGATTTTCGCTTTGGCGCGCCGGAGTAAAGAGGAAAACACCTGCCTCGCTTGCTTCGGCGTGTTCAACGGTAAAGATTCATCTGCGCTCTCGTTAAAAACAGTCCGCAGGACTGTTTTTGCCTGCGGATTGCGCAGACGCTTAATCCTAGGCACACTCGCCTTCGAGTCTCTTCCGCCGCGCTTGCCCATAAATAAAACGGATACC
>ODAI014644442.1_pt1 | contig 15056 bp, 10 predicted proteins | sample 1539321 | NCBI WGS metagenome assembly ODAI01 (sample SAMN02144231, study PRJEB22623) | gut metagenome | biome: sheep rumen | host: Ovis aries | place: New Zealand
ACAGCTATTTCTGCACCAAGGTGGACATTCTAAAATAGTGAGCCGCCTTCTGGAGTTTTTAGATGAAGAATGGCATTCCAGCGGCGTCGAAGTCACCGGCGTGGACGAATATGACCCGAACGAAGATAATTTCCCGAGAGCCCACATCCACTGCGATGTAGGAGACCACCATATCGAAATAGATGTTAGAATTAATTCCAACGAAGGCCTCCTTTCATACGTCATGTGGGATGAGGACAGACGTCGAAACCTGAATGTCCTCCTGTGTGAATATAGGGATGTTGACCCGAGTACATTAGAAGACCGTTACGAAGTATCCAAGAAATACTCTCCCGATAACATCGACGAAATGCTCGAAGACATCTCGACGGACATTTCATCCATCTTTATCTGGGGTGTATAAAAAAGCCCCGCCATATTTCTATGACGGGACTCAATCGGGGAGAAAAAAGCTATGCTTCAATGTACTTCTCTTGGTCATCCTTCGGGATTAGCTTCAAAGCCTCCCTGCTAGGAAGATTGGCAAGGGTACGCCGAATCTTTTCGAACTTTCTACTTTCAATGTCCTTGTACTGCGGATACCAGCGTTTCTTGCTACCAAGCTTCTTTCGGTAGAACTGGTGAAGCACGTTGATATAGCAAAATAGAGGGAACATCGCTTTTTCGGCTTCCTTAATGGAGTCGAACTCGACCTGAGGGAATGTCTTAGCCAAAGCGTTGACTGCGTTATCCGTCAAAATCAGGTACTTGTACTTCCACGGGTAGGAAAACACATCGTTCTCGAAATCAACACCACGCATGCTGAACTTACCATACTGGTTCACCCGAAGAACGGCTGTGCTGAACTCCGAAAAGTTCATATAGAATCCGCCAGGGAAATTGTGGTCGTCCACAATCTCGACCGTGATGCCAGCCTTTGACTGCAGTTCCTTGGCCAGATTATCGAGGAAATCCTTGATATTCATGAGGCCACCTACTTCAATTCATACGGGACTACTTCGGAAAGATTGTCGCTTTCCTTGGGAGGAATGAACATCGGGAAAAGAGCGTTGAAGATATACATTGCTGAATCACCAACGATTTCGGGGCACTGCTCAGCAGGAACCATTGCAATGTCAATCTCAATCTTTTCAACCATGAACTGACCAAGCTCGGCATCGTTATCCCTTTGACGTTCAAGAGCTTCCTTATAACGGTCGGCAAGGTCGGTCTGCAACTTGGTGAACTCTGCGTTCTTTTCAGGCGGGAGCCTTCTGATAGCGTCCTCGAATTCCCTAATGTTGGAGAGAGGAGGAAGGTTGAACTTGGCGGCAATGTCGCTGAGTTCCTTGGTGTACTTCAAGTATTCATCGTCAGGCTTGAATGCGTCGAGCATGCTGGAAACTTCCTTGTCGGTAGTTTCTAGGTTCTTGTGCATAGCGTACCTGAATGTGCTGCTGATACGACCAGTGAACAACTTTTCACCAATAGCCCTCTTGAAGGCTTGATTCATGTCAAAAATAGCTTGATGACTCAGTAATCTTTTCATGTGAGTACCGTGTTGATGTTTCTGCTTATATAATATACATTTATTTCAACTTATTACATTCTCCAATAATGGAGAACAAACCGTTATTCTCAATATCCAGTTTGTAATCGAATAGGTCTTGGATAATTGCTTCACGGTGGGTGACGGCGAAAATCGTCGGGGTCTGCTTTGCTCTCGTGCGGACAAGCTCCACCATCTCCCTGAGGGACACATCGTCGGTCGAAACGTCCAAGATTTCGTCAAGGAACAGGCAGTTAATCTTGAAATTTGCCACTCGGAAGACGAAGTCGCAGAACGCCATGGCGATAGCGAACGTAACCTTACGCTTCTGACCCTGCGAAAGCATTTCGTAGCAAGGGGCCGCACCATATACGGACTCGAACGTGTATTCCATGCTCTTGTCGAACACGATGTGGTACGGGAGATTGAAACGACGAAGATTGCTTTCGATTGCCTGGTTGAAGAACGGCACAAACATCTTGATGACGTAAGATTTCAAACCGTCGTCCGAACACATATAGGAAATGTACTTGCAGATAGCAATCTTGTCGGAGAAATTCGTGATTGATGCCATCACACCGTCCAACTCATTCTGTAACTCAACGAGATGGGCTTCGGAGTCCTTCAACGCCTTGTCATCGGTGCTGGTTTCTTCCTTCTGGATTGTAGCCCTCAACATGGCAATCTGGGACGTATTCTCCTGCAATGCGGTAGATGCCTTGTAATACTTTTCCCGTGCATCATTCGATTCAGTGACTGCCGAAGCATTTGCATTAATACAGTTAGTTAAATCACCCTGCTTTTTAGTCAGTTCACTGATTTCGTTCTGAATCTTCTGAATGTCGTTGCCGAATTTGTAAGCGCTAGCAGTCAGGTTGTTGAGTCTGGCGTTAGCAGATGCCAACTGACCGTTGGCCGGGCCCCACACCTCGCTCATGAACTTGTTGTATTCCTGGATGGTGGCATTAAGGGCTTCAATCTGCTTGTCAACAGCATCGTTATAAGCCTGCGTGGACAATTCAGCCAATTCTTTCTTCTTGGCTTCCGCTTCGTTGATAATAGCAACCTGTTCCGCCTTTAGTTTACGCCACTGGTTACGGAAAGCTTCCTTGACATGTTCCACATCAGCTTCGGTAGACGGCTTGCCGCATGTCGGACAAGGAACACCTGGCTTGACAGCAGTCGCCTGTGCGGTAACGTCCTTCATCTTGGCATCAAACGCCTGAATTTGTCGGTCGTATGAAACAATGGTAGCATTGAGGGTGTTAATCTTTCCAATCAAGTTGTTCTTGAACAGGGTCAGCTCACTCAACTTATCCTGAGTTTCCTTGATTTTAAACTCTTCCGAGCGCTTATTGGCATTGTCGAACTGGCCAGTCAAAAATCCGACGTTTTGTTTTTCCTTCTCAATATCCCCAAAAAGATTGACACAGGATGACATCTCATTGATTTTAGCCATGACAGTTCTCAATTCAGCCTGAGCGTCGTTGTAAACCTTCACACGACGTTCGACTTCGTCTTGAACCTTCTTTGCTCCCTCAGAAGCCACCAGCAATTCAGGGGTCTTGCTTTCAAGTTCAGAAACCTGCTTCTTCAAGTCGTCTATCTGGGCATGCTTCTTGGCCTTCAAAGTCGCAATCATGTTGTTCGTATAGGTGATATCCGACTTGATACGGTCAACCGAGTTCTTAGCAAGGTCGAACTGCATGTTGGAATCGCTAAGAACCTTGTTGTTGGCATTCTTCCACTTCTCGGTTGAAAGCGAGATAGTGTTTTCAATAAGCTTGCGTTTCTTGTCGGCAGGCATTTCAAGCAGAGGGATAGTCTCCTGACTATTCTGTGCTATCGTAGTCTGATACAGCAGAAGAGACGGGCCGAGTACTCGGTTCTCGAAATCCTGCTGAGACATGCCAGCACGTTTCAGCTGCTCCTGACCGTCAACCCAGATTGTAAAGGTAGTCTTGAGGCTCTTCGCCTTCATGCGGCGTTCGATATGGTATTCGTGTTTTCCAGTACCAGTATCGACATCGAAATCGAGCGTCACTAGCATGTCGGCGTTCTTGTTTTCCGTATTTTTCAAGTCGCTCTGGTTTCCACCACGGTAGGACTTACCGTAAAGGACATACGTCAGAGCCTCGACAATGGATGATTTTCCATACCCGTTCGGTGCGCTCAGGTAGATGAGGCCAGGATGGAACTCGACGACATTATCGATGTCGCCGTACGACATGAAATTTCTGAAAATAAGCTTTTTGAACGTAATCTCATGCATAGGACGCTAGACCCAAATTAGAAGTTAAAGGTGATATCGAAGGTGTAACCCGAGGTGAGGTAATCAGCCTCAGGAAGAACTGCGTAGTAGCCAAGGCAAAGGTCAACCTTCCCGAGCATGTAAACTACGCCAGCATACGGGCCCCAAGAATTGTCCGTATCGACGGTAGAGCCTGCGTAAACAATGAGGTCAGACAATAAAAGATAATCCAGTTCGGCTCCGAACTGGCTAACCTTCGTATCAGTATCAAAGAGGTATTCACCACCAATGCTGAACTTACCAATGTCCTTATAACCCTGTACAAACGGGCGGACGCTACTTTCAGTCAATTCGACACCGACAGCGGCGACATCATATATGTCCGTCCTGATAGACATGTTGGAAACCTGACCGTCATACAAGGCGGCAGCGATTTCGACGTTACCCTTGATGATGGCACGGACGTTTTCGTAATGGACGGCAGTTTCAGCCTCATGGTCGAACGACACACCAGTACGGAGCTGGGCTACGCCGCCAGTGGAGGGGTTGAACCAGTCCCAACCCCCAGCAAATGCCATGGAGGTGCAGATAAAAGCGAGGATAAGAATGAGTTTTTTCATGTTGATTTCCTTTTTTGGTTTGTGTATATATGCACATAATATAGCAAACCAAACAAAGGTTGTCAACATCATTCAAGCAAATTGATTGATTCCGTCAACGTCTTTAACTTATTTTCGTTACAGATGATGGGACTCATGAAGATGGCGGTGTTCCCGTAATTGACCCTCTTCCATGGGAAGGACGACTGGGCAATACGGAACGGCTTCAAAGATATGATGACATACGGGTTGTAGGCATTCTCCTTGGCGAGGTCAAGTACCTGAATGTTCGGGGATAACTGTATGTTCACATAGGGCCCCTGTGCCGAAATGACCTTGGCATACCCTGGGGTTCCGTCACTGCGTAAGAGAATGGTGGGCCTCGACTTCGGCTTAGCAAACGAAGCAAACAGGGTGGTTGCCTGAGACTGGATTATCCTCAGGTAATTCTCCATATTGAAATACCCTATCGGAAGAACACTTTTGTCAATACGCCCGGCCAGAATGTTCACATACCGTCTAATAAGGGGTTCGTACATCTTTCCATTATCGTAATCTAATCTACTTAGAAGAGCGTTGATGGCGGCAACATCCCTAACCTGCGAGCTGGACAGCATGATGTGGTTTCCAGCAGCATCGGTTATCGTGTTCATAGTGGCATAATTTAGCGCACGGAACGGGCCAAGATAAACTTTATCACCAAGCTTTATACGAGAGTTCTCAAAAAAGTTCAAACCGTCGAGGATAGTCTTGAACATATCCTTGTCCAAGTTTCCCTTATGTTTGATGTCAAGTTTGACCGAGTCGTTCATCACGTAGTAGGATAGGTTGCTATACCCATTTATGCGTATCCCCTTTACCTTTGCTCCATTTGCATTGGTAAACTCTACTGGAGATGCTGTAACGTAACTCGCTAACCCAGCACCACTTGTTAATCCCAATGCTTTTGCAACATCAAGGTAATCCTTAGACGCATCGGCAGTATAGATATACTGCGTGTTATCGTTTTTTATCTGAACTATCATGTACTCTTCCTGAACGTCAACTCAATCTTTCTAGCCACACCACGAGGCACCTTGATGTAAAGTATGATTACAACCGTGTTATCATCGTTGATTGCAACATAACTCTTGTCCTCAACAACGACAGCCCTTGGCTCATACTTGTTAATGAGTTCGACACACTGGTTCAACAACTTAGACTCGCCATTGAGGTCACCAATGATTTCAAACACACTCTCTTCGAGAGTAGAGCCAAACTCGTCGTCATACAAACGTTCACCGAGGTTAGTCAACAGGATGCTGTACACATTCTGCATCAGACTGTTTTCGTCAGCAGTGATTGTGAATGACGAGTAGGACAAATCCTTGTTGTAGATAGGTTCGAAGTTCAGGTCGTCAAATCTGGAACGACTAGCCTTCTTTTTCACTATCGATGCGTTACCATCAACATCGAGTTGCTTATCTTGGTCTTCCTTGGATTTGATTTCAAAATCAACATCATCCGTCCAGAAGCACTTATTCGCACCTTGGTTGTCATCACCTACATATACTTTAAGTTTAATGTTAGATGCAATAACACCAGGGTTCTTGATGGTAAGGGTCTTTCTGTCTGGAGTTCCAGATAGAATTATGGCAGTAATCCACTCATCACCCTCATTTAAACTATATTGAACGATATTGTTCATGAAATTTTGGTTAAACAAAACCGTACTTTCAGGAGCAATCATGATACCGATATCTTCATACTGGTCATAAACATCCTTCGTCAAGATGATTGGAATATCGCACTCCGTTACCGTAACAATCCTTTCGACTGATTTACGCCTACCACAACTGTCAGTAACCGTGTAGGTAATCGTATGTTTTCCAGCATCATCCCAGTTTGTATTATCAACCGAGATTTCAATAGACGATGCGGGTAGAACATTACCCATGTAATCAGTTGCCTTCACATCCCACGGGTCAGGTTCAACCCACACTTCACCTTTTTTCCATTTTATAGCCTTATTGGATTCTGGCTGTATATCTATATTAGGGCCTTTTGTGACAGTAACTGTATTTACGTAATTAGATATTGACGGCGGAACATCTTCATTTTTCCAATGTATACCGAAACTCCTATTTCCAACCTGAATTGCAAGCACATTGATTGAAATAGTTGTTGCTGAATCCGTACTAGGTCTAGGGTTAACTATCGAGAACGAAGATGGGTTTGGCCCACGTAGTTCAAGTTTCTTACCTTCTGGTTCATACAGGTTTACACCACGGTATTCCAACACGCTTCCTGTTTCAACACAGGTGAAACTTTTCTTAAAGATTATAGGAGCACACCACTTGTCTTTTTGATGCAATTCTCCAGTATTAGTATCACCAGCCCATACTTCAAGTTGTCCATTACTTTGACTGAGGCCATCTTCCGTAAGAACAAGGTCAAACGTAAAGAAGAATATGTCATCATCACCTTTGGAAATTCCACTTATATTCTGAATATCACCAAAGGTAGCATAGATTCCCGTGTCACCAGCATTACTGGCGATAACTGTAGAAAGCATACTCGAAATACTGTCTTTAACGGCAAATGTCAATGTATGCGTCGTGCCATTTGATGTGATGCCAGTAATCTCCAATTCAAAGATTGTATTCGTAACATTTAAGGGAAGCTGAGTGTAGTTTCCTGCGGCATCATATATATCGAGAGTTGTACTACGAAGCAAGTTTAACGTAAGTTTGATAAACCTAGAATCACCCTCACCCAACAGAGATTCGACATTACCAAGACTAAACTCTTCCAATGGACCGTTAATGCTTATAATATCATTCAAATCAGATATGTATACCACAAACTCTTGACCAGCCATATGACTATCACCTTCTGGTACATAACAAACAGGAGGTTCTTCATCAATCTGGATATACAGTCTATTGTAGTAGAAATTTGTATTCACATTGGTGTCAGTGACCGTGATGGACGTAATAGTACTATACAGCACCAACGGAACGTCCTTTTCACTAGATGCACCACTTGGTATTACAGAGTTAATGTATGCCACATCAGAATTGCTCAACGAAACATAGGTTGGCGTTGCTTCTGCTGGGTCTTCATAACGTGATATGTACGAAGAAGACAACCTTACCCATACATAGTTTCCATCAACTTGCAAGTGCGGGTCATTTGCTATATAATAGTTTACACCATATTTAAGCCCGCTTGGTGGTATAGAATGAGTTCCAACATCATATCGACCAGTGATAATGGCAGCAACCACATCACCCCAACCAAACGGGCAATCTGATTCAAGTACCTTAAACTCAGTCACACCGTTAACATTTCGAAGTTCATAAATAGGCATTGCCTTTTGAAGGTCGGAGTCGTTTGGATACAAAAACTGACGTGCATTACTATCACCGTTGTCAGGAATTCGAAGGGCAGCGGTAGGCGCATTTTCAACACCATCTTCCCATGCCATGCTACCTAATACAGCGGTCGCATTTTCAGTCAACGTATTCAGATTAAACCCTTTCAATACAACAGCATTCTCTGGCCCAACATGCATGAAACGGTCAGCAGGCCTATCATGTCCTCCTTCGATAGCAAGAACATCCATGTCAGTAATGATTACAGGAGTTTCTGTGTTTGATGTAACATTACCGTCAGAATACACCGCATTCAATGAAGTTGAAGTTTGTTCTTCGTCATGTATCACATCAAATTCGATAGACGGGACCTCATAGCCAAACGTTCCGTGAGTCTCAGGCCCATTAACCGTTAGATTATCGGGTTCATTTTCAGCATCAGTTGCAGCATACGTGGAAATCATCCTTGATTTGTTGCGTATAATTCCGCATTCACGTACACCTGTTCCAATATCAGGAGCACCATTTGGATACCTGAAGTAAACTTTATGCTCACTATACTCAACACCAACAACCTGTGCATTCACAGTGTCATAATGCTCGGTGTTCATTATTTCAATGATATCGTCCCTAGCAAAGAACTCCTTATTATTGCCATCCCAGCTACGAACATACATCAAATTCGTGCTATCAAACATCTTGTCTGAAATAGTTGCACAAAAAGCAGTAGCACCACCGTACGTAGTCTTCTCGATTGATTCGCATACAAGATACATGTACGTGTTAGTAAGTTCAATAGTTGGTTTTTTACCGATAAATGTAGGAGAGCTGATTGCTATATACGGCCAGTGACCATCATCATCTTCACGGCTAGCCATAACCATCGGGTCACTCAAATTTAAACTACCCGATGGAGCATTAAGGAAAATCGTCTTTGTGTTGGACGGGTCCGTAAACATGTTGACAATAAATTCAGAGTTAATATCAAATTTAATGTATCTATTACTTGCCGTTCTACTGGGTGAATCAACAGAGAACTGTGACATACTTCCTACAACATCGCCAGTCCATGTGCCTGGATGTATAGCAGCAATATCACGGTTCGAGATATTTTCCAGCCAGTTATCCGTAAAATCAAACACGTCGATAACACCGTTGCTTATAGCACCGCCAGCCCTTTTACAGTACACAAACAATCTTGCTACTAGGTTAGGGTCAGATGTTTCAATGCCGTTATAAAATGGGATAGGAAACTTGATGATAGGTATCATACTATCACGAACAAGTTTCATTTCTGGGCTACTTCCATTAACATCATTCGGATGGCAACCATCTGTAGTGTCATTCTTGTCATAACCGTACCATGTATCTTGGCAGGCGTAATAGATTGCACTGTCACTTAAATGATTCTTTACTTTTGGTGGAGCAATCTCAGGAGTTTTCACATTGAATGAAACAGCTGACGAAGGCATACGAGGTGTGTACACGATGGTTCCTGACGTTACCCCAGACGGGTAAGTTTCATCATCAACAGGTTTCGCTGTTATGCTATTACTGCTAACACTTTCAACAACCATGTGAACATCAGACGAACCATTATACCTGAACGTAACAGTGTCATCCTTAGCAAAATTATGCTTGCATGTAATGCCGCTTGGGTCAGTATCAGTGAATGTAAACACTACCGATGAGCCGCTTTCACTGGCAGACACACTCTCGTTATACTCATACAGCTCCCACTTTTCCCAAACGAGGTCAGGCCAATCTGAATGGTTATATCCAGGTTTATGTTGATAGCTATTCTGGTTTACCTTCATCGGGTTATGATATGTCTGGTATGTAAACGAAGTTGTAGTAGGTACGCTAGTGACAATAAAATCACCCAAATATCTCTCACCCCTTCCAATCCAGTCACCGTCATACAAACCAAACAATCTGCCCTGTGTACCAGTATACTGTGGTACGTGAGATATAGACCTACTATACAATGTAACAGAATCGCCTACTTTCAGACCGTGTGCAGACTGCGTCTCTACACGAACCGTCTCAACTTGGTACAGGTTACTATTATTGTCGCAAGAAGATGTCCCAATATCAGGCATGGTTTCTAATAGCGTCTCAATATGGCTAACCTCACCGCTAGCAACCTTGTGTTCAAATGCTATGTTGAGCGGGTTTTTGACATAGTCGTTATTAGTTTGATTATTTGGATACCCTATGAATGAGAATGCTGATTCAATATCCAGCTTGGTAAACAAGCCGTTATCGCCAGCAAAAGGTGCGGTAATCCAAGCCTGCGAACTAGGATAGTTCACCATCTCGGCAAAAGTGCGGTTAACGTCAAACCGCATAATAAGTTCGGTATTGAACTGGCTATTTCCTCCATCCAGCTTTGGCGGTCTATTCGGGGTAGTCCAGTCATTGTATGAGCCAGTTAGAGGAGTAGTCTGAGTGCCATCATATACCATCAATCCCTGATTTGCTGTAATCGTGGAATTAGGTGCGTTTGCTGTTAGAAAATGGCGAAGACGATATCCTTGAATGGACGCATTGGCATCATCACCAGTTGCCTGAAAACGGTAATTCTCCTTGTAATGCTGTTCCTTATTTTCAATATTTTGCTCTGTTGTAAGCAACCGTATATATAGATTTATCGCCATAATTCACCATTTTAATCAAAAATAGTTTATAATCGCGGCACTAAATCGTTTCGCTTACAACATTGTCTTCTTCCTGTTCAAAAAGCTTATTTTTCCGCAGATGCATGATGATATGCTCGCCAAGGGCATTGGTCATGTCGGTCAGGTCGTTCTCGATTAACTCTACCGGAAAATATTCGACAATTTTAGCGGCTTTCTTGAAGAATTTAGGCGAATTATTCGTCCATACGGTGTACATGAACCCGTCAGTGCCACACTTTACAGCCACTTCACGAATTGAGGCATTTCCGCCAATTCCGACAAGGTAAATTTCCTGATTGGAATTGTCATAGTCAACAATCGTCTGGTTTGCAGCGTTATTGTAGTTCTTGTCCCTCTGCAAGGAGTCCATCTCGGCCCCAGTCAGTGCATAAACCTCTACGTATCCTCCCTCAGGAAGTTCGAGTTCCCTAACAGGTTCAATCTCGTTCTGGATGAGCAGCGTGTTCAGCATGGCCGCATCAAACTGGTTGCTTTCCAGCAAGTTGCCTGCCGTCGCCTGCTGCAACGCTTCATCAACATAGTCCAACGAGTCGATAACACCGAGGTGGTAAACGTGGGCGTTGTTATAAGAGAGCATCTCCGTTATCAACGAACCGCCGCCCGCATCGCTGTCGATAGTTTCAAGCGACTTTCCAAACAGTCGGAAAGCAGTAGAGAAGATAAGAGGAACACCGTTGATTACGGTAAAGTACAACGGTTCCAGGCTGTACTCTGGGTTATCCTCACCACCGCCACATGTGATGAAGAAGGGAACTATCTTGTTGTTAGCCTCTCCAGAATCATACAACTCGTCGAGCTGTTCGGCGAAGTTCTCCACCATCGTAGATGTCGTGTTCTCGTCCTCGTGGACATAGAAATCCGACATCATTATGTAGAAATCCGACATCATACTAGATAAGCTTCTTCAATGCGGAGGTGATGCGTTCAACGTATGCAGGGTCTGCATTCTTGTTGGATTCAAGTTCGGCAACGAAGTCCTCGATACCCTTCTTGATAACCGCTGGTACATCGTCTGCGTCGTAGGACTTGACGAAATCATCCTTGACTTCAACCAGCTTTCCGAGCTCGATGACTGCACCAGCCTTCTTGAGTTCGTCCATGGTCGGCACGAACTTGTCGTTAAATTCGTCGATGACGAGACGGATTGGAATGGTGCAACGGATTAGGTTGATGTAACGTCCGATTGCAACTCTGTCGCTAATGGTCAAATCAATAGTCTTGCTCATGTTAATCCCTGTAAAATATAGGTACTTACGTCTTTAAAATACATTTTTCATGCGGCATTACGCAATCATAGGGTATAAACTATTGGTAAAATACCAAAAATATACTTTAATCTGTGAATATGGGTGAACTGTATAGATATAACGGCCTTCCAGTCTTTCAAGTGGACTTGTGTGATTTCCGTACGATAGTCGATGCGGAAGTAAACAATAAGCGCCTGTTGTCTAAGAACATCCTGAACGAAGCATTGAAAGAGTTCTACAAATCGGAACGAAAGCCAATCTTCTACGTGATGTTCCAGGGAATCAGATTTAAGTATCCCAGGTAGGAACGTATGCTTTTTTCATCGAAAAAGAAAAGACCTGAAAATATAGCCTCTATGGTCATGACGCACGTCAGAGACTACGGCGAGAACAACCCGAAAGGTGAATTGTTCGACCGAGTGTTCAACGGCGAAGACCTGCACCGCAGTATATCGAGGTCAAGGAATGCGATAGGACAGGGTGTCCAGCAGATGATGTACCCGAACGGGTTGTCACCTGACGGTTTCTCCACCTACATGCCGACCATCATGATTAACGATGGCCAGATTGACCCGACCAAGGTTCAGGACACCATCGCAGAAAACCAAGTGCAGCTCTACTGGAGAAACAATGTGGAACGCATGTTGAAGTACAACATCATCGCCACCCGTTCGGAAGTGAACGAATCGCTGACCCAGATTTGCAACGAGGCTATCTACAAGGACGACAAGGGTGACATCTGCAGCTTGCAGGTAAACGAGTATTCCGAGATTGCCGAAGTTACAAAAATGAGCTTGCAGACAATCTTCAAGAGGGACGTTCTCCGCAAGATTTGCAACTTCAAGAACACAGCTTGGCAGTACATGAAAAAGATGCTGACCGAAGGACGTATCTTCCTTGAAGTCGTTTATGACGAGGCTACCAACGAAATTGTCGGTCTGAACCTCCTACCTGGCGAGAACATGATTGTCGTCGTTCAGGACAATATGATTATCGGTTACCGCCAGATGCTGACGGGAACCTACGCACATACCAGCAAGAACTACATCGACTACTCCCCTAACCAGATTTTGTTCCTTTCCCTCGACCTGTATGGCCCAGGTGGTGTAAACGACCCCCGTTCCATCCTTGAACCCGCAGTGAAGGCACACAACCAGTTGAACACAATCGAGGACAGCGTGGTTATGTACCGTGTCCTGTGGGGTTCCGAAAAGATGGTTCTCAAAGTGGACGTTGCTGGCCAGCCGAAACCGCAGGCAGAAGCCACAATGAAGGAACAGGCAAAACTGTTCAGCCGCCAGATTGACTACAACTCCACAACGGGTGAAATCACCAACTGGGGTAAGGCGATTGGCTTGACTGAGCACTTTATCATCCCTGTTCAGGGCAACTCATCTGGTTCCAACATCGAAAGGCTCGCTGGTGGTGACCAGCTAGGTAACATTGACGACCTTAAATTCTTCAAGCGAAATCTAGTTAACGCATTGATGGTTCCTCCTGGCCGTATCACGGCATTGGCAGGAGACAGTGTTAACTATTCTAACGGTAAGATTGGTGAAGTCACTCAGGCGGAAGTCGCTTTCGCCCGTCTCGTTGACAGATACCAGACACCGTTCGAACAGGGCCTTGTCAGGCTGTTCATCATGGTTCTGAACACAAGGAAGGAGTTCAATGACCAGATTAAGTTGGAAGAGAACTTCGACATCAAGTTCAAACGCAGCAACGGCTTCCAGAGCTATATCGACGCTGACGTATGGACAACAAGGTTGGCAGTGTTTGGCAGCATGATGGAATACGCAGTGAAGGACGAAGCACCAAACAACCCGCTTTCTCAGGAATACTGCCTCCGTTATGGTCTCGGCATTTCCGACGCAGACCTTACCCAGAACCGCAAGTGGCGTGAACACGAACAGAAGGTTCTCCTTGGTGAAGAATCCGACGTTGACAGCGGTGAAGGCGGCGGCATAAATGAATTCGGCGGTGGCGGCGGAATGGCCCCCGCACCTGAAAGCGGTTCCTTCTAACGAAAAAATACCTTTAATTCAAACCTTCGTACCCACGTACGAAGGTTTTGTTTTTAGCTCAAAATCGCCATTTTTATACCAATTTTAATTTCAATGCAGATTTTGGGGTAAAAATTTTTTCGTGGAAATACCTCAATAAACTTAAAGTAGAACTCAAACAGTGCCAGATGGCACAGGATAACATTATGCAACAGTTCAGACCTAAGTCAGCTACGAGCAAGTGGGCTCCGATTTTGGAATCCAATCTTGGCCGTAAGCTCAAGTCCCGTGCTGAAGCTGCTGTGGTTTCCACTCTTCTTGAAACCCAGTGCAAGCTCAACAAGGGTTTCCTCCCCGAATCTGCTAACGTCTCTGCAGACGTAGCACAGTATCAGCAGTACGCTTTGCCGCTGGTACGTCGTCAGTTCCCTGACTTGCTCGCTATGCAGACCGTGGCAACCATCCCGACCACTACCCCGAACGGTATCTACTTCGCACTCCGTTTCCTCTATGACGATGAAGCTCCGAAGACCGTTGGTTTCCGTCGTGGTCTTAAGAAAGAAATCGGCTACGACCTCGTTGCCGACCACACTGGTGTGAAGGGCACGTTCAACCCGTGGACAACGACCGCTGGTGAAATGCTTTCCAACTACTCCGAAGGTACGTTCGGTGGCCCGTCTTTCGACGGCGTTGCTATGAACTCTGCAAACGGTGCTGGAAACGCTTACCTCACCAACCACTTCGGCGACCGTCCGCAGTTTGGTGACTACTACGACGAAGACACTGGTCACTACAACATCAAGAAGGCCAGCATCAAGGTGGTGTCTGGTGCTATCCGCGTGGGTACTAAGGCTATCAAGAGCCACTACACCCTCGAACTCCAGCAGGATATGGCTGCTGCTCACGGCCAGGACGTTGAAGCCCTGTTGCTCGAAGGCTTGCAGTTCGAAATCCAGCAGGAAATCGACCGTGAAATCCTCGCTGCTATGGTGTCTGTCGCTCAGAACCCGATGTTCGGTGGTGAAGCCGCTATCACGGTTGACCTCTCTAAGAGCGCTCACTTCCAGGATGGCCGTTGGGTTGCCGAACGCATCGCTGGTGGTATCGTGAACACGATTATCGCCGTTGCCCGTAAGATTTCTCTTACGACTCGTATGGGCTCTGGTAACTTCGCAATCTGCTCTCCGAGCATCGTTGCTGCTATCTCTACCCTTAACTCTGGTATCTACATCCCGACTTACCTCGGTACGGATGCCGCTGTTCAGCCGGGTGGTGGCGTTTCCGACGCTGGTTCTCTCCTGAATGGTCAGATTAAGCTCTACCAGGATATCTACTCTTGGCAGGACTACGCTCTCGTTGGTTACAAGGGA
>ODAI013062616.1_pt1 | contig 15052 bp, 10 predicted proteins | sample 1539321 | NCBI WGS metagenome assembly ODAI01 (sample SAMN02144231, study PRJEB22623) | gut metagenome | biome: sheep rumen | host: Ovis aries | place: New Zealand
CTGCAGGTCGAACGAGAACTTGGGCACGAACTTGTGGCTCCAGTTCTTCGAGGGATTCATGTTGAGCAATGCCAACGGGTTGTTCATCTCTGCATACGAACCGAACGTGCCGGGAATGGTGTAGTAGTTGCCTGCGGCATCGCGCTGCAACTCGTAGCCTTGTGTCACCTCGTAGTTCTCGTGCATCTGATCGGCAAGAGTCTGGTTGGTCACGGTCGGAGCGATGATGGGCGACATGTAGAGGGCTGAACCCAATACTGAGCCGAACTCTGAGTTCTCTCCGATGCCCGTGCTCTTCACGCGAGTGTAAGCGAGGTTCACCGTTACATCGAGCTTGTTCAAGAAGTTGCGCTCAGCTTCTGCGTCATACACATTATAAATATTATTCGAACGCAACGACAGACGCTGGTAGTTTGAGCGTCCGTAGTTTCCGCCCACAATACCTTCCTGGTCGTAGAAGCCCAAAGAGAGGTAGTAGTTCAGTTTGTCGGAAGCACCGCTCACGCTCACCTCGTGGTTCTGCACGGGAGCATTGTCATTGAACACCAAGTCTTGCCAGTCGGTGCCAAAGCCCGTGATAGGGTTGCCGTTGGTGTCCATCAGGTTGTAGGGGTCGGCATAGAGGGGAGCCTGGCCACCATTCAGGCGCAGCTCGTTCTGCATGATGGCATAGTCGGTAGCACCCGTCACTTCGCGGCGACGCCATGCGGTCTGCCAACCTTGCGAGAAGTTGTAGTTGATGCTGGCCTTGCCCATCTTACCCTTTTTCGTGGTGACAAGCACAACACCGTTGGCTGCGCGAGCACCATAGATGACACCCGAGGCAGCATCCTTCAGCACCTCAATCGACTCGATATCGCTGGGGTTCACGAAGTCGATGCCGCCCTCAATGGGCATACCGTCGACAATGTACAAGGGGTCACTATTGTTAATAGTACCCGTACCACGTACACGCACACGCGGAGAAGCACCGGGCTGACCCGAGCTTGAGGTGACGTTAACACCAGCAGCCAAACCCTTCAATGCGTTATCGACACGCACGGGAGTCTTGCCTTCCAAGTCATCGGACGACACCTTCGCAATGGCTGCCGTCACAACGCTCTTCTTCTGCACGCCATAACCGATGACAATCACATCGTTCAGCGTCTGCTGATCTTCCTTCAACACCACTTGCATCTGATTGCGGGCGGGCAACTCCTGGGTTTCAAAACCAATGTAGGAGATCACCAGCGTGGCGCCAGATTGAACATTTACCGTGAATTGGCCGTCAATGTTTGTGACGGTTCCGTTCTGCGGATTTCCTTTCTCGACAACGGAAGCCCCAATAACAGGCTCACCATTATCGTCAGTCACTGTGCCCACGATTCTCGATTGGGCAAAGGCAGCTGCCGACACCCATAGTGCCAACAACAGAGTTAGTAACCTAGTTTGTTTCATACCTTGTTAGTTAATGTTTTAAGTTTTCGTTTCGAATCTGACGCAAAGGTATAACAAAACACGCTTCTGTCTACTCGTATATAGACAGAAAGTGGACGAAAAATGTAACAGAAAATCCGCAATAGCTTGATTTTCAGTACTTAACAAAAAAGCGTATGAATCAAAAAAGTGGACGATTTATAAACTCTTTTTCAAGAGACTGAAGCCATAAAGAGCCACAACTATGTAGCCGGCAAGCGGAATCAGGAAGGGAATGACGAGGTTGCCTGTACCGTCGGCTATCAATCCCATCAACATGAACCCGCATCCGCCAACAGGCGTCATCATCAAGAGCGAAGAAGCGCTCTTCGTCAGACCGCCAAGCCCACGCAAGGCGAGTGCGAAGATGGTGGGGAACATGATGGCTTCGAAAAAGTAATTGCCCATCAAAGCAACCATCGACAGTTTGCCCAACGGACAGAGCACCAGCAAAGTGCACACCACCGTGCCCACTCCGCAGATGAACAGCATGCGACTGGCCTCAACACGACGCATGATCCACGCTCCAACGAAACGGCCAACCATAAAGAATGCCAACGCAAATGTCAATACGACTGAAGCCGTGCGGTCGCTCATCCAGCCCGTTCCCGTCACAAAGTTGATGAAATAGCTGTTGATGGAAATCTCTGCCACCTCGTAGGCAAGCAGGGCAAACAGTCCGAAAACAAACATCTTGTGCTTCCACAACTGTCCCAACTTCTGCAATCCGCCAGCGCCCTCGTTTTCATCTTCTTCGTGCTTGATTTCGGGCAAATCCACACGCGAGAACACCACAGCGATGACCAACACGATGATGCCCAAAATGGTGTAAGGCAAGATGACATCATCACTCTCCGACGAACCTCTGAAAAGGAACTGTCCCACAGCAAATGTAGCGAAAAGCGACCCAAAACCATTGAACGACTGTGAGAAATTCAAGCGGCTAGTGGCTGTCTCGCGCGGTCCGAGCTCAGTCACATAGGGGTTGGCGGCCACTTCCAGAAACACCAATCCGCAGCCGATGACAAAGAGAGAGAGAAGAAATGCGCTGAAAGGCCCCATCTCGGTTTCGGGAACAGATATTGGCGGCATCGATGCAAATCTTGCGCTCAACGCTCCTACGCCAAAAAGCGAAAGACCCAAGACCACGCCCTTGCGATAGCCCCAACGGTTGATGTACAAGCCTGCAGGGATGGCCAACAGGAAATAACTGACGTATGTGGTCACCTGAATGAGCGATGACTGAGTGATGGAAATGTCCATCGAGTTCTGGAAATGCTTGTTCAGCACGTCGAGAATGGCGCGCGAGAAGCCCCAAAGGAAAAATAAGGTGGTGATCAGCACAAACGGCACCACATATTGCCTATCGGTCAGTTTTGCTTTCATATAGCCTGTTGGTCGTTCTTGGTTCAATCCTTTCTGCCGTCAAAAGGGCAACGGATGAATAAAAGATAAATTGTTATAATCCCTCCCATCTCCCGAGAAAGATGCAAGGAATTTGATGAATAATTATGAAAAGAGGAGCAGAAGCGACCCTTCCACTCCTCATTAGTTCTCTGTACCTTAAATGATTACTCTTCTCCAGCAGGCTCGATTGCTTTCCAGATGAATGCTGCCAAAGCACCACCCACCAGCGGGCCTACGATGAACACCCAAAGATCTGCCAATGCTTTGCCACCCTCGAAGAGAGCCGGACCGATGGAACGAGCAGGGTTCACGCTGGTTCCAGTGAAGTGGATACCCACAAGGTGAATCAGAATCAGGCTCAAACCGATGGCCAGACCTGCGAAATTGTTCGTGGCGCCATTGGTCTTAGATGTAGCACCAAGCACAACCAGCACAAACAACATGGTGAGCACAATCTCCACAAACAGGCCATTGGTGGCTCCGTAGGTGCAAGCGTTGGCTCCAGTAGCAGTCGTGATGACAGCATTGGGGTCGGTGGCGACGATGCCTGCCAGCACAGCAGCGGCGATGATGGCGCCAATTACCTGGAACAGCATGTACATACCACAATCCTTGGCCGAAATGCCACCCTTCAAGAATACGCCTAAGGTGATGGCTGGATTGATGTGGCAACCACTAATGCCGCCAATGGTATAGGCCATAGCCACTACAGCAAGACCGAACGCGACGGCCGTGCCGACGATTGAAGCGGTGTCTTGACCGCAACCCAGTGCAACAGCTGCACCGCATCCTAAGAACGTAAGCACGAATGTGCCTACCATTTCTGCTAAATACTTCTTCATAAGCGTAATTTGTTAAAAGTGAACAATATTTCCGCAAAAATAAATAAAAAATCTGAACATTGCAACTTTTCTGGCAAGAAAATCACGTTTTTCTTCGGATTTGTTAACATTACGATGCCGCACGAATGCCCGTATTCCTATATAATAAAGAAGTTATATGATAGGTCTAATCCCTCAAAAGCATGCTTCTTGTGTGGCAAGAGGATACAAGTGGTGTGGTAAAATAAATTATTTTGCAAAGTAAAATAAATTATTTTGCCGTGTAAAATAAATTATTTTATCGAGTAAAATAAATTATTTTACTTGACCATAGATGGCATTTGACAAGACTATATGTGGCAAATGACAAGATCAGAGGCCACAAGTGGCAAGACTAGATGCGGCAAATGACAATTACAAGCGGTGATTCAGAATGCACGGCAAACGAAGAAAAAGAATCATCCGTGTCATCAGTTGCGGAAAATTGATTATCTTTGCAAACGACAACAGAACAAAGAGAAAGAGACTTGAACCTTTAGAAGATAATAACTAAAAAATATAAGAAATGATGAAAAGAGCATTGTTTTCGGCTGTGGCCGCCCTACTGCTGACCACAGCACTACAAGCACAGACGCTGCCCATCAAGGGAAGCATCGTGAAACCTACGGACAAGAACATCCAATACATCGGGCGAGTGAGCTTTGCCAACCCCGAACGCCCACGCTTCAACTTCCCCGGCACTCAAATCATCGCTGCCTTCGAAGGCACGTCGCTGAAGATGATGGCGCGCCCGGAGAGTGGTTACTTCATGGCGCAGATAGACGGAAGAGAGGCATTCAAGGTGTCGTTCAACGCCAAGCGCGACTCTGTGGTGACGCTGGCAACAGCATTGGCGCCAAGCAAGCACACGGTGAAGCTGATGTATTGCATCGAAGGACTGTTCCGCCACCCCGAGTTCTGGGGATTTGTGCTCGACGAAGGATGCAGCCTTGCAACGCCCCCTGCCCCATCGGAACGCAAAATTGAATTCATCGGCAACAGCATCACCTGCGGCTACGGCGTGGAACACACAAAGAAAGAGGCTCCCTTCGAGGACGAGACGGAGAACCATTACTACACCTACGCCACGCTGACGGCTCAGGCTCTGGGTGCTCAGCACACGGCCATCGCACGAAGCGGCATCGGCATCTATCGCAACTACGACGGTCCGCGGACGGGAAACAAGGACTGTATGCCTTGGCAGTATGAATACACATTGTTCAACGACCATTCGGAGCAATGGGACTTCAGCCGCTGGCAACCGCAACTGGTGTGCATCAACCTAGGCACCAACGACCTTTCAACGCCCAACTTCGACATCTCACTCTATGAAAAAGGATACCGCCAGTTCCTGAAGACGGTGCGCGGACATTATCCCGGGGCGAAGATTGTGCTCTGCACGGGTCCTATGCTGGGTGAAAAGGAGGCGGCTCAGCAGCGCAAAGTGCTCGACGCCATCTGCCGCGATGCCAACAAGGCGGGCGACAAAGAAGTGTTCCGATTTGATTTCTCTTTCCAAACGGGCGACCTGATGTATGGCGCCTCGTGGCATCCCAGCTATTGGCAGCAACAAAAAATGGCCGGCGAACTGATTGCGTTCCTGCGGCCATTGATGGGATGGTGGGGGATTTGACTATTGGACAATTTACTATTTGACTATTAAAGGCAACGAGCAAATTTTGATGGTCTATTGTCAATCGTTAATCGTAAATAGTCAAATCGTGAAATAGTAAAATTGTCAAATGCTATAAGCCTCTCTGTTTGAGTTCGAGGTATTTGTTGACAATGTCGGGTGAAAGGTTTTCAGGCGTTGTCAACAGATTGAGGATGCCATGATGGCTGAGCATCGTGGAGATGCGCCGCTGCTCAGCGATGAACTTCTCGGCCACCACGTGCTGATAGTACTCCTCGGTGGTGTGGGCGCGCGTGTTAACATATTCCTTTTGCTCGGCATCTTCGAAATAGACCACCAGCAAACGATGGCGGCGTGCAAGTTGAATGAGATAGGGCAGCTGGCGTCGCATAGCCACCACACCGCTGAAATTGGTGTACAGAATCATCAGGCTGCGCTTGGTGACGTGTCGGTTCACAGCATCGAGCAATGCGGAGTAGTCGGTCTCGCCAAACGTCGTCTGCTGTCCGTAGAGGCTGTCAAGGATGGTCTGCATGTGGCCAGGACTGCGCTGCGCAGGAATGAACGTGTCGAACTGGTCGCTGAAGGTGCAAAGCCCAGCCTTGTCTTCCTTATGCATAGCGATATACGAGAGCACCAGCGACGCATTGATGGCATAGTCGAAGAGCGTCATCCCGTTGAATGCATGCTGCATCACACGTCCTTTGTCGATGACGTTAAACACCTGTTGCGAGCGCTCATCCTGATAGACATTCACCATGAGATGGGTGCGGCGTGCAGAGGCTTTCCAGTTGATGGTGCGGAAGTCATCACCCGACACATAATCCTTGATTTGTTCGAACTCGGTGTTGTTGCCCACACGGCGGATGCGCTTGATGCCCAGCTCGCTCAATCGGTTGCTGATGGCCAGCAGCTCGTATTTGTGGAGCATCAGATAGGAAGGATAGACCTTCACGTCGCGAGGTTCGCCAGAGGTGATGCGACGCTGGACAAGCCCCAGTACGGAATTCACGAACACCCGGATGTTACCGAAACCATAGACACCGCGCTCGGTGGGGCGCAGCCGATAGCTGATGGTCTGCACGCCATAGGGATGGATGCGTGTCTGGAAATTGATGTCGCGCCGCTGGAAGACATGCGGAATCTCATCAATCACGTTGAGCCAAACCGTGATGGGATAAAAACTGGAGAGATAGAGCTTCACCTCGTTTTCGTCACCATTGGAGAACCGGTCGGCACACTGCCGGGAAGCTTGCACAGCCTTCCCCTTCCCTTCCGGACGGGGAGACAGATACAAAAGGACAACATCAACCACCGTTGCAGCAGCAAATGCCACCAGCAACACGCGGCCAATGATGAACATCGGCGCAAACCAATAACCACTGCCCAACAAGACAATGATGATGGAAAACAGGATATAGAATCTACGGCTCAGAAACATCTCTTAATCAGGTGATAGGTGGTGGATGTTCTTACTTGGGCACTTCCACTTTCTCGATAAGCCGCTGGGCGACCTTCAACGGTGTGTAGCCTTCCATCTCGGCCTCAGCAGTGAGCACAAGACGATGGTTGAGCACAAAGGGGGCTACGGCCTTGATGTCGTCAGGGGCCACAAAGTCGCGTCCTGCCAACAGCGCATGTGCTTTTGAGGTCTGCATGATGGCTACTGTGGCACGAGGCGAGGCACCCAAGAAGACAGCCCTCGACGAGCGCGTCTGCTGGACAATCTGTGCCATATAGCGCAACAGCGATGTTTCGACCACCACGCTCTGCAACATACCACGCAACTGCAACAGCTCTTCCAACGAGAGCACAGGCTCCACATCGTTCAGTTTGACGAACGACACACGGTCGTGATGGCGTTCAAGTATCGCCACTTCCTCGTCGAGCGAGGGATAACCCATCGTGATTTTCATCAAGAAACGGTCGAGTTGTGCCTCAGGCAGTTTGTATGTGCCCTCCTGCTCCACCGGGTTCTGTGTGGCCAGGATGGTGAAGACGGCACCCATCGGGTGCGTTGTGCCGTCGATGGTCACCTGGCGTTCCTCCATCACCTCGAACAAGGCAGCCTGCGTCTTGGCTGGGGCGCGGTTGATTTCGTCAACCAGCACGATGTCGCTGAACACAGGACCTTGGTGGAAATCAAACTCGCCGGTTTTCATGTTGAAGACTGTTGTACCCAGCACATCACTCGGCATGAGGTCGGGAGTGAACTGAACACGAGAGAAACGCGCATCCACCAAGCGGGCGATGAGTCTTGCCAGCAGCGTCTTTGCAACGCCTGGCACGCCTTCGATGAGCACGTGTCCATCGGCCAGCATCGATGTGAGCACCATATCGACCGCCATTTCCTGCCCCACGATGATGTGGGCTATCTGGCCTTTCAGCCGTTCAATCTTCTCGGAGAAGAGTGTCAAATCCATTCTTTCTTCCATCATAGTCTTGTTTTTATATCAATTTTAAGATTTCATTCATTCGGTTGATTTGCTGCTTCATCATCTCGTCCGACAATCCGCCTTCCTGGCTATCAATCTGACGCAAACGCAGAATCAAGTCGCGCAATTCCACGACACTCTCACCCGTTTTCTCGGCCAGCAACTCAAATAGCTGCTCGTCGTCGGAGTCATCGTCCACATCCAAGCCCGTCTTGCGGCGCACCTCTTCCACGAAACCGCGGTATTTCGTGTGCATCAAGTCGGCATTGTCGTGGCGTTCGTAATAGAGTGTGCCAACCAGTTTCATGAATTCCAACGAACGATTGGCTGGCGGCTTGATAACTGGGATGACTCGCTGCCTGCGGCGCGAATTAAACACCATATAGAGCAGCAACATCACCAATGCCGAATAAAGCGCCACACGCAAAGGTGGCTGGGAAACAAAGTAGCGGAAGGGCGATTCCTTACGCATTTCATCTATCGTGGTTTCGCCATATTTGTCGGTCCTCACCACAGGCAAATCACCAAACTCCGACATCAAGCGGAACGTCAGCTCAGAGATGGTGTCGTTGAGCACGGCATAATTGGTGAACAGCAAGGGAGTGGTGACCAACACCAAACGGCCTTTCCCGAAATTGAACGACACAGCAATGGGATGGTGGCGCGTATCCCTCACTTCGATATACCCGTCTTCATCGACATTCCCATCTTCATCTATTCCCGAAGAGTCAACGGGCTCATAGTAAGTGCTTTCTTCCAATTCGTCACGACTAAGCCAACGGGAATGATTATCCACCGTATAAGCCAACGTGTCACAATGCATGACGACGGTATCCTCATACGAATAGAAATGCGAATCGATAAGACTTTCGTATAACAGATATGAACGATGTGAATAAGTTTCGGGATGCCCCACATAGACAATGGAATCGTACAAGTTACGGGTTCCGTTCTCCATCATATGACGGAGGTTCACAGCCGAAAACTCACTATAAGAGGAAGTGATATTCGAAAGCCCTAATGTGTCGCACAACAAGGAGCTATGAGTGATGTTATAGGAGGAAAGCATCACCGTGCTTCCTTTCGAGACGAGATTGAGCATTTGGCTGATGCTCATGGAGTCGGGGTCCCAACGCTTGCTAACCATCAAAATGCCACGTGGCTTACCAGCCCACGTAGAATCGTGAGCCAGCTGGTAGAACGTCTGATGCGACATCGTGTAACCATTTTTGCTGGATGCCGACATCAGCGAATCGAACACCAAGCAACCGAAGGGCTCGCGGCTGTCATGACGGAACGTCATCTCCCACGAGAACTCTTTGGGCATTCGCAGCTGCATGATGAAGACCAACACGACGAAAGCCACTATACCGAAAATGAACCGCTTGTTCATGCCTGCCCTCCTTTCTCGTCGGACGACGGCTGGATGGTGGTGAACGATGATTGCAAGATAGAAGATGACAACCTCTGGCACTCGTCAAACAAATCGCGGGTGGCATTGAAGTTGCCATATCTCACCCGCATGAAATGATTGGTGAGCGTACGGAATTCACTCGAAGCCAGCTCTCTTGTGTATTGCGTCGGAGTCTTCGATGCGCGCCAATTGATTTTCTCGTTGTCACTCAACCATCGCAAGGTTTTCAGATAGCTCAACCTGACCGCCTCGCGCCAATCACTCCGCTCTGCAGCTTTGCCGATTTCCTTTTCAAAGTCAACACCATAAATCGTGTCTTCAGTCACCTCATAGTCCAAAGGCTCTTCTTTTTCAGCGCTTCTGAACAATTGCGGGCGCTTAATCAGATAATAGGCGATAGCCGCTATAAGCAGAACGATTGCCACCAAGAGCCAAAACTTCGGCTGAAGATAAACCATCGTTTCAGAGTTGAGCATCTTATTGAGCAAGTCGTTGAACTCGCGGTACAGCCATTCCAACACATTGAAGTCGGGCGCCACCAATTCGCGTCCGTAATCATAGTCGCCACTATCGCGAAACCGCTCCAGCAGTTCATTGTTTACCCTCAATGTGTCTTGTGCCGTCATCTGTCTACAGTTTGTCGAAATCGTCGAATTCGCTGTTCATTCCCATCACGTCGGGTGCATCGACGTTATTGTCACCCAGATGTTCGAAATTCTCAATATTCCTTTCTACGGTGATTCCGTCAATCTTGTCGGCAGCATGACCATATTGGAAAGCCATACCCACAAGCGACAACGACGACACCACCAAAGTGCAATACGACTGAACCACGTTCAGGAGATACATCACAAACTCCATCACCACAGGAGCTTGTCCCTCTCCAGCCTCGCTCAGCATGAGATAACTGAAGAAGCCCACCGACCACGGAATGCTGACCACAGAACTGATGACCATCGACAACATTCCCAACACAAGGGCAATCAAGAAGATTCCGCCCCACGTGGGGAAGCCCAGCCGATAGGACTTTTTCAAAGCGGCAAACACAGAAAGGTCGTCATCAAGCAAGTAGGCAGGAGGCCAATACAGTAGTGGCATCGCTAAGATGATTAATGCGGGTACCGTCAGCAAGAGCGACCATAATGTGAGCGTAGCTATCAAAATAATCAACAAAAAAGCGAGGATATACAAAACCAAGAAGCACAAGCCCAACAGCAGCATTCGCTTCAGGAACCGCCAAAACGTGGGTTTCAGTTCTTCGTAAGTCAGATCCTTCAACCGATCCTTCCGCTCCCGATAGATGCGCATCATCGAGTAAACCAGCGATGCCAACAAGAGCGAAGCAAACACATAGACCAATATCGTCAGTCCGTAGGAGACTATGAAGCCCACCTCCGGATTCTGTTGTTTGGCCACCATCATATTCATATAGTAGGACATCCAACCCTTCATCAACACACCCGCCACACATGCCAACGGCCACATCATATAGGTCATGTACTTCAGCATCGGACGCCAGTTCTCGCGAACGAAATCAAACGTCGCATTCAGCTTGTCGCCAAACACGCGCTCACGGAATATCTCCAATCTTTCTTTTTCCATAATTTTATTCTTTCTGCTTTTTATACAGTTTTCTCGGATACACAACGAAATAGAATATCACAAACGCCAGCGACAGCAGGATGAACAGCAGCCGCAGCCAGTCGTTGACCTCGGTGTGGCGGGTCAGGAAACCTTCGATGAAACCTGCCACCACGAAGATGGGCACAGTGCCCACAACAATCTTCAAGCCACGCTTCGCACCGCGCTGGAACGACACCAGCCTGCTATATGTGCCAGGAAACAACCAACTGTTACCCAGCGCTATGCCTGCCGCACCTGCCACAACGATGGCCGATATCTCCAACGTGCCGTGAAGGAACACCGCCAACAGACTCTCGCCCAACAAGCCTTGCTGCCAGAAGAACGCTTCGAACGACCCCAGCATGATGCCGTTTTGGAACAACGCCCAACAAGTGCCGATGCTCGTGAAGATACCCAGCACGAACACTTGAAACGACACCCACACATTGTTCAGCGTGATCTGCAGAAACATGTTAACCTCTTTGCCGCCGTTATACACGTCCATCGGCCTACCCTCCTCGATGTTCTCAAGCGTCATCTCCACATATCCATCGCCCAATATCACACGCACGAACTCCGGATCGGCCAACTGCGACACTATCCCTATCAAGGCGCTACCCAGCACGACAAGAAACGAAATCAACAGCATCTTACGCTCCTGATACATCGTCAGCGGCACCTCTTGCGTCCAGAACGTCAACAGACGCGACCACTTCTCGTGCTTGTTCTTGTAAATCTCGTTGTGAAGCGTCGACGACAGGTTGTTCAGATACATCGTGATGCGCGAATGCGGATAATGGCTCTGCGCGAACGCCAAATCGGCCGTCAGGTCAACATACATGTCGGCCAAGTCAGCAGGTGACTGGGCCGCAACATCTGCCAGCATTTCCTCCAAATGCTGCCATTTGTCATAATTATTTCGTATGAATGTGATTTCTTTCATTAAACTTCTTGCAAAAGTAAACAATTTCAATTAAATTTGCAAGCAACTTTCATGATTCAGCACTTCTAGCTTTCAATTTTTCAATTTTTTAATTTTTCAAATTTCAAAATATGTCCAACATCATAACCGGCCAATACGTGCAAATAGCACAGACACCAGCCAGCGTCGGCGAACGCATCTTCGCGCGCCTCATCGACATTGTGGTGCTCTTCATCTATGCCTATGCCGCCTTCCACTTCGTCACATACATCGACGAGAACATCCACGACCTCGACACATGGGTCGTCCCATTTCTCACCTATATACCTTTCTTATTTTATACCGCCATCTGCGAGACGCTCACCCACGGCCAGACCGTCGGCAAGTTCCTTCTGCACACACGCGTTGTTATGGTCGACGGCTCAGCACCAACCTTCGGTGCCATCCTCCTGCGCTGGATATTGCTGCCCATCGACCTGTGGCTCACCAGCGGAATGGGCACCCTCGCCATCATCCTCACGCGCAATAACCAACGACTCGGCGACCTCGCGGCTGGCACAATGGTCATCAAGACCGACAACATCAACCAGATACACGTGTCGCTCGAAGAGTTCTACAGCGTCTCACGCCACTACCGCCCCCCCTGCCCCGAGGCTGCAGAACTCTCGCAAGGACAAATCGACGTCATCGAGCAAGTGATGGCCGACTCTGCCAACTACGATGAACAGCGCGTGCGCCAACTCTCGCAGAAAGTGCAACAAACATTAGGCATACGCCCACAAAAAGGCTCCGATGCCAACTTCCTCATCACTCTACTCTACGACTACCGATTCTACGCCACGCAGATTATCTGACGGCAAATGATGTTTTTGACGCCTCAAAAAGAATGCGAAAACTGTTTGATTTGATTTTTTTCCTTATATTTGGCGAACTTTTATACGGTTTTGAAACTCCATATCTTGCTCGCATTTGGAAGTACTTTGCGGCCCAACGGTAGTCTCGTTGCAGAAAATGGAGGTAACGATTGCCATTTTTCACTATTAAGTGTAACGATTGAGAAACCATTTTGTAACCATCATGAAACGGAGATGTTGGTAAATAGCACCTCCTAGTTCTCGTTCTTCTTTTGTCAAGGAAATTCTGAATTTTGGGCTCAAATAGAGGGCTGTTTTTTGAACTGGAGAAGGTTTGGACGCGAAAAACGCCAAAAATTGACTTTTTTGGAAGTTACTGATTATCAAGCATTTCCGTTTTCTTGACAATCGAAGGACTTGTCAAAGCTATGCAATGAGGTTGTCAAAGCTATGGAATGAGCTTGTCACAGCTATGCTTTGAGGGCGTCAGATGCCACAAGTGAGCGGGTCAAAGCATAGCTATGAGCGCCTCAGATGCCACATGTGACAATTTCGGAGGGGGAAAATAGGGAAATTGAAGCAGAAAGGTCGTTATCTCACCCGATTTTCTTTTCTAGATTGAACGAAAAAGTTGACAAGAATTTGTAATGGAATTTCGGAATTATTTCAAGGTGTCAGAAGTCTGCCGTGAGGGCAAGTCAGGAACGAAAAGGGCAAAAAAAAGAGGTGCCGCTGCACCCCAACCTTTGTTAACCTTAAATCTAATACCATGAAAAACACGATGCAAAGATACGCTGTTTGCGCAAACAATGCAAGAAAATTCATGATAAAGATGTATTTTTATGCGTTTTCTTGATTTAAATCAAGTGTTTTCGTCTTTAATCTTTCATTTTTAATATTTAATTTACTGAAGTTTCGCAAGCTCCACTTCAAGTGTTTAAAGGGCTTAAAGTGGAGTGAAGGGGTATAAAAGGGACGTTTGCTTTACCTTAGCAGTAGGCTTCGAAAGGCAGGACTACTGTCCCTTTACGCCCTTTCACCATTCCCGACGTTCCGTCGCCTACCCGTAGCCTTTCCCATTATACCCTTTAGACTTCAACTTGCGAAAGTTGATTAATTTATAATTACCGCACCCTCTTGTTTCTTGCCATCCATCATGATTCGGAGGGGGTGGTCGAAGCGCACGTGGCGGACGAAACGCGTCTCTTCAACAGCCGGCATCTGGTCGAGCAAGTCTTTGCGGAAGACGCCCTGCCCCGTGTTGGTGTCGATGGTGAAATAGCCCACGCCGAACGATGTGAGGTTCTGGAAGAAGTGCGTGCCTTGCGAGGGATCCACCCGATAGTTCTTCAACGCCACCTCGACGATGACACGTGCCCCAGAGATGTGGGGCCACTTCACGGGAATGCCCAGCCAATAGTCGGACGAACCCCATCGACCAGGACCGCAGAGCACATAGCCTGTGCCTTCGGCGAGGAACTTGCGGTTGATTCTCTCGATGTCGTCAGCTATGGCGGGATTGTTCATCGCTGTGAAGTCGTCATCGGTCTTCACATAGACCACGTCCACCACGTCTTCGCTGATGCCGTGTCCCAGCGACATATGCGAGCGCAGCAGGCATTTCTCGTCGGGTATGGCGGCCACATCTTCGTCGAGCATCTGCTTGGAATCGACGATGGGACGTATCTGGAGCAGATAGAAGTCGCCCAAGCCTTGCTCTCCTCTCTCCTCTTTCCTCTCTCCTCTATTATTCAGATTGCATGCGAACTCAATCTCCACAGGACGCTTCATGGCCTCAGAGCCATACTTCATCGACATCTGCAACAACTCGGGCAGGGGGAACACACCCTGCTGGAGCACGCCGCTGAAGGTGATGACCTTGCGCCCACCCTCGTAGATACCATCGCGAATCATCTGGTCATACGGGTCGTAGGTGGAGGCGATGCCAGCCAACGACTGGTCTTTGTCAGCCTCTTTCACCTTGAGGTTCAGGATATTGAAGCCGTCGTCCACCTTGAAGTCCTCGCCCGTATGCTTCAGGTCGAGGGCATAGAACTTGGTTTGCGTCTCCTTCAGGGCAATGTCTAGCTCACTCGTCTGCAGCACCTGATGGGGATGATAGGGCGACACACGCAAGGTCTGCCCTCCGTCGACGATGTATTTTCCCAATCCCAAGGCCAGCGAGGCGATGCCGTCTTCAGCCAGCTCGTCGCCAATTGGATAATAGTTGAGCGAGCGCAACACTCCGCTGAAGTTGGGATAGAAGCGGTCGCCATATTGCTTTCCGACGACAGCCTGCAAGATGACGGCCATCTTCTCCTGGTCGATGACGTTGGAGGTGGCGGTCATATAGGCTTTCGAGTCGCGATAGTAGACCGACGCATAGACGCCCTTGATGGCACAGGCAAGCATCTGGAGCATAGCATACTTGTCGTCGAGGAAAGGAATC
>ODAI014575578.1_pt1 | contig 15052 bp, 9 predicted proteins | sample 1539321 | NCBI WGS metagenome assembly ODAI01 (sample SAMN02144231, study PRJEB22623) | gut metagenome | biome: sheep rumen | host: Ovis aries | place: New Zealand
ATTTACAAAATGCTTATGCGCTGCGGCCTTTCCGAACAGGAGGCCGGACAGATCATCAGCGACAGCTATTCTTTCGAATATGATGTGGCCCGGCACTGCCTGACCACGGAAGACAGATACGCGGAAGGTATCACGGACCGGATCAACAATCCCAGAACACTGGAAACGCTCTCTGCGGAACAGGGCAATTTCCCTCTGACCTCCATGCTGAAGGGCATGAAAATGGATACCTCCCGGACCTATAACCTGACAGAGCCGGAATGGCTGGCCTGTATGAGCGATCTGTATACGGAAGGCAATGTCGGCCGTATGAAAGCGTATCTGATGGCGCAGAACTGTATCGAATATATCGAACTGCTGGACAGGGACTCCTATGACCTGTACAACGCCCTGCATCAGGAGATTTCCGGAATCCAGGGCCAGATTGAAGACGAAACGGCGGCTTACAACTGTATCGAAGATTATCTGTCCCGTCCCATCGGCCAGCTTTACTGTCAGAAATACGTCAGCGCTGATATCAAGGCGGATATCACACAGCTGACGAATGACATCATCCGGGAATACCGGACCATGCTGGAGGAGGAAGATTTCCTGTCCGAAGCCACCCGGAAAGAGGCCATTCAAAAGCTGGATTCCATCCGGACCAAGATCTGTTATCCGGAAGAGACCAAAGATTATTCCGATCTGCGGATCAAAAGCAAAGAAGAAGGCGGTACACTGACAGATGCCATGATGGTCATCAGTCAGTACAACCTGGAAACCGGTATCGCCAATATCAATCAGGAAGTGGATAAGGACAAATGGAAATACCCGCCCCAGGAAGTCAACGCCTCCTACTCTCCTTCCGAGAATTCCATCTGTATTTCCGCCGGGATCCTGGGCGGCAGCATCTACAGTCTGGATATGTCCCGGGAAGAAAAATACGCCATGATCGGTGTTGCCATTGCCCATGAGATCACCCACGCCTTTGATACCTCCGGCGCCCACTATGATGAGAACGGCAATCTCCGTGACTGGTGGCAGCCGGAAGACTACGCCGCTTTCCGTAAAAAAGCGGATAAACTGATCGGTTATTATAATAACGTCATACCAATGGAAGGCATGAAATACAGCGGTGAACGGGTCGATACGGAAGCGATCGCGGATCTGGGCGGTATGAAATGTATGCTGCGGATGGCTTCTTCCATCGACGGGTTTAATTATAAGAAGTTCTTCGAATCCTACGCACACCTCTGGTGCAGCGTATCGACCGCTGAAAATGAATGGTACAAGGCCGAACAGGATTCCCATCCGCTGAGTTATCTGCGGGTCAACGCAGTTGTCCAGCAGTTTGACGAATTTATCGAGACTTATCAGATTCAGGAAGGCGACGGCATGTATCTGGCCCCGGAAGACCGGATCAGTGTCTGGTAAATACAGCTGTTTTTAATGTTGCTTCCTGCAGCTTTTACACGCTTCTTTTGTAAATTAATAACGCATATCTTTTTGAATTTCAGTCCGGAAGCATTCCTGCAGCTTCCGGACTGCTTTTTATTGCCTGTAATTGTCATTCTGCGTTAAAATACTGCGGCTTCCGTCACCGAAAACATTTTCGTTCCCGTTTTTCTTGAAATATCCACCGGATGATGTATAATTCAGGTTAGTTAAATATAACTTTAGTTATATGAGCCAAACTTGTGTATGGATGCATCAGGCATAAACATAAGCCTGTTGTCCATATGAACACTTTTGATCAGAAAGGAGCCTGTATGTATCTGGAACTGCAGGATATCAAAAAATCCTACGGAAGCGGCGATACCCGGACACTTGTCCTGAAAGGAATCAGCCTTTCCCTGGAAAAAGGCACCATCTGTGTCCTGCTGGGCCCTTCCGGAAGCGGAAAATCCACCCTTCTCAACATCATCGGCGGCATCGACAGCGCCGATTCCGGTACCATCACCATTGACGGCCAGTCTGTCGGAAAAATGAATGAAAAGCAGCTGACCTCCTACCGGCGCAGGAACCTGGGCTACATCTTTCAGTCCTACAACCTGATTCCCAACCTGACCGTACGGGAAAATATTGAAGTCGGGGCTTACCTTGGTGATTCGCCCCTGGACCTGGATGAGCTGATCTCAGTCCTGGGCCTGGAAAATCATCAGGATAAACTCCCCAGCCAGCTTTCCGGCGGTCAGCAGCAGAGAACGGCCATTGGCAGGGCCATCATCAAGAACCCCGGCATCCTGCTCTGCGACGAGCCCACCGGTGCCCTGGATTCTGTCACGTCCATGGAGATCCTCAAGCTGATTGAAAAGGTCAATCGCACTTATGGAAGCTGTGTCCTGATGGTCACCCATAACGAAGAGATTGCCGCCATGGCCGACAGGATCATACGTCTGCGGGACGGCAGTATCCGCAGCGATACCATCAACAGGAACCGGATCTCGGCTTCGGATCTGCAGCTGTAGATCTGTTCATTCGTATCAGCAATAATGGCGGTGATGAAACAGCCTTAATAACCTGTAAAAACAAAGGAAACAGCAGATGAAAAATCCCCTTAGAAAAAGGATCCTGCGGGAGATATTCCGGGAAAAGGGAAAGTATACCGCCCTCTTTCTGTTCCTGGTCATACTGGTCGGCTTCTGTTCGGCTGTAGATGTCGCGGCAGAAAGCATGGCCCATACCTACCGGCAGGGACTTGATCAATACCGGGTAGAAGACGGCCATTTTACCCTGGACAAAGCGGCCGATGAAGTCATTCTGCAGGCAGTGGCGGACCAGCAGGCTGACTGCTATGAATTGTACTATAAAGACAAAAATCCGGATCCGGAGCATACGATCCGGATCTATAAGAACCGTGAAGAAGTCAATCTGCCCTGCATTATGGAGGGCCGGCTCCCTGAAAGCGCCGATGAGATCGCCCTGGACCGCCTGTACGCGGAAAATAACAAAATCCGGATCGGTGATATCGTCCCGCTTGAAGGAAAGAAACTGACAGTATGCGGCACTGTGGCATTGTCGGATTATTCGACCATGTACAAAAACAATAACGATATGATGTTCAACGCCAGCCTGTTCTCCGTCGCGCTGATGACGCCGGAGGGGTTTGAGAGCCTGGATGATACAGGTCTTGTATACTGCTATGCCTGGCGCTTTCAGGAAGCCTCCGCGGATGACGCGCAGGAGCGGGAACGCTGCGACGACATGCTCGACGCCGTCATCGCTTCCATTCTGGGCATGCCGCAGGAAGAAGCCGAAAAGCAGGCAGAGGAAGTGGGCACCCTGGTCACATTCCTCCATATGCTTGGCGGCGCGGAGGATTCCGATTATATCGAAAAAAGTGTGGAAGACTCCATTGATCATTTTGTGGGCTCCGGCCGCAATGAGATCCTGGATTTTGTCGGCAGGCCGGACAATAACGCCATTGTATTTACCATTGACGATATTGTAAGCGACCAGGTCTTTACCAACTTTTTCCTGTATATTCTGATCCTGATCCTTGCATTTATTTACGCGGTCACCACCAGAAATACCATCGAACAGGAAGCCTCTGTCATCGGGACCCTGCGGGCTTCCGGCTATACCAGGGCAGAACTGCTGGCCCATTATCTGATGCCCACCATGATCGTGAACACGGCCGGCGCCATAATCGGCAATATTCTGGGTTACACAGCCCTGAAATATGTTGTCGTCGGTCTGTATTATCACAGCTATTCACTGCCCAGGTATACGACCGTCTGGAGCGGCAAAGCCTTCCTGAGCACGACCATCCTGCCCTTCGTGATCATACTGATCGTCAATTCCGTGATCCTGTACAGATCCCTGACGCTTTCCCCTCTGCGTTTTCTGCGGCATGATTTCTCCCGTTCCCGCAAAAAGCGTGTGATCCGCCTGCCCCGCTGCAGCTTCCTGACCCGGTTCCGGCTGCGTGTCCTGATCCAGAACATCCCCGCCTACCTGGTCATGCTGGTCGGTATTCTTCTGGCCGGCCTGCTGATGTCCTACGGCCTGCTGTTCGTTCCCATGCTGCATGAATTTAAAAAAGTCATCCTGGAATCCAGCACGTCGGAATATCAGTATATCCTGAAGAACAGCGAAGAGACCGACACGCCGGGAGCTGAAAAATTCGCCGTCGAAACCCTGTCCAACGGCAGGGAGGATATCACTGTTTATGGAATCACCCCCGGATCCGTCTATTTTACGGATCTGGATTACACAGGAGAAAAGGAGGATACTGTATATATTTCCTCTGCCTTCAGCGAGAAATATGATCTGGATCCCGGTGACTATTTCAGTCTGCAGGAAAAGTACGGGGAACATGCCTGGAGCTTCCATGTGGGCGGCGTCCGTCCCTATGAAGCAGGCCTGATCGTCTACCTGAGCCTGGACAACTACAATGAGACGTTTGACCACGAGGAGGATTATTTCAACGGATATCTGACCAATGAGGAAATCACCGACATCAACAGCAGGGATATCGCGACTGTCATTACAGCCGAAGACCTGACCGTACTGGCGGATCAGCTGGAAGATTCCATAGGCGGCATGTTCACTGTGATCAGCGTTTTTGCCGTGATCCTCTTTATTCTGATCATCTATCTGCTGGCCAGGCTTGTCATTGACCGGAACGCCAAATCTATCTCCATGATGAAGATCCTGGGCTACAGCGGCGGTGAGATCAGCCGGCTCTATAACCGGGCGACCGCCATGGCGGCCATCGGTTCCCTCCTGCTTTCCCTTCCCTTCAGTTATATTACGCTGAAACTGGTCCTCAAGATCCTGATGATGAACTATAACGGATGGATCACAGCCTACATAGCGCCCTGGGTCTACGCGGCTGTCATGGGCCTTGGAGCCGCCAGCTATGGCGTTGTCCACATCCTGGAAATGCGGCGGATCAACCGGATCCCCCTTGCTGAGGCCCTGAAGGATGCAGAGTGACCTGCAAAATAACAGAACATCCTGAAATAATCATCAAAAAGACACTGCGCTCTGGCAGGTTCATCCGCCAGGACGCAGTGTCTTTATCATCATCATTATCTTTCTAAATCTGCCGGTTTCAGTCCGGGAACAGGCAGTCTTCCGCCTGCGGCCAGTTCCTGAGAAGGCCGCGGCCGGATCCTTTTTTACCGGAACGGATCAGATGGTAACGGTCATGATCACGGTTTCCGGTCCCGCCGTCATGCCGGTCTTTACGGAAATATCCGTATACAGATCGGGATTGCCGATCACGACCGGGGTAGACAGGTCACAGCCTTCCGCCCGCAGCTTATCCAGATCCGCGGAAAGGAGCCTTGTTCCTCTGCTGACCGTGTCGCCATCCGAAACAAACGCCTGGAAATACCTGCCGCCCAGGCCGGCCGTACCCAGACCTATATGGATCAGCATATCCACGCTGTCCTCCAGCTTCAGGGCAATGGCGTGATTGGCAGGTCCATAGACCATAGTCACGACGCCGTCAGCGGGCGCAAATACATCCCCGTTATCAGGAATGATGCAGACGCCTTTTCCAATCTCACCGGAAGCAAAAGACGCGTCTTTAACAGAAGACAGCGGCAGGACTTTGCCGGTCATGGGAGCGGTGATATCCAGAACGATCGGTGCATCGTCATCTTCTTCCTCTTCTTCTGATTCCTCTCCTTCGGAAACTGCCTGCTCGTCCCTGTCTGCTTCCGCTTCCTCTGCTCCAACTGCAGCCGTAACCGCCGCGGCAGCTGCCGCGGTTTCTGCCGCGGGAATATTCTCTGCTGTAGGATCCGGTTCCTCTGCCGCAGATTTCTCTTCTGCCACAGCAGCTTCTTCACAGGCTTCGTCCGGCGCCTCTTCGGATTCTCCTGCAGAGACTGCTTCCGTTTCCGCAGGAGCTTCCACAAAAGAATTATACTCTGAAGAATTCTCCACAGCAGGAGCAGGTGCTGCCGCTTCCGCTTCTGTTTCCGCGGTTTCTTCCGCTTCCGCTGTCATCTCTTCACCGGCGTTTTCCGCATCGGTCATATCAGCGGTATCTTCTTCCTCGCTGTCGAAATCGGGATCGATCTCATCCTCTGAAATATTGAACAGCCAGCTCAGCAGCCAGGCGCCGAAGAAGGCAATGGCCAGGCCGCCCGCGTAAAAGGCGAACTCACGGATGGTATCCACCGAATACGTAAAGAAAAGGGATACAAGGCCGTAGTTGACAGCCTGATCACCCAGGATCCCGCCATATCCCATAAATGCGCCGCCGGCCGCGCCTGCGATGATAGCTGCCAGCATGGGCCTCTTAAAGCGCAGGTTGATACCGACAGAAGCAGGGTCAGATACACCGCCGATCACCGCTGCCAGCAGGGAGGCGCCGGCTGTGGTCCTGGTTTTGGAATTCCTGGTCCGGATCATGACGCCCATGGCCGCGCCGGCCTGGGCAAAAATGGCCGCGCCTGCGTAGCCCAGCAGGGTCTGGCGTCCGGTGGTCAGCAGATCGTTGCCGGCGATGGGCAGAATCGATTTCTGAGCGCCAAACAACAGAAGCAGGGACCAGAGACCGCCGATCATGGCGCCGCCCGCGATGGGACTGACCGCTTCCGCTTTCTGATACAGGAACAGGGCTCCTTTTCCGGCGAACAGTCCTACAGGTCCGATAATGCAGAGGGTCAGCGGGACCATGATCAGCAGGCTGAGCAGGGGCACAGCAACTGCGCCGACCTCTTCATTGAACAGGACGTACAGCAGCCTTTCCAGCAGATACAGGACCAGTACAGCCAGCAGGGCCGGAATGACCGTGCCGGAATAGGAATACCATTCCGAAGCCTTGCCAAGCATCCATGTCTGCCGCATGACAGGAATTCCCAGGAATGTGATCCTCTCTCCGCCCCCGGCCATATAGGTCATCAGATCCGGCGCCACCATCAGGCTGCCTATGATCATGGCGACCGCCTGATTGCATTTGAGGGCCCTGGCCGCCGACCAGGCTATGAATACCGGAAACAGGGTAAAAATCAGTGAGAATGCCAGATAAATCAGCTGGAAGGTCGAATGCGCCGTCAGATCCATGATATTGAAATAACCGAGCATGAACTGAACCGCTGTCAGCAGGGCCAGCATCAGGCCGGACGCGGCCAGGACCGGCGCCACAGAAGCGAAAATATCTGAAAAAATCTTTAACGGTGAACGTTTACTATTTTCCATTGGATTTTATCCCCTTTTACCGGGATCTTCCTGCCCGTTCCGTCCGGACACAGCAGATCCCCATTTTTTATATATCAATATATCAATCAGAACTCCAGGCCGTCAAATCTGACCTTCATATACCCCTTGATCAGCTCCACGCATTTCTCAGCGGTCAGCTTGGAGGAATCCAGGCACAGGTCATAATGATGGACATCGGACCAGACCTGACCGGTATATCTGGTATAATATTCGGACCGGTTGCGGTTGATCTTGTCAATATAGCGGTCCAGGTCTCTGCCGGTCAGGGATTTTCTCTTCGCAGCCTGTTCCATCAGATACTCCTTGGGGGCACAGATAAAGACACTGACCACATTGGGACGGCCTTTCAGGATGAAATCCGCGCACCTGCCGACAATAATGCAGCTTTCCGTGTCAGACAGGCCCTTGATGATCTTGGCCTGGTAGTTGAACAGGTTCTTTTCCGATGTGAAATCCCGGCTGCCCGGCGTCAGCAGCTCGCCGCGGTAGATGGGCCCGGCGATCTTGAACAGGCCGGTATCGGCGTCTTCATCATGCTTGCGGAACAGGGCCTCATTGATCCCTGATTCATCGGCTGCCAGTTTCAGGATATCCTTGTCATAGTAAGGAATGCCCAGGTTTTCCGACAGCATCATGCCGATGTTCTTACCGCCGCTGCCGTATTCACGATTAATCGCGACTGTTATTCTCTGATTCATTTCTATCTTCCCTTCCTTTTAATGACCGCAAAGCTGCGTTGGTCAGATTACGCAATACCGTATCCGCGCAAAAGACCAGGATAGTGATATAACTGCTTCACAGGACCCTCCGGCCGGTCCGGGGACAGCCCGGCGTTCCTGTTATTCGCCCAGATAAGCCTTACGGATGGCGTCATTGCTGGCCAGTTCATCCGCAGGACCCGACGCGGAGATCTCACCGGTCTCCAGCACATAAGCTCTGTCCGCGATGGACAGGGCTTTCCTGGCGTTCTGTTCGACCAGAAGAACGGTCGTCCCTTCCGAAGAGACCTGTTCGATGATGCTGAAGATCTCGTTGACATAAATGGGAGAAAGGCCCATGGAAGGCTCATCCATCAGGATGATCTTGGGGTGGGACATCAGGGCCCGTCCCATGGCCAGCATCTGCTGTTCACCGCCGGACAGGGTGCCCGCCATCTGTTTTGCCCGCTCTTTCAGCCGGGGGAAACGTTTATAAACGACCTCCAGCGTAGCGCTGACTTCAGCGCTGTCCCTGCGGGTAAAGGCGCCCAGCATCAGATTCTGCAGGACGGTCATGTCCGGAAAAACATGTCTGCCTTCCGGTACATGCGCCATGCCCATGGCCACGATCTTATGGGGCGGTGTTTTCGTGATGTCCTTTCCCTCAAATTCAATTTTGCCGCCGACAGGCGAGATCAGGCCCGTCACGGTATGGAGGGTGGTCGTCTTGCCGGCGCCGTTGGCACCGATCAGGGCTATGACCTCGCCCTGGTTTACTTCAAATGAGATCCCCTTCAGCGCCGGAATGACGCCGTAATTGACGCGGAGATCCGTAACTTTTAACATTGCCATTTTCCCTTATCCCTTCTCTTTGGCAGCTTATTCGCCCAGATAGGCCTTGATGACTTCGGGATCCGACAGCACTGTCCTGGTATCGCCGGATGTCAGGATCCTGCCGAAGTTGAGGACCGTCAGCTTTTCGCAGATACCGCCGACCAGCTTCATATCATGCTCGATCAGAAGGATGGTCATGCCGAACTGATCCCGGATCAGCCGGATGGTATCCATCAGTTCCTGGGTCTCGTTGGGGTTCATGCCGGCCGCCGGCTCATCCAGCAGCAGGAGCTTGGGATTGGTCGCCATGGCCCTGGCGATCTCCAGCTTACGCTGGGCGCCGTAAGGCAGGTTGGAAGCCAGGACACTGTCCGCGTCCTGATCCAGATCAAATACCCGGAGCAGCTCATAGGCCTTCTCATTCATCTTCTCTTCCATGCTGTAATAGGAAGGCAGGCGGAATACAGAGGCCAGGGCGGAATATCTGTACTGGTTATGCAGGCCCACTTTGACATTGTCCAGAACGGTCAGCTGCTTGAACAGGCGGATGTTCTGGAAAGTACGGGCTACGCCGGCCTTGTTGATCTCCACAGGAGACCGTCCGGTAATGTCCTCGCCGTCCAGGCGGATGATACCTTCATTGGGTTTGTATTCACCGGTCAGCAGGTTAAAAACGGTCGTCTTGCCGGCGCCGTTGGGGCCGATCAGACCGTACAGCTGGCCCTTTTCAATGGTCAGGTCAAAATCATCAACGGCACGGAGTCCGCCGAAGGATATGGCCAGATGATTGATCTCGAGGAGTGCCATTCTTATCTGCCCCCCTTTCCGTTCTTCCTGCGCAGAAGATACCTGATGTTGTGCCTTTCGATCCAGGCTCTGGAAGCCGGATTCCAGTTGACGAGCATGATGACGATCAGGACGATGGAATAGATCAGCATACGGTAATTGTTCATAAAGCGCAGCATCTCCGGGATCAGGTTCAGAAGGACCGCAGCGATAATAGCGCCTCTGGTGCTGCCGATGCCGCCCAGGACCACATAGACCAGGATCATAATGGACATGTTGTAGCCGAACTGGGCCGGGGACGCCACCAGGGAGGAGTTGTTATGGGCGAACAGGACGCCCGCCACGCCCGCGATGGCCGCGGAAACGGTAAAAGCAAGCATCTTGTATTTGGTAATGTTGATTCCGAGGGATTCCGCCGCGATATAGTTGTCGCGGACCGCCATGACCGCCCGGCCTGTCCTGGAGTGGATCAGGTTGAGGACAACGAACAGGGTCAGCAGAAGCAGAAGGATGCCGACCTGGAAAGAGGAATCCCTGGGCGTTCCCGTGATGCCCTGGGCGCCGTTGACAATGACCTTGCCTGTGGCCATGTCCATGCCCAGCTCATTGGCGGAACTCATGGAAAAATGAAGACCGGTCCCGTCCCGTCCGATATACAGGGAATTAATAATGTTCTTGATAATTTCGCCAAAAGCCAGGGTCACGATCGCCAGATAGTCGCCCTTCAGGCGCAGGACCGGGATGCCGATCAGGAAGCCGAAGATACCGGCCATGACCGCCCCGATCACAAGGGCCAGGAAAAAGCGCAGGCCGCCCGGCAGGGTCTCTTCTGTCATCAGGGAGAAAAAGGACCCTGTGAAGGCGCCGATACACATAAAGCCGGCATGTCCGATGGACAGCTCGCCCAGGATGCCGACGACCAGGTTCAGGGAGACCGCCATAATGGCATAAATGCAGAAAGGGACCAGCAGGCCTCTCATATGGTTGGAAAGGAGTCCTGCAGACTGCAGGATCATAACAATGATATAAGCCGCGATGACCATGGCATAAGTCCCGAAATCATTTCGGGATGTCCGGTCCATCATAGAAATCACTTTTTTCACGCCTCGGACCTCCTTATACCTTTTCCTGAATGACCTTGCCGAACAGACCGGTAGGCCGGAACAGGAGCACAATGATCAGTACCGAGAACACGATGGCGTCCGACAGCTGGGAAGAGATATAGGAACGGGCCAGGATCTCAATCACGCCCAGGACCAGTCCTCCGATCATGGCGCCGGGAATGGAACCAATGCCGCCGAAAACAGCCGCGACGAAGGCCTTGATACCGGGCATGGCGCCTGTGGTGGGGCTCAGGGCCGGATATGCGGAACAGAGAAGGACGCCTGCAATGGCCGCCATGGCGGAGCCGATGGCAAAGGTCAGGGAAATGGTCCCGTTGACGGAAATGCCCATCAGGGACGCCGCGTCCCTATCCTGGGAGCAGGCCAGCATGGCCTGTCCGGGTCTGGTCTTATTGATAAAGGTCTGCAGTGCTGCGACCAGGATCACGCTGACAACAATAGAGACAATGGTCGTGCCGGGAATAATAAAGGGGCCGACCGGAATCGTCTGGAAAGGTACGACCGAAGTGAACATCTTGGTATCGGATCCGAAGACCAGCAGGGCCGCGTTCTGCAGGAAATAGCTGACGCCGATGGCCGTGATCAGTACAGCCAGCGGGGACGCCGCCTTCCGGAGCGGTTTATAGGCGATTTTTTCGATTGTCAGGCCCAGACAGGTACATACGACGATTGACGCCAGAATGCCCAGAGGCACCGGCAGTCCCATGGTACTGATGACCGTAAAGGCCGTAAAGGCGCCGACCATGATGACATCGCCATGGGCAAAATTCAGCATCTTGGCAATACCGTAGACCATGGTATAGCCGATGGCTATAATGGCGTAAATACTGCCCAGGCTGAGTCCGTTAATCAGATTGGTAAAAAAGCTGATCATATTACTACCTCTATTTCTGTAAATTCCCCCCGCCCGTCATCCGGGCGATACACCGTATTATTATAGCATTCCCGCAAAAAGCAGTAAAGCGGACACTGACGGGCGAAAGCTTAAAAATCATCAAAAAAATCAGAAAGAAAAGAGAGGGTACTTGCCGTACCCTCCCGCATATCAGTTTGCATTTCCCGCGGAAAACCGCATTTTATGAACGTTTTCGGCAGGCCGGGGCGTCCTCCCGGGATCAAAACCGCCTGTCTGTCAGCAGATCAGTCCTCGATGGAGACATACTTGCCGTCTTCGATCACGACAGCCTTGGGCTCCTTGTCAGGCTCACCGGTAGCTTTCCAGGTGATGGTGCCGGTCAGGCCTTCGACGGTGATCTCAGTCATGGCGGGCTTCATGCCTTCGCAAATGTCGGAAACGGACATATCGGGCGTCAGATTGGCCTGCTCGATGGCCGCCTTGATGGCATAGATGCCGTCATAAGCGTCTGCGCCGAACTGGTTGGGCACATGGCCGTAGGCTTCCTCGAACTTGGCGACAAAGTTCTGGGTCTTTTCATCAGAAGCATCTGCCGCGAAAGGTGTCAGCAGCATCAGGCCTTCTGCCAGAGAAGTGTCGAAGTTCTTGACTTCCAGGATACCGTCCATACCGTCACAGCCGAAGAATGTGGGCTTGTAGCCGATATTATTGCACTGGGTCAGGATGGTAGCCGCTGTCTTATAGTAGATGGGCAGGAAAACGAGGTCAGCGCCCGCTTCTTTCGCTTTCTGGATCTGGGCGGACAGGTCGGTAGAGGTCTCTGCGGTGAACGCCTGCTTCTCCACAATGTTCAGTCCCAGTTCCGCGGCCTTGGCTTCAAATGTAGCCTCGATGCCGGATGAATAGGTATCGGAAGAATCATAGATCGTAGCGATGACCTTTTCAGGCATATGAGCGGCGATATACTCCGCGGATTTGGTACCCTGCTGAGGATCATTAAAGCATACCGCGAAAGCGTTGTCTTCCTTGATACAGTCAATGGCTGAGCCGGAGGGCGTCAGCTGGAACATGTTGTCAGCTGCGGTCTCAGGTCCGATATTGATGGTAGGTGTGGATGTAACGCAGGACATGGTCAGCTGCATGCCCCAGTCCTTCAGTGTGTTATAAGCGTTGACCGCTGTAGCGCCGTCGCCCATATCGTCTTCAGACTTATATTCGATCTGATAGCCGTTGATGCCGCCCGCGGCGTTGATCTCATCCACCGCGATCTGTCCGCCGCCCATGACGTCGGAGCCGTAAATGGCAAGGTCACCGGACAGAGGGCCGATCTGGCCGATCTTCCAGGTCAGTTCGCCGGCATCAGCAGCTGCTGCAGCTTCACCTGTGCCTGCATCCGCGGAATCAGCAGACGCGGGAGCGCTGCTGCCGCCGCACGCGATCAGGCCGGCTGCCATGGCGCCTGCCAGAAGCACAGTCATCATTTTCTTCATTTTCATAGTTTCTACCTCCTTACTATTCTCCTGCGCCGCTTTAACGCAGAAAGTATAGAGCTAATATACACCCTTGTCTTTTCCCGTGTCAAATTATCCGGTCCCGAAAATGAGCGGATCAAAGATTTGTACATTTTTGATGCAGGGCCGGAGGTCACAGCAGATTTGCAGAAAGAAGCGCTTTCTGCCGTATTTTGTAATTTGACGCATTCATGTATAATATAGATGTGAAACTGCAGGAAAAGCCGGAAAGGAGGGATCATGTTACCTTTATACAAAGACCGAAAGGCCGCGATCGAGATCTATTACAGGCAGTCCAGGCATGTCCCGCCTCATGTCCATGAAACCGTAGAGTTCATCTATGTGGCGGACGGTACCCTGGAACTGGGGGTCGGCAATAATCTTTACCATATGGAAAAAGGGGATTTCGGTCTGATCTTCCCCAATGTCGTCCATTATTATCAGGTCCTGGAAGCCAATCCGGGCAAATCCCTGAATATCATCGCCGCGCCCGAGCTGTCCGGTACTTACTACCCCACCCTGCAGAAATACTGTCCGGAAAATCCTGTGATCAAAGCGGATGACCTGCACCCGGACGTGTTCTACGCCATCCAGAGCATACCGGAGGAATCCGATTCCGCGGATGAATACGTGATCCGTCAGGCTTTCCTGCAGATCATTATCGCCAGATGCCTGCAGGAAATGAAACTGGTGGACAAATCCTCGATCGTCAACGATGAACTGACCTACCAGACGGTATGCTATATCTCCGCGCATTTCGCGGAAGAGATTTCCCTGACCTCCATGGCCAGGGACCTCTACGTCAGCCCCTACACCCTGTCCAGGATCTTTTCCGGCGTCTTCCATACCAATTTCAACGGTTATCTGAATGAATTCCGTCTGGATTACGCCAACTACCTGCTCCGTTATACCACCCAGACGATTACGGAGGTCTATGAGAACGCGGGCTTCAGCAGCCAGCGGACCTTTAACCGGGTCTTCCAGGAACGCTTCCATATGACGCCAAGGGAATACCGGGAGCAGTACCGGGAACTGCTCCAGTCCCAGCACGGGGAAATCCCCGGGGAACCGTCTTATAAGCCTTATTATCATTTTGAGGATCATGCCCAGCATAAAAAATAAAGCACCCTTTGGGTGCAAAAAAATAAAGCACCATTTGGTGCTTTATTTTTTATTTTACTTTGATCAGGACGCCGGATTTATTAAATACATAGGTCCTGTTATCGATCTTAACAGTACCTGTCGCGGCTGTACAGGAATAATGTTTGCCGACGGTTTTGGGATAGAAATAATAAGTCTTTCCGCCAATCTTCCTCCATCCCTTCTGCATGACGCCGTTGGAATTGGCGTAATACTTGTAGTTGTTGACATAGAACCAGCCTGTAGCCAGCATGTTGATCACATGCTTGCCGGAAGTGCTTCTGTAGAAATAATAATTCTTTCCGCCGATCTTCCGGAAGCCGTTGACGATCACGCCGTGCTTGTTGGCGTAATAGATCCTTCCGCCGGTCTTGATCCAGCCAAAGGCCAGCGTCCTGCTGTAATGCTTATTGGTCGTGGTTTTGTAGAAGTAGTAGGTCTTACCCTTGATCTTCTGGAAACCGGTCACCACATGCCCTTTGGAATTGGCATAGTAAGTATAGCCGTTATGCTTGAAAACGCCGGTCGCCATGGAGAAACGGGGATGGGAACCTGTCTTCTGTTTATAGAAATAATACGTATAGTTCCCGATCTTCTGGAAGCCTGATGCCAGCGGCGCCCGGAAGTCGTTGGATCTCTTTTTGGCGTAATATTTATGGCCGCCCGCTGAGATCCAGCCTACTGCCATGGCCGATTTGATCTTGGTAGACGAAAGGGTGGAAGGATAGAAGTAATACGTCTGGCCGTCAATGGTCCTGAACCCGGTCACATAACGGTTGTTGACCTCATAATAATAACGGGTCTTCTGCCTGTTGGTATACCAGTGATCATTGTTCGCCAGCAGAGGGATCAGTTCCCCTTCGACGATCTCCTCTTCCTCCTCGGTTTCCGCTTCGGCAGCTGCTTCCGTTTCTCCGGCCGGCGCTTCGGTGATCTCCTCCG
>ODAI014749020.1_pt1 | contig 15052 bp, 11 predicted proteins | sample 1539321 | NCBI WGS metagenome assembly ODAI01 (sample SAMN02144231, study PRJEB22623) | gut metagenome | biome: sheep rumen | host: Ovis aries | place: New Zealand
ACACCCCAACGCACGACCAGGACAAACCCATCGAGGACCCTGTGTCAGCCAAGCAGGTGTCGACATTGGCAAAGAATGCCAAGGACTTCGGACTGAAGCACTTCGGCATGTTTTCGAAGGATAACGGCATCATTCACGTGGTAGGTCCTGAGAAGGGATTGTCGTTGCCAGGAATGACGATTGTCTGTGGCGACTCGCACACCTCGACGCATGGAGCCATGGGTGCCGTAGCCTTTGGCATTGGAACCAGTGAGGTGGAGATGGTGATGGCTTCGCAATGCATTCTGCAACAGAAACCCAAGTCGATGCGCATCAGCATCAACGGAACGCTGGGCAGGGGCGTGACTGCGAAAGACGTGGCCCTGTATCTGATGTCGAAACTAACCACCAGCGGTGCTACTGGCTACTTCGTGGAGTATGCGGGCGATGTGGTGAAGGCGATGTCGATGGAAGGTCGTCTGACGCTCTGCAACCTCTCGATAGAGATGGGCGCTCGTGGTGGTTTCGTAGCTCCTGACGAAGTGACTTTTGAATACGTCAAAGGGAAGGAATATGCCCCCAAGGGCGAGGCGTGGGACAAGGCGCTGGCCTATTGGAAAACGCTGAAGAGTGGCGATGATGCGGTGTTCGACAAGGAACTGACGTTTGACGCTAAAGACATAGAACCTCGCGTGACCTATGGCACCAATCCAGGTATGGGTATCGGCATTACAGAAGCCATTCCCACAGAGGGTGGGGTAGGTTTCCAGAAAGCTCTGGAGTACATGGTCTTCAAGGCTGGCGAGCAGTTGCTGGGCAAGAAGATAGACTATGTATTCTTGGGAGCTTGCACCAATGGGCGCATTGAGGACTTCCGCGCCTTTGCCTCTATCGTTAAAGGTCGTCAGAAATCGCCCGATGTGGTGGCTTGGCTGGTGCCTGGCTCATGGGCTGTGCGTCAGCAGATAGAAGCCGAGGGCATAGATAAAGTGCTGGCAGATGCAGGCTTCGAGATTCGCCAACCAGGTTGTAGCGCTTGCTTGGCGATGAACGACGACAAGGTGCCTGCGGGCAAGTATGCCGTATCTACTTCGAACCGCAACTTTGAAGGCCGACAGGGACCAGGTGCGCGCACCATCCTCGCGTCGCCTTTAGTAGCAGCTGCATGTGCCGTAACAGGAGTAATAACAGACCCAAGAACACTATTATGAAACAGAAATTCGACATCATAACATCAACGTGTGTGCCCCTTCCTTTGGAGAATGTGGACACCGACCAGATCATCCCCGCTCGTTTCCTGAAGGCTACCACCAGAGAGGAAAAGTTCTTTGGCGACAACCTGTTTCGCGATTGGCGCTATCGTGCTGACGGTAGTGTGGTTGAGGATTTCGTACTGAACAATCCCAAGTACGGAGGTTGCATCTTGGTGGCTGGCAAGAATTTCGGCTCTGGTTCGAGTCGTGAGCATGCCGCTTGGGCTATTGCGGGCTATGGTTTCCGTGTGGTTATCTCGTCGTTCTTCGCAGATATCCACAAGAACAACGAACTGAACAACTTCGTATTGCCCGTTCAGGTGTCAGAGGACTTCCTGCGTGAATTGTTTCAGAGCATTCAGGAGAATCCGAAGATGGAAGTGGAGGTGGACTTGCCCAACCAAACGGTTACCAATAAGGCCACGGGCAGACAGGAGCAGTTCGAGATTAATGGATATAAGAAACACTGTCTGATGAACGGACTGGATGATATTGATTTCTTGGTAGAGAACCAATCAAAAACAGAAGCATGGGAACAGCGCAACAAGTAAACCACTATAAACGGATACCTCCCTTTGTGGAGATTATGGACTCGACACTGCGCGACGGAGAGCAAACCAATGGCGTGAGCTTTCTGCCTCATGAGAAGCAGGTGATGGCTCGCAAATTGTTGCAGAACCTGAACGTAGACCGTATCGAGGTGGCTTCGGCTCGTGTGTCGGAAGGCGAGAAGGAATCGGTGACAGCCATTTGTCGCTTTGCTGCTTCAATAGATCGTCTGGACCGTGTGGAGGTGCTGGGCTTTGTGGATGGAGGAAAATCCATCGATTGGATAAGCGAGTGTGGTGGTAAGGTCATCAACCTGCTGGCAAAGGGCTCGCTGAAACATTGCACGCATCAGTTGCACAAGACTCCAGAGGAACATATCGCAGACATTCTGCAGGAGGTGGCTTATGCCCAAGAGAAGGGACTGAGCGTAAACCTCTATCTGGAAGATTGGTCGAATGGCATGAAGGATTCGCCAGAGTATGTGTATCAGTTGATGGACGCTTTGACAAATTATAAAGTTCAAAGTTCAAATATCAAAGTTCAAAGTATCAAGCGTTTCATGTTGCCCGACACGTTGGGCGTGATGAATCCTTTGCAGGTGATTGAGTATTTCCGCAAGATGAAGAAACGCTATCCTGAGGTGCATTTCGACTTCCACGCCCATAACGACTACGACTTGGCCGTATCTAACTCGCTGGCTGCTGTGCTCAGTGGGGCGAAGGGTCTGCACGTCACCGTAAACGGACTGGGCGAGCGCTGTGGCAATGCTCCGCTGGCCAGTGTGCAGGCTATTCTGAAAGACCAGTTCCACGCCAAGACGAACATTGTGGAGAGTCAGTTGAACGACATCTCGCGCATGGTGGAGAGTTTCAGCGGAATCGCTGTTGCGCCCAACCAACCTATCGTTGGTGAGAATGTGTTCACGCAGGTGGCTGGTGTTCATGCCGATGGCGACACGAAAGACAAACTCTACTACAACGAACTGATGCCAGAGCGCTTCGGTCGTAAGCGTGAATATGCGCTGGGCAAGAACTCTGGGCGCGCCAATATCGCCAAGAATCTGGAGGAACTGGGTCTGGAACTGACTCCTGAGCAGACTCGCAGGGTGACGGAGCGCATTACGGAACTGGGCGACAAGAAGGAGATAGTGACGCAGGAGGATTTGCCTTACATTGTGAGCGATGTGCTGAAGCACGATGGTTCGGAGGATAAGGTGAAACTCATTAGTTATGTGGTGAATACCTCGTACGGACTGAAGCCTGGCGCCAACATCCGTGTGGAGATTAATGGCAAGCAATACGAGGCTGGAGCTACGGGCGACGGTCAGTATGACGCCTTCGTAAAGGCCTTGCGCTACATCTATAAGAAGTATCTGAATCGCACGTTCCCCATTCTGGCTAACTATCAGGTAAGTATTCCGCCAGGAGGACGCACGGACGCCTTGGTGCAGACGGTCATCACGTGGCATTATAAAGATAGTATCCTGCGCACGCGCGGACTGGATGCTGACCAGACGGAAGCAGCCATCAAGGCTACGTTCAAGATGCTGAACATTGTGGAGAATGACAAGAACAATAAACAATAAAAAACAAACATTGATATGAAACTGAAGATTGCTATATTGCCAGGTGATGGTATCGGACCGGAAATCATGAAGCAGGGCGTAGCCGTGATGAACGCTATCGCTGAGAAGTTCGGCCATGAGTTTGAGTATGAGGAAGCAATGGTTGGCGCCTGTGCCATTGAGGCTTGTGGCGATGCCTATCCTGAGACGACTCACGAGGTGTGTATGAACGCTGATGCGGTGCTGTTTGCTGCGGTTGGTGATTTGAAATACGACAATAATCCTACGCTGAAAATGCGTCCAGAGACGGGCTTGTTGGCCATGCGCAAAAAACTGGGATTGTTTGCAAACATCCGTCCAGTGGCAACTTTCGAGTGCTTGTTGCACAAGTCGCCCTTGAAGGATGAATTGCTGCGGGGTGCCGACTTCGTGGTCATCCGCGAACTGACGGGTGGCATGTATTTCGGCGAGAAATACCAAGACAACGACAAGGCTTACGATACAGATATCTATACTCGTCCTGAGATTGAGCGCATCCTGAAAGTTGCCTTCGAAATGGCGATGACTCGTAAGAAGCATCTGACCGTGGTTGACAAGGCTAACGTCTTGGCTTCCAGTCGTCTGTGGCGTCAGATTGCCAAGGAGATGGAGCCCCAGTATCCTGAGGTGACGACGGATTATATGTTCATCGACAATGCATCGATGCGTGTGCTGACAGAGCCTACGTTCTTTGATGTCATCGTGACGGAGAACACCTTCGGCGATATCCTGACGGACGAAACCAGTTGCATCACGGGTTCTATGGGCTTGCAGCCTTCATCATCGTTGGGTGAGCACACGCCTTTGTTCGAGCCTGTTCATGGTTCATGGCCTCAGGCCAAGGGTCAGAACCTGGCTAATCCGTTGGCGCAGATTCTCTCTGCAGCCATGTTGTTGGAGTACTTCGGACTGAATGCGGAGGGCAAGTTGGTTCGTGAGGCTGTCAATGCTTCGTTGGATGCGAACGTGCGTACTCCTGAAATCCAGGTGGAAGGTGGTGCGAAATATGGTACTAAAGAGGTAGGAGCATGGATCGTAGATTATATCAAAAAGGCGTAGTTCTGTTGGTTGGCATTTTATGTCAACTGACGGTGCAGGCCCAGACCACCAACCAGCAATGGCGCGATTCGCTGACGGTGCTGAACAGGATGATAGACACCCAGCCTTGGTCAACAGACCTGCATCTGCGCAAGGCTGCTGTGAATCTGGAGTTGAAGCAGTGGCAATATGCGATTGATGAATATGCGATGATTCTGCAGAAGGAGCCTCACAACCCTGCAGCCTTGTTCTATCGTGCTTATGCCAATACGCATCTGCGCCATTTTGATTTGGCGAAGAACGATTTGAACGACCTGCTGATAGTGGTTCCCAACCATTTCGAGGCTCGCCTTTCGCTGGCTATTGTCTTGCAGCAGTTAGGACGTAAGCAGGAAGCGCTGGACAATCTGAATCAGCTTATCCAACAGCATGCTGACTCCGCGGTGGCTTATGCGGCTCGTGCGAATCTGGAGCGACAGATGAAGCAAGACGATGCTGCTCTTTATGATTGGCAACGGGCTGAAGAGCTGTCGCCTCGCGACCCAACTTATGTGGCTTCGCACGTCGATTTGTTGTTGGTATTGGAGCGCAGGAAAGAGGCTCGTCGAGTGCTTGACGCAGCTGTGAAACGTGGCATTCCTCATGGATTGCTTTGGGAGTGGTATACAAAATGCAAAAGATAATGAAGAAATCTGTTTTAGAAATAGTGAAGAAAACGGTTTTAGAAATAGTAGAGAAGTTACGTGAAATCAAGGTTCCCTCAGAGCGACAGTATGTGTTGGGTTTTGCTGTCGTTGTTGCCTTGCTGGCCTTAGGACGTTTCTTGTCGCAGAACGAGGCTTCAGCTGAAGAGGTGCAGATAGATTTAGCCAATCTGAGAATTGACAAACCTCATCGTATTTGGAGTGTTCCCAATTACAAGAATGCTTTTCCTGATGGGCAGGATATTCAGATTCTGGCTGCTGAAAAGTGGGGTGTTCGTCCTGTGAAGAATCGCGAGAATGCGGAGAAGCGCAAGAATGAGTTGGTGTATGTGGCAGCTAGTCCTTACTTTCATGTGGATAAGTTGAATAATTCGATTCCGTATCTGGTGCCTCGTGCTGCCAACTTGTTACAAGATATCGGTCAGGCTTTCTATGACAGTCTTTATGTGAAAGGCGTTCCTTTGAACCAGTTGATTGTGACCAGTGTGATGCGCTCGATGGACGATGTTGCCAAATTGCAGCGCCACAATCAGAATGCTACTGACCGTTCGTGCCATCTTTTCGGTACTACGTTCGATATTTGTTATAATCGCTATCATCCTGTAGTAAAACCTGTTCGTGACGACACGTTGAAATGGGTTCTCTCAGAGGTGTTGCGAGACATGCGCGAGGAAGGTCGCTGCTATGTAAAATACGAGGTGAAGCAAGGTTGCTTCCACATTACCATTAGATAAATAATCAGCGTCAGATAAAATGAAATCTCCTGCCGATGAAGCAGGAGATTTTTTATTCTCAGAGTATTTTTGATTACTTTCGGAGAAAATCTTTTTTCTCTTGGAGAAATATTTTTTTTCTCTTGGAGTAATTTTTATTATTCCGCTCCAAAGTATTCTTGGAGTTCGGCCGTGGCAGAGCCTTCGTCGTTGGGCAGGTCGCGGATAATCTGTCCGTGCTCCAGCAAGGCAATACGTGTGGAGATGTCCACTGTATGCTGCAGGTTATGACTGGAAATGATAATAGTAGCCCCCGTCTCCTTGGCGTAGTCCGTAATCAGATGCTTCAGCACCAACTGACTCGTGGGGTCGAGGAAGTTGAAGGGCTCGTCGAGAATCACCGTCTTGGGCTTGCGAAGTAAGGCAGAGATAATGCCCACCTTCTGCTTGTTACCAGCAGAGAGGTTACGAATCAGCTTCTTCTGTCCGAATATCTCGCCACCAGCAAAGCGCTCGAAGGCCTCCAAACGCTGGTCAACCTCCGCTTGGGTCATGCCTGAAATCTTACCCAGAAAGGCGAAATACTCCTCAGGAGTCAGGAAGTCAATGAGGAATCCGTCGTCGATATAAGAGCCTACTTCATTCTTCCAAGCTTCAGATTCAGCAGGATTGATGTTAGTGAGAGCGGACTCGTCGATAGAAGTACGTCTGAATGAATAAAATACAGCACCTTCATCTGCCTGAAGCAGGTCGAGGAGCAAGCGGAAAAGCGTAGTCTTTCCTGCTCCGTTGTTTCCTACCAAGCCTAGGATGTCGCCATCGTTAATGGTAAACGAAGGAATATCACAGGCTATTGTCTCGCCAAACTGCTTTTTGAGATTCTCAATCTTAATCATAATTATGAATTATGCATTATGAATTATGAATTATACCAGTCCACGTCCGTGGCATTGCTTGAACTTCTTACCAGAACCACAGGGACAAGGATCGTTACGTCCAGGCAACTTATCCTTGATAATTGGGGTGCGAGGCTGCTGGGCACGGGTGTCCTGAGCAGCGGCTGCAGCCTGGTTAGGATCAGTCATCTGTTCCTGTGAGAGGCTCTGCTTCGACTCCGTGTACTGTTGGCGCTGGGTGTGCTCCTCAGGAGCAGCTTCCTGTATCTGTTGCATCTCAGGAATCTGGGCACGCATCAGGATAGAGACAGAGCGGTTGTTCATGGTGTTCACCATGTTGTCGAACAGCTTGACGCTCTCCAACTTGAAGATCAACAGCGGGTCTTTCTGCTCGTAAGAGGCGTTCTGTACAGAGTGCTTCAGCTCGTCGAGTTCGCGCAGGTTCTCCTTCCAGGCATCGTCGATGATGTGGAGCAGGATCTGCTTCTCGAACTCCTTGACAACCGACTTACACTCGGTGTCGTAGGCCTCTTTGAGGTTACAGGGGATATTGTACATCTTACGACCATCGGTCAGAGGAACGACGATGCGCTCGTACATCTGGCCTTGCGTCTCGTACACCTGTTTGATGACGGGCTGGGCCACCTCCTGGACATGCTCCATCTTACGCTTGAAGTTGCCCATAGCCACCTGGAAAGTCTCCTCGCAGAGCTGCTCGTGGTTCTTGTTGATGAATTCGTCGCTGGTGAAGGGGCACTCCATAGCGAATATCTTGATGAACTGCTCCTTGCAGCCCTCGTAGTCGTTCTGTTCGATGATGTTGACCACACGGTCCCAGATAGTGTTCGAGATATCCATACCGATGCGCTCACCCATCAAGGCGTGACGACGTTTCGAATAGACTACGGTACGCTGCTTGTTCATCACGTCATCGTACTCCAGCAGTCGCTTACGGATACCGAAGTTGTTCTCCTCGACCTTCTTCTGGGCGCGCTCTACCTGTTTGGTGATCATCGACGACTCCAGCACCTCGCCCTCCTTGAAGCCCAGTTTGTCCATTACGGTGGCAATACGCTCAGAACCGAACAGACGCATCAGCTTGTCTTCCAGCGAGATGAAGAACAGCGAAGAACCAGGGTCACCCTGACGTCCGGCACGACCACGCAGCTGGCGGTCTACACGACGTGACTCGTGGCGCTCAGTACCGATGATGGCCAAACCACCAGCAGCCTTCACCTCAGGCGACAGCTTGATATCAGTACCACGACCAGCCATGTTGGTGGCGATGGTGACGGTGGACGTCTGACCAGCGAGAGCTACGATGTCAGCCTCTTTCTGGTGCAGCTTAGCGTTCAGCACCTGACAGGGGATATGACGCATGTCGAGCATCTTCTTCAGCAATTCGGATATCTCAACGGAGGTTGTACCCACCAAAACGGGGCGACCAGCCTCACGCATCTTCACAATCTCGTCGATGACCGCATTATACTTCTCGCGAGCCGTCTTGTAGATGCGGTCGTCCATATCGTTACGGATCACGGGCTTGTTGGTAGGAATCTCAACAACATCCAGCTTATAGATGTCCCAGAACTCGCCAGCCTCCGTAGAAGCCGTACCCGTCATACCTGCTAACTTATGGTACATGCGGAAGTAGTTCTGCAACGTGATGGTGGCAAAGGTCTGAGTAGCAGCCTCGACCTTCACGTGCTCCTTAGCCTCGACAGCCTGGTGCAAGCCATCGCTCCAGCGACGACCTTCCATGATACGACCTGTCTGCTCGTCGACAATCTTTACCTCACCGTCGATGACCACATATTCGTCGTCCTTGTTGAACATGCAGTAGGCCTTCAGCAACTGCTGCAAGGTGTGGACACGCTCCGACTGCACTGCATAGTGCTGCAGCATCTCGTCTTTCTTGTTGACACGCTCCTCGTCAGAGAGTGACGTGTCGCCCTCCAGAGCAGACAGCTGACCAGTGATGTCAGGCAGCACGAACAGCTCGGCATCGTTCACCTGGTTAGCCAGCCATGCAGTACCCTTATCCGTCAGGTCGCACGAGTTCAGTTTCTCGTCGACAACGAAGTAGAGCGGCTCTACCACCTCTGGCATTCTACGGTTGTTGTTCTCCATATAGATACCCTCGGTCTTGAGCATACCGCTCTTGATGCCCTCTTCAGAGAGGAACTTGATGAGGGGTTTGTTCTTAGGCATAGACTTGTGCGAGCGATACAGGGCCAGGAAACCCTCCTCCTGCAGCTTCTGGTCGTTCTTGTCACGACCTTCGCTGATCTTCTGTTTGGCTTCAGCCAGATATTGGGTAGCCAACTGCTTCTGCACGCCAACCAACTTTTCGACCAGAGGCTGATACTCCTCGAACATCTGGTCGTCGCCCTTGGGCACAGGACCAGAGATAATCAGTGGGGTACGGGCATCGTCGATCAACACAGAGTCCACCTCGTCGACGATGGCGTAGTTATGGGCACGCTGCACGAGATCGCTTGGCGCAATGGCCATATTGTCGCGCAGGTAGTCGAAACCAAACTCGTTGTTGGTACCAAACGTGATGTCAGCCTGATAAGCACGGCGACGAGCCTCTGAGTTCGGTTGGTGCTTGTCGATACAGTCGACGGAGAGCCCGTGGAACATATAGAGCGGACCCATCCACTCGGAGTCACGCTTGGCCAGATAGTCGTTCACCGTTACGACGTGAACACCATTGCCTGTCAGCGCATTGAGGAAGACGGGTAGGGTAGCCACTAGCGTCTTACCTTCACCCGTAGCCATCTCGGCAATCTTACCCTGATGCAGAACGACACCACCAAACAGCTGTACGTCGTAGTGGATCATCTCCCACTTCAAGTCGTTGCCACCAGCGGTCCAGTGGTTATGATAGATAGCCTTGTCGCCATCGATGGTGATGAAGTCCTTGCGGGGGTCGGCAGCCAGCTCGCGGTCAAAGTCGGTAGCTGTGACGATGGTCTCCTCGTTCTCAGCAAATCGACGGGCTGTCTCTTTGACGATGGAGAACACCTCGGGCATCACCTCGTTGAGAGCCTTCTCGTAAATCTCGAGCACTTCCTTCTCCAGCTTGTCGATCTGGGCGAAGATGTCGGCACGCTCGTCAATGGGCGTGTCCTCGATGGTGGCCTTCAGGCGTTCAATCTCTGCTTTCTCTTTCTGGGCTGACTGCTGCACCTGTTGCTGGATATCCTTTGTGCGCTGGCGCAGCTGGTCGTTGTCCAGTTTCTGTACTTCAGGGTAAACGGCTTTCACCTGCTCTACCAGCGGCTGAATGAGTTTCATGTCGCGTGAAGACTTATCGCCGAACAACGAACGTAAAATCTTGTTGAAATTCATTTTTTGTATTTACAATTTTTCTATTTACTATTTACAATTTATTTTTGGCATTTTGCCATTTATTTTTCACCTTAAATAAATAAAGCGGCTGCAAAAGTACGAAAAAAATCCTAAATCAGCAAATTATTTGCATGCTTTTAGTTTCGTATTCGCATAGCATTGCATCAGCAAACACAGTGCCAACACCTGAATACCCTCTGCATAGTGCTGGAAAAAGCCACCTATCAGGAAGATGACAGCCAATATGGCAGTCATCGTCCAGTAACGAGTCCGTCTGCCTCGGATGACAGGATACAGGAACAGCCAGGGCAGCGGGTTGAACAGAATCAGCTGCAGGTTTAGACTTACCGTGGGGTGCTGCGAGAAGAGCATCAGTGTCAGCACGATGCCGATGGCGCCCGTGACGAACATCAGCAGCGCGTCCCAAAGCCGGAAAGCCTTCTTCTTGCGCCATTCAGCGACGAAGAAGAAAATGCCCACAACGAGGATGATGATGGCGCAGACGATGGGCGGCAGTGGGAATCCCTCCTTACGGATTTGTACACCGGCAGGTACGGCGATGCGACGCTCCTTGACGAGCGGACGATAGGTCCCATTGGCATAGATCTGTGCATGGTCGAAGTCGTAGAGTAGATTGCCTGGCAGAAACTCCTGTTGGCGTAAATCGGTCTTGAAGTCAGCTTTGATGCCCAGTAATAAATCATTACCAAATCGCGACCACGGATTGTTGCGTGTCATATCGTGAACCATATCTCGATATGTTGGCGTATACGCTTCACGTTCAGCATATTCCACTTTTCCATTAATGCATTGCTCGATGATGTCTCGAGCCTTTGTCGTGCAGTTGTTATAGAAGTAATTATACCGATAAATTTTGTTCTCTGGACGCAGGTTGATGGCTAGCGCATCGTGCAGCATCAGCTTCTCCTCGGGTGTCAGGTTGAGCACCTGTTCTGTCACCATACTGCCAAAACGTCGGTACTCCTGTTGGAAGTAGTGGTAAGGGTAGGCCCCCAACTCGTAGTCTGTCAGTCCGAACACGAAGCGAGCCACGAAATGCGGTTTCTTGAAGTCGAACACCCCATAGTTGAAAGCAAGGTCGGTACCCCCTGGCCGCAGGTCGTGATAGCGGATGGCCGTATGGCCGTAGAGGCTATACACCTCGTCGTGCGGCTGGCAGGTGAGCAGACTGATCTCCACCGAGTCCATGTCGAGCGAATCGTTTTGGGCATTGGCAGGTATGGCTGATACGCAAAACAAGGTTAAAACAACCCCGTAAATAGCATAAAAAATGTTTTTTAAATGTTTCACGATGCAAAATTAACCTATATTTTCCACTTAACGTGCGTTTGTTTCGTTTTTTTTTGATAATTTTGCACGCTGAATTTGAAATGCAATTAGAACGATCAATGAAGAAACGTATATTTTCAGGTTTGCTGCTGGGTTTCATGAGCATCGCTGCTATGGCTCAGGTGAGCAACACCCTTTCTCCATACAGCCAGTTTGGTCTGGGTGTGTTGTCTGAACAGTCGCAGGGCTTCAATCACGGTATGAGTGGTCTGGCCATCGGTATGCGCAATGGCAAGATTGTCAATGTGCAGAACCCCGCCTCCTATTCCGCTGTCGACTCGCTGACCATGATTTTCGACGTGGGTGTGTCAGGACAGATCACCAATTTCCAGGAGGCTAACCGTAAGAAGAATGCCAAGACGGCTCATTTCGACTATGCGGTGGCTTCGTTCCGTCTGTTGCCGAAGATAGGCTTTGCTTTTGGTGTCGTGCCTTATTCGAATATCGGCTACAACTACTATTCAGCAGCCTACAACGACCTGAATCTCAGTGCTACGGGCGCTGGCTCCAGCTATTACAACGATGTTTTCGAGGGTAGCGGTGGTTTCAGCCAGGCTTTCGTGGGCTTCGGTTGGGAGCTGTTCAAGGGCTTCTCGTTTGGTGCTAACTTCTCTTATTTCTGGGGTAAGTACGACAAGACGATCACCATTGCCAACAGCGACTCTTATGTCAACACGCTGACCAAGTCGTACAGCACCTCTGTCAACAGCTATAAGCTCGACTTTGGTGTGCAGTACCAGACGGCCGTCAGCAAGAACGACGTGCTCACCGTAGGTGCTACCCTGGGTGTGGGTCACTCGCTGAATGGCGAGGCTAAGCTCGTCACTTCGAACTATAACAGTGTGACAGGTCTTGCTTCTACGTCGCGTGATAGTGTGCCTGATGCCTTCCGCCTGCCTTTCTCGTTTGGTGTGGGTGCTTCGCTGGTGCATAACAAGCGTCTGACCGTAGGTCTGGACTATCAGATGCAGAAGTGGGCGTCGATCGACTACCCTGTGCAGACGTCGAATGTCACGCTAGAGCACAATCAGGGCTACCAGTTGGTGAGCGGCCAGTTGCGCGATCGTCATAAGGTGACGCTAGGTACCGACTGGGTTCCCAATCCCATGGGCCGTAAGTATCTGGGACATGTGCACTACCGCTTTGGTGTGAGCTATGCTACACCTTATTATAATGTAAATGGCGTGAAGGGTCCTCGTGAGCTGACTGTCAGCGCTGGTTTCGGTATCCCTCTAGTCAATTCTTGGAACAACCGTTCTACGCTGAATATCAGTGCCCAGTGGGTCAACAAGACGGCCGACAACCTGATCAAGGAGAACTCGTTCCGCCTCAATATTGGCCTGACCTTCAACGAACGCTGGTTTGCTAAATGGAAGGTCGATTAATTCCTTTATTCCTCGTAGGCTTGGTATGCTGTTTCGCTGCCTGTAGCGAAACAGTGAGTCATACGGCCCCAGCTGTTCGTGATCGCGACTCAGCGTCGATGATGACCAGCTATGGTGTCAACACGCTCATCAGCGACTCGGGAGTCATCAAGTATCGCATCGTCACCGAGCGCTGGGATGTCAACACCATCAAGAATCCCCCCCGCTGGACCTTCGAGAAAGGCATCTTCATGGAACAGTTCGATGAGAAGTTCCATATCGAGGGCTATATCCAGGCCGACACTGCCTGGTATTACGACCAGCAGAAGTTGTGGGAACTGCGTGGACGCGTGTATATCCGCAATGTCAACGGTTTGATATTCCGCAGCGAAGAACTCTTCTGGGACGGTATCCGTCATGAGTTCTACTCGCATAAATTCTCACGTGTCGTCACCCCTGAGCGTACCCTCGAAGGTACCTATTTCCGCAGCGACGAACACATGACCCATTACGAGGTTTCCAACTCCGAAGGCTCCTTCCAGGCAGCTGATATGGAGGGCGACCAGGAGAACAGTCAGCAACAGCCCGCAGCCGATGGTGCCAAGCCCGACACCACGCAGACCCCTGCACCCCCTGTTCGCAAGGCTGCTGTGCGCCATAAGGCCTCGCAGAAAAATACTTTCCAGCCATGACCAATCTGATTATAGGACTCATCGTGACCATGATCTTCTCCGCCTTCTTTTCAGGCATGGAGATCGCCTTTGTGTCGAGCAACCGCTTGCGTGCTGAGATGGATCGTGAGAAGAACGGCCTCTCGCAGCGCGCCATAGAGCTGTTCTACCGTCATCCTCACAATTTTGTGTCGACCATGCTGGTGGGCAACAATATCGCACTGGTCATCTATGGTATCCTCTTCGCGAAGATTTTCGACCAGACGCTGTTCTATGAGCTGAGCGATGGTGCCCGTGTGACCGCCGACACATTGCTCTCTACCGTTGTGGTGCTCTTTACGGGCGAATTCCTGCCCAAGACCATCTTCAAGTCGAATCCCAACACCATGCTCACCATCTTTGCCATTCCGGCTTATGTGTGCTACGTGGTGCTCTATCCCATATCCCGCTTCTCAACACTCGTATCGCGATGTCTGCTGCGTCTCGTAGGCGTTTACATGCCCAAGGAGCAGGACGACAAGGAGTTTACGCGTGTCGACCTCGACTATCTGGTGCAGTCGAGCATTGATAATGCCAAGGACGACGACGAGATCGAGGAGGAGGTGAAGATGTTCCATAACGCCCTCGATTTCTCTGATACGAAGGTGCGCGACTGTATGGTGCCTCGTACTGAGATTGTGGCTGTCGACATTGACGACTGCACCATCGAGGAGCTGAAGCGTAAGTTCATTGATAGCGGCCACTCCAAGCTGGTGGTCTATCGCGAGGACATCGACCATATCATCGGCTATATCCACTCTTCTGAGCTGTTCAAGCTTTCTGAGTCCCCTAAGTTAGGGGACGACAGGGGTCTGAACAAACGCGTCTCTTCAGACCCCCTTCCCCCTAACTTAGGGGGGTTAACTATCCAGACCATGCCCTATGTGCCTGAGACGATGGCTGCCCAGAAGCTCATGCAGACCTTCATGCAGCAGAAGAAGTCGCTGGGTGTCGTCATTGACGAGTTTGGCGGTACCAGTGGTCTCGTGTCGCTCGAAGATATTGTCGAGGAAATTTTTGGCGATATCGAGGACGAGCACGACAACCAGAAATACGTTGCTAAGCAGGTCAGCGAACACGAGTATGTGCTCTCTGCCCGTCTGGAGATAGAGAAGGTCAACGAGCTCTTCGACCTTGAGTTGCCTGAGAGCGACGACTATATGACGCTGGGCGGTCTCATCTTGCACGAATACCAGTCGTTCCCCAAGCTCAACGAAGTGGTGAAGATAGGTCGTTTTGAGTTCAAAATCATTAAGAATACGCAGACGAAAATCGAGCTCGTAAGGCTAAAAGTCTGCGAGTGAAGCATTTTTTTACGAAAAGTTGCCGTTAATTCGTGCAAATTTCGTAATTTTGCAGGCTGAAACTTTATGCGGGCTTCGCCCTAAATAAAAAATAAGAGATAAAAAAAAGAAAACAAAATAAAAATTAATAGCTAAAAATGGCAGCAATTGGAAAAATCAGAAGCTGGGGACCAGTACTCGCTACGGTGATTGGTCTGGCCCTTTTTGCATTCATTGCCGAAGAGATGTTCCG
>ODAI011115666.1_pt1 | contig 15050 bp, 29 predicted proteins | sample 1539321 | NCBI WGS metagenome assembly ODAI01 (sample SAMN02144231, study PRJEB22623) | gut metagenome | biome: sheep rumen | host: Ovis aries | place: New Zealand
CTTGCCCAGCAGGTTCGGGCATAATAGGGAGTGATGTACGGAATGATTGGCTTTTTCACTACGGAACGGGACGACCATTCCCTTACGCCGATACTCTTGATGCCCTGATTCCAGTGCTTGAGGAAGGTCTTGTAGTCCGTCCTGCTCTCGAGGACATTAACCAGGTACTCCTGCCCTTCGTACTTATCAATGATGTCCTGTGCTTCCGGCTCGATCTTGATGGAGAGCTTCGTCTTGCCGTTGAGTTTCTCCGGCCAATAGACGAGCCTGCCTTCCCTCACTTGGCTTTTTTTCACACGGAGAAGGTCAACCGGACGGATTCCGCAGAGGTAGAAGGAGAGCAGGAACAAGTCCCGGTACTTCGTCCGGAAATCGTCATCGCCAAGAGGGTAGGTGAGGAACCGGATGAAGGTATCGAAGGGGATGAGGGTCTTGTCCGGCTCCGTAGTTGACATGTCTATGTCCTCGAAGGGGTATTCGGCCTTGGTAAGGTGGTTCTTCCTCGCAAAGTTGAACACCGCACGGAGGTTTCGCAGATAGACATTCGCTCCGTTCACGGACATTCCACGCACTTCGGAGAGCCACCGCTGATATTTGCGTAGCCACTCCATATTAATATCACGGAATCGCAGTTCCCCTATCTCGTCCCCAAGATAGTCGGTCAGGCAGTTGAGTGTCGTCCTATACAGGGATTTAGTTCCCGGCTTTTCGATTCCCACCATGTATCTATCCCACACCGGGACGAGGTAGTCATCAGACACAGGGTCTCCTGCTGCATTCGGCCCTCGCTTCACCAGATTGAGGATGTCCTTTGCCGAGAGCAGTTCGATTTCCTTCCTGCCATTGAGCAGCCGGAGACACTCCTCGGCATCGGAGAGACGCTTGCGGAGAACGGAGTTCAGATAATTCTTGTCGGGCCGTTTGGTCACGCCCCTTCCCTCCTCGTTCCATTCATCCGGTCTGACGTGGATGTCGAGCGAGGAGCCTGCGATAGAACGCCTGTGTGTGACCTGGAGTTTCACCGTCCCAGTCCCGTCCTTGCGGAGGGTACGGCCATCGAAATACAGATAAACATTTGCCATAAAGTTGGTGTTTATTGGTTAATAAATCCGACGGTGAAGTTGCGACTTTTTTGCATGCAATTTGCAAACACCCCCCAATAGAATGTCCCAGAATGGCCCTTAATGTCCCATAATCCGGACAAAAAATGCCCTGTTTTCCACTTGAAAAACAAGGCAGGTGAGTTGTCGTAACTCTTTGTTTACCAACTTATTGACTACTTGTGGGACCTGGCAGATTCGAACTGCCGCCCTCTTGCGTGTGAAGCTAAATCTTGCTTTTCTAATACACTAATAATCAGTAAGTTGGCCCGCCTATAAAACTATTTCTCAAACATTTGCAAGCAACTTTTTTCACGCCGTGTGAAAGCAAGTTCCGCTTTCAGTTCCCTGACCTGCCTGCGGAGTCGGGAAATCGTGTCCTTATATATGTCGCCCTCCCCGGTGACAAGCCAGTGGAGGTTCACAGGATACTCCTGGACGAAGATACGAAATAAATCTATCCCCGGCTCCCGCTTGCCGGAGAGAATCATGCTCAATGTGGAAGGTTTCAGTCCGACCTTCCTTCCAACCTCGCCCATAGTCCGGGCTTCCCCAATCTTTATGAGGTGGTCAACCGCCATCCGGAGTCTTTCGCTGTACTCGCTCATTTTTTCTCGTTCAGCATGTGCTGGAGGAGCGTCCAGTAGTTGTCCTTCTCCGTCGTCAGTGAATCGATCTGCTTCTCAAGCATCCGAATCCGCATCTTGTCAGCGATGCTGTCGCCCTCGCCAAGAATCATGTTCCCCTCACCCCTCATCAGCCATTCAGCCGACAGGTCGGGATATACCTGGAGAATCTTTTCCACTTTATCCGAACCGATAGAACCGTCGTTCTTCAAAGCCTTGGCCATGGTGCTGCCTCCAACCTCAATGTCTCTTTCCATCTGGCGGACGGTAAGACCTTTGAAGGATAGATATGCTTTAAGTCTCGAATTTAACATAAGTTATCCAAAATTATGGGACATTAATTTGAAAATTTTCTACAACGTGGCTATTGGATTTGAATATTTTCCACTATCTTTGTATCCACACACTACAAAAGTAGACAAAATGATTGAAAAAGCAAAACTTTCCGTTGATGACCTTCGGCAAATCCCTCTCGGGGCATCGATGTCATGGAGGCTGGAGAACGGTGCGGCCATACTTACGGCACGCAACATCATCAGCTACCTGTACCGCCACGATGCCATCCGATTCAAGACACAGGCGGATTTCATAAACAACGTGCTGGAAGTAACTCGTACACAATAAAGCACTAATCAAATACCTTAAACAATATGACATCTGTTAGACCGGACGTATGTCTAAATGGCCATTATTCAATGACCGAAGCCGCATTCCTGCTCGATGTTGACAGGAGGACCATCTACCGCTGGCGTAAAATGGGCTACATAAAGACCAAGAAATACCGCCATTGTGACCGGGAATATATCATGGGACGCGAACTCGTTAAATTCTTTGGAGAATGACACAAAACGAAAATAGTCAATCATCCACCGCACAACGTTGGAAAATACTCTCCTATCTCCAGGACGGAGGTGAGGTCACATCCCTTTCGATGCTGAATCTTTTCGGCTGCTATGACGGTCGCAAGCGGATCAGCGAGCTTCGCAAACTCGGCTACCCAATAAAGGACAAACCCGGCTTTAGCCCCGGTTCGAGGAAGCACTTCAAGATATACTATATGGAACAGAAAGGACAGCAGTGATGCTCTCCAGTGCCCGGACAGGACTCCGATTCTTTCAAGCTACACTTCTCATATGTATCCAACATCGTCATTCATTCGAGGGTTCGATTCCCTCCCGGGCACCAACTTAAATACACATTGATTATGAATGAGAAACTGAGTGCAAAACTGCTACTGAATGCAAAACTGCTCGAGTTACAAAAATCCGTGAGGGCACTCGCCAAGAATGCCGACGGATACGGCTACCAGTATGTGTCGGGGAGCAAGCTCCTCTATTTCATCCGCCCGAAAATGGACGAACTCGGCCTGCGTCTCGTCCCCACTACAGTCTCTGTCGAGAGGGACATCGTAGAAACCACCCCTGCCGACCCTGCGAAGAACAAGCCCGGCAAATATGAGGTTCTGGTCACGTTGCACAAGTCGTTCACATGGGTTGACTGCGAGAGCGGAGAATCCGAGACAACGGATTTCTATGCCCAGGGATGCAACGGCTGGGACAAGTCCATCGGAAGTGCGGAGACTTACGCCGAGAGGTATTTTCTCTTGAAGTATTTCCATATCGCTACTGATGAGGACGACGTGGACAACCCGAAGGAGCAGCCTTCCGCACCAAAGCAGGAGACCAAACCCGAGCCTGTAAAGCAGGAACCGGCAGAGACCGCCGCCACCCTTGACGATGCGATCAAGGAGGCCAACGAGGCCAAGTCAGGCAAGGAACTCACCGCAGTATGGAATAAGTACAAGGAGCAGTACGGACTGGACAGCACGTTTGTCCTCGCCATATCCAAGAACCCCAACAACCCCAAAAAGAGAGGGTAATGAAGCTATATAAGGACAAGAAAGTGACATTCGTGGAACTCCCGGGAAGCGACCTGCACAGGTACATACTTCAAAGGAAGAAGAACTCCGAGCCGGAGCAGATTATCGGCGTGACCTCCCTGATGAAGAAGATGGGACTCAGCAAGAGCTATGCGTCTGCCCACCCGGACGTACTCGCCAGAGCAGCCGCGAGGGGCACGGCCATCCATGAGCTGTTCCAGGGCTATGAACTCGGGACGACGGTGTTCGCAAGCATCCACTATGAATGGACGAAGATGGACGGCACCACCGAATCGGCGGACGAGGACGTGACGAAGATGCTGGAGGCGTACCGGAAACTCTCTGCGGAGAACTTCAAGTGTGCGGCTATCGAGTACATGGTCAGTGACGATGACTGCGTGGCCTCCCTTGTGGATCTCGTGTCGGAAGTGGACGAGAATACCGTTGACCTCATAGACTACAAGTCCTCCGGCACATTGGACAAGAAGGGGTTGTCGTGGCAGCTCTCCTTCTACAAGTACCTCTTTGAAAGGCAGAACAAGAAGATAAAGGTACGCAACCTCCTCGGTGTCCATTGTCACGACAAGAATGTGAAGGTCGTGCCCGTGCCATACCAGGGGGACGAGACGGTGGCCGGAGTCCTGCAAGCCTATAAGAACGGATGCGACAACGTAGTGCCGGAGTCGCAGGAGGTAGTCACACTCGGTGATTTGGTCCCCGGCTATCCCGAACTGGGAGAGATACTCAAACTGAAAAGGGAACTCCAGACAAAGATTGACGAACTGGACGAGGTGTCGAAGGACATGATGGCCGAACTCAAGGAGAGGATGGCGGAGAGACGTATAAACGAAGTGCCCGTTCCGGGCGGACGTTTCGTCCTGATTGCGGAGCATGACGTGACGAAGCTGAACACGGCCCTGCTAAAGGAATACGAGCCTGCCATATACGACAAGTATTGTGTAACGACAAGGGCTTCCGCAAGCCTGCGGTTCATGAAGGACAAGTAATGGAGATTCTTCTGTACAATACTCCGCACGGACTCATCCCTGCCTTCGACGAGGACGGAGACAAGAAACGCACCCTCAAGATCGGGGAGACCTACAAGGCGAAGATAACCGTATTCCGGAACGTGAGGTTCCACCGCAAGTACATGGCTTTCATGAGGGCTTCCTTCGCCTGCCTGCCACAGAAAGTGCAGGACGAATACTTCGGGGGGAAGTGGGAGAACTGGAGGAACGAACTGGAGCTGGTCGTGGGCAGTTATGACCTGGTGTTCTCCTTCGAGACAAGGAAGATGGAGCATCGGCACAGGAGCATAGCTTTCGGGAAGATGGGGGAGGAGGAGTTCCAGGAACTCTATGAGAAGGTGAAGAACTATGCTTGGACCATAATCGGCAAGTACGTTTCCCCGGAAAAATTTGACAGACTGATAGACTTTTAACATCAAAATACATTGTAGAACATTAAATCATTTTCAATCATGGCAAAAAGATTAATAGGGTCGATATGTTTGACCGACATTCCCAAGCAGTACGTCACCACTTCACGAAATGGGAAGAAGTATATCAACATCACCGTATGGGAGAATGAACGTCCCTCGCCGAGGGGAGAATCCCACTCCATTCAGATCTATCTGACCCAGGCACAGAGGGAGCAGGACGGCCGGAAGTATTACATCGGCAACCTGAAAGACCCTTCCGTTCAGGCACCTCCCGCTCCGGCTAATTCCTACCGTCAGTCCGCCCCCGCTCCTGCCCCTCAGCCGGCAGCGGAGACCAAGGAGGACGACAACGACCTTCCGTTCTGATACGGCTCCCGAGCATGAGGGTAAACTGCTCTTATCCTTAAACAAACCAATATTATACACCATGGAAAACAATGTTACAAGAGACGAGTGGTTCGAGAAAATGTGGCTGCTCTATGAGAGGAAGGGAGTGAAGAAGGTCTCGAGAGCCTACTGGGACAAGATGAACGACCAGGAGAGGGCGATGGCAGAGAAGCACATACCTTTCTACAACCAAAGCAGGGAGCGGATGTACCGCAAGGACTTCGAGAGGTATCTCCGCGACAGGGTTTTCGAGAACCCGGTTTACGACAAGAAAGGAGAATTGATTTACGACCCCGACAAGGGCGAAAGGAAAGACGACGAGATCTTCCTTCCGGGATTCCAGGGATAAGAGATGGACGACATCAATGAAAAGACCATACTCCAGTGGTGGGAGCTGTTCAAGGGCGAGCAACCCTTGACGGAGATTCGCATTCTTGACGGGGGAGTAACCTATTCCGGTTATTTCAATGATGTCCACCAGATGATGGAGGCTCTCAAGCCCTACGGCACGAAGGCTATCTACGGGTTGATAAACATTATCAATCCTGCCTGCTTCTCACGGAAACAATCTGGGAAGATTATACGCATACAGAAGGATGAGGGGACGGGGGACAGCCATATCATCGGAAGGCAGATGTTCCTTATCGACCTTGACCCCAAGCGGGTGAGCGGAGTCAATGCGACTGACGAAGAGAAGCAGGAGGCTTACGAAGTGATGAAAAAGATAGGCATCTTCCTTCATGACGAGGGCTTCACGTCTCCGGTCATAGCTGACAGCGGGAACGGATACCACCTCTATTACAGGGTCGCCCTGCATAACACGCCGGAGAACACCCAGCTGATCAAAGACTGCCTTGAAGTCCTCAATGACCTTTTCTCCAACGACAAGGTGGACATCGACACAACGGTATTCAACGCCGCAAGGATCTCCAAACTCATAGGCACGGTGTCAAGGAAGGGGACGAATACTCCGGAACGTCCGCAGAGGGAGTCCTTCTTCGTGAAAATCCCAGAGAGATGGGAGGTGACGGACATAGCGTACCTGCGTAAGGTAGCTTCCCTGAAACCCGCTCCCGAGACTCCCACGCACAAGAACGACTACGGCAAGCAGAAGTTCGACGTGGAGGAATTCTTCAACAAGCATGAGATTCAAATCCATGCCAGGGAGGAATACAAGGACGGAGTGAGGTACATCCTCGAGGAGTGCCCGTGGGATTCCTCGCACAAGGACGCAGCCGTTATCCAGAGGAAGGACGGAACGCTTTGCTACCACTGCTTCCACAACTCATGCAGCCAGTACGGATGGAAGGAGTTCCGGCAGTTCTATGAGCCGGATGCCTACACCACGTCCGACTACGACGAGTACCAGCAGAAGAAGGACTACAACGACAGGCGTTATGGGAAGAAGCGGGACATGCTCGCGACCTTGCAGGTAGTCCCGGACGAGAAGCCGGAAGGGGATGCCTGGAAAAAAGCATCGGAAATCAAATGGGTCGATCCCCGGTCCTTCGTCTATGCTCCGACCGGGATAAGTCTCCTTGACGAGAAGATAAGGGGACTGATGCTCCCGAGCCTCAGCATCCTGTCCGGCATAGCCAGTTCCGGCAAGTCAACACTCATAGACGAGATTATATGCTCATCCATTCAGGCAGGATTCCCTACTGCCGTATTCTCCGGAGAGCTGTCTGACTCTTACTTCATGGACTGGCTGCACACCATAGCGGCAGGCCCGGACGTGACAAAGGTATGGAGGGGCAAGGATGTGGTTTACAGTTACGCCGACAAGGAGACGAGCGAGAAGATAGACAGATGGCTGGACGAGAAAGGGTTCTGGCTTTATGATAACCGGTTCGGATACGAGTGGAGCAAGTTGTTCCCCTATATCCGTGAGGTGGTGGAGCAGAAAGGAGCAAAGGTAATCATACTCGACAACCTCATGGTCATGGATCTAAATTTCGACGGAGAAAAGAACGACTTGCAGGGGCAGTTCGTGAAGATGCTAAAGAAATACTGCGAGCAGTGGCGGCTCGCCATCCTGCTTGTCTGCCACCCGAGGAAAGAGATGACCGCGAGGCTCCTCCGCATGCAGGACATATCCGGCAGTGCCGACCTGTATAACGTACCCGACAACGTGTTCCTCCTCCATAGGGTTGATACGGACTTTGAGAAAAGGGCTACCGACTTCTGGGGAAAGACCAAGGTCGCGGAGATCAACGCCAATGGATTCAACTCCGTGGTCGAGGTCGTGAAGTGCAGATACGAAGGCAAGGCAAACGGATTACTCTGCGGCTTGTTCTACAACCGGCTTGACCGGAGACTGGAGAACACTCCCAACGAGGACCATGACTTCGGGTGGAAGGAAACCATTGAGCCGGCCATCACATACGAGGAACCGATAGACGATATGCCGGATTTTGACGATGATGACAGGGATATATGGTAATATGGCCGAGAACTGCATCGGCTGTGGTTGGCTCCGGCAGGGAGTCTATGTCGATGGCTTCCCGTATCTGGCCTGTGGATGGTGGGGATACATCCTCCATGGAGAGGGCAAGGAAGTCTGCTCCGACGCAAGGACTCCAGTGCAGGTAGAACGCTACCTGAAAACATATCAGAACAAAAACAAAAAGAATAAGACATGATTGATCCGAACATTGGCGATTGCCTGGAAAAAATTAAGGAATGGGTGAAAGCAGACACCGTAAACAGAGGATGTTTCCTTTTCCTCTGTGAGGACAATATGGAAACTCAGGGAGCCTTCTGTGCCCATGTCGTGCATGGCAAGATAGTCCAGAATCTCGGACTACTGCTGGCCGAGAACGACGAGTTGTTCGATGTTGTGCTGGACGCATGCACACTGGCGGCAAAGCTGGTTACATTCAACGAACTTTCTAAACGGAGGAAATGATATGAAAAAAGACTTGAAACGGAGGCTCTACCGTGCAGAACGGAGCAAGATTATCCCGGTATGGCAGGGGATTAAGACTGCCTTTAACAAGGCCCTTCCGATGCAGCCCAGAACGTTTGCCGCAGTGTCCGTTGAGAACGGAGTATGGGAAATAATGGTGGACGGCAGGAGGATAGGCGGGGTCATAGCGGACGTAAGCACCATCCATGTGGCTATGCGGATGCTCGCAAGACGAATAGAATGCCACCTATACTACGAGGATTGCTGGTTCGGATATTCAGACAGCAAGCTCCGATCCTTCTACATCCAACTCTTTGAATCATGACCGCCTATTGTTTCCGCGAGTCCGGCAAGGTCGGACGGTTAAAGGTAGAACCCAGGGAAGGGTTCACGAAGGACGCGATTGCCGAAGATATCCTGCGGCATCTGCGGGCACAGGTAAAGAAAGATCAATTTATAAAAGTGATAGTGATATGAAAACAAGACTCGTGAAGCGACTGACTATAGATGGAGAGACGCAGTTCATCATCCAGAAGCGAGGTCTTTTCGGTTGGCGGTTCGCCGGGTGGCTACTCAGAGACACCCTTGAAGAAGCTCTTGACGTGTTCAACCAGTACAACCAGGGTGACGAAGTGATTGCCATAGGACGGAGGAAGAAAGCATGAAAGAAGCAAAACGACAGCTCGCGGACAAGATAATCGCCCATATCGAAGGCGACACGACCATCCCCTATGAGATGGTGCTGCTCCAACTCCTCCTCTCCATGTCGGAACTGGTGCTCAACCACCTCGACGGACGCATTTCTGAGGCGTATAACGAAGTTTTACGCAAGGAAGGGTATGAGGACTACAAGCACGGCATCGGAACGGATATACGCGATTCTTTCCACAACTACTCCCGCTATCTGCGGCAGGCGAAGGTCGAGTACCAGAGGGTGCTGTCCGGATGGGTGGAGAGGACGACCTACGGAGCGGGCATCAAGTCGGGCGATGACTTCCGGCTCCACGCAAACGAACTCGTCCAATGGCTGATGAGGATTGTGTCGGTCGCTTGGACGGAAGAGGAGAAAGTCAAGTGGCACACCATCCTCCAGAACTTGGAGATGGGTTCGCACAGGCACGATGATGTCCCGTACAAGGGGACGTTCACGGAACAAGATTACGACGATTTCAAATTAAGGTGAGATATGATACACATTACGAAAGACGACTACCGCAGGATACAGGAAGAGATTGACCGCCAAGTGGACTCTGACGGAGGGCCGATAGAGATTGAGGTCACGGTCGGGGACGAAGGGCAATACCTGCTGACGGTGGAAGGCTGGTACACTGCGGACTACACGGAGACAAGGTTCCGTGACGGGGCATGGGGGAACTGGCAGACCTTCACTGAATGCGATGTCCACTACGAAGTGACCGACCTCACTGCCGAGTGCTCGGACGAGGACGGGGAATCCGTGGAAACCGACTTTGATGTTGAACAATTACAACTGGAATGGTAATATGACACAGGAACAAAAAGCAAAAGCCTACGATGCGGCTTTGGAAAATGCGAAGAAGGCCATCCTAAAATGCAGGCCGCTATCTATAGAAACAAATCTTACCGTAGCGGCCGTCCTACAGTTAGTGTTCCCCCAACTCCGTGAGAGCGAGGATGAGAGGATAAGGAAGGAATTGATTGAGTTTATCAAATGGTCTGTTGATAGACATTTTATGAGGGAAGATTTTCATCAAGCCAAAAGACCATCAGAGTGGATTGCCTACCTCGAAAAGCAGAAAGTTCCGAAACACGCACCCGATGATTTACAAAAGTCCTTTGAGGCTGGCCAAACGAGCATCGTTGAAAACCCGGAGCAATACGGGTTATGCAAGAAAGCAGAGAGCGAGGACGAGAGGATAAGGAAATGCCTTGTTAAGTTGCTGACCAATGCAAGCGAGGCATACCTCGTTGAGTCCACGGGCATCAAGAAGGGTTCCTATCTTGCCTACCTCGAAAGGCAGAAAGAACTTCCTTTTGTAAAAGATATCGACAAGAAAGGAGGACTAACATGAAATACAAGATTATATTAAGCATCGTTTCGTTAATTACAACTGCTATTATGACTTTATTGTGTTGGTGGATTTGTGACTGTCCTAAAATGCAGTCAGATGCCGACATGTTTCTTTTAGTGCTCATAGAAATAACATTATATCATTCTTTGAAATCTGAATTTGCAAGAAAGGAGGAATAATTATGGACAAGATAGATAAGATACGCCAAGAGATCAAGAGGCGGCATGACTACGAAAATGAAATGTATCATAAAAAGAAGCCAGATGGAAGGCCAAATGATGGATGGGCAGAATCGCTTGCTATAATGGGTGTACTTGAAGAACTCCTTACCTTCCTTGATACACTTTCAGAAGAACCCGACAAGAGTCTGGAGGAAGCGGCAGAGGAATATATTAAGAAAGGGAGATATCTTCCAGAAGCATTTGTTGTGAGACCAGCCTTCATCGCAGGAGCGGAGTGGGCAATGGAGCAAGGAGTAAAAGCAACCGGAACGATTTCACCACGAGGAATAATATATGACAATAATGTCGGGTATCATTTGTTTTTGGAAAGGTATCACAATGGCGATAAGGTAGAGGTCCAAATTAGAAAAATTGAAGAAAATGATAAATAAAGAAATTAACATTCAAATTCTTGAGGAAGCAGCAGAAAATTATCGCAGAAAATCATATAATACCGCAATGATTCCTCCATTAGACGGCCCTACTGATGAATATGGCGGTAATATTAAAAATGCTTTCAAAGCCGGAGCAAAATGGATGGAGAAGGAGATAAACAAAGAACTCATTAAAGCTATGGAGAAGGTTCATGAGATAAGAGATGTAGATTATGATATTCATATAGATACTTCTACAAATGGTTCTTTTGAAACGATATCTTATTATGAAAATGGCAAACTCGTAGGACAAGAGCGATCAAAGAAGGAGGACTGATATGAAAGCACCAGATAAGATATACATAAGCCATTTATGTGATACAACTATTGACGGAGAAGAGGGACATTTAATGGCTATGTCCTTTGAAGACAATGGTGGTGAAAAGTACATCCGCAAGGATGTTCTGTTGGAATGGCTTCGAGAAGTAAGGGCTATTCCGCACGAAAATGCGATAACAAGAGACCTCGCATTTCAGGAAGTTGTAAACAAACTAAACTCAATGTAATATGAAACCAGGAGATATAGTATGGGTGTTTGATGGATATGAGATATGTTCATTCATCCTTAACGAGATAAGCGAACGCGGGCATTATACATTCAGAACTGAGGATGGCCTCTCTGTTATTCATCCGGGTTTCTATGGACCTATTTTTCCCACCCGCGAGGCTTTATGTGAACACTATCGTAAAATTTTTGAATAACATGGAACCAATTGAAATTATTAGAAAAGAAGTTGAGCGCCGGATGCTTGAGGATTACAACGGGCCGGACAAACATGGAAACGAAATCGCTCAGGGTGTCTGCGCTGGTATCCTTGAATACATTGACACGATGCCAAAGGAGAAAAGTTATTTAGAGAAGACACTACGCGAAATTATGGGGAAGCTAACGGATGATGAGAAAACCACCATCACCACCATGCTAATGATGGGAGGATGGGGATACGGCGGCTTTGGAGGATTCTTGCCTCTTTTATCGTCTATGGTAATCTCCAATGCTATGAACGCGCAGCCAAACAAAGAGGAGAAAGAATAACCATGCATTTGGCCATTATGCGAACACTATCGAAAGATTTTTGAGTGATATGAAAAAGACAGACGCAGAAGCATTCGCAAAGAAACTAATCAAGCGAGGGTATAGAAAGTGGGATAATTCCAAATATGGTCAAGAGGATTACGACGTATCTTTGGCAATCCGCAACGAAGAAGACACTATCCTATATCAAATCATCTATCGCTTCTGGGATTGGACGAAGTATCCACGGGCGGAGAGAGAGTTTTCCATTGACCTTGTTTTAATGCCGTGTTTTGACGGAAGGGCTGACCTTCTCTTGTCTAACTGTGAGAGTAAGAATTACCTTGACATAGAATGGACGGAAAAGTTCGCCAAGGATTACTATGACTTTATAACAGAAAGGATATGACACGAGCAGAAGAAGCGGCATTAGAAAAATTTCCAGTAGATATGACCAGAATACCCTATCAAGACTTAATTGAAGCCTTTGGCGGGAAAGAGTATATTGACTTCAATTCAATGCCTCGCGGGTATTTCCAACTTGGTTATGAACAGGCACTCAAAGACCTTGCATTGTCTATTGATGACATAAAGAAGATACATATGTTTCTTTATTCCGTCAAGAATAATAAACAAGGTGCATTTACTTTCACTTGCCTATCAGATGAGCAGTATAAGGAAGTTTTACAAAGATTTATCAATATAAAGAATGAGCAGCGTATTCAACAGCAATCCAAAGCCTGATCCATATACCAATGAAATAACATTGGAAGATTTACAGAGGGCCGCTGAAGAAGTATTTGGTAAAGAGTCAGAGTTCCCAAGAAAACTTGCCGATGATTGGTGGCAGCTATCCCCAAACTGCTATGGTAATGATAAGGCTTATGAGGACTTCTGCAAGTTTATGAATATTAAACAAGAAAGCCCCAACATTAAATTGAAAAACTGGAAGGCCTCAAATGGGATATTAATATCTTTTGATGTAGAACCAAAGAAAAGGAGAAGTAAGAAATGACTGCACCTGATAAAATATACGTTCATGAGGGGGCACACTTAGGGATGCTCACTTTAACGACTATTTCCGTAGATGCACCAGGTGAAGAAATCTACATTCGCAAGGATGCTCTGTTAGAGTGGTTAGAAAACAAAGCTAAGGTTCCTGATAGTTTTGTTAACGGGCTGACTTATCTTGCTTACAAAGACGTTATTGACAAACTAAACTCGATATAAAATATGACACTTAACGAATTAGTCAGAAAGGCCCAAGCCCTTTCATTTCAACTATCGTCAGGTGACGTGCCTCTTGTCCTGGAAGATGAAGTCCTCGACGATGTGACTTTTGAATACATCGACACGGAAGAAGGAGGCCCTGCCGTTAAAATATCATTGTGGTAACATCAAAGGAGGAAGAAAAATGGAATATAAACGCAAGAAATCAACAGAAACGGATATGAGAATACCGTTTACATTAGAAACATGGCTCAGTGATAAAAGCCAGAAAGTAGAAACCGAAACGGGCCAAGAAGTTAAAATCTTAGAATATGATCGTCCAGGTGTTTGCCCGATAGTTTTCAGGGTTCTACGCGGTAAAATACGTATTGGGGAAGTGGACGTGGACACCTTTTTTGATTATATAGGTGTTGCAAGAAAGGACGGAGTATGTTTTCATCCAAATAGCATAGAGCCGTTGGCTGGGATTCGTCTGTTTCTTAGGAAATGTGGAGTCCAAGACGAGAAGCCTGGCACTCCAAGCGAGCGAGATAATCCTAAATAAATACAAGGATATTAAGATGCAGATCACGAAGGAACTCCTCGCCTCGGTGGGCTGGGTGGAGAAGAACGGGGTGATGGTTCGCTACTCCCATCCCCGGCTCGGATGGAAACCCGACGGGACACTCATAGTGGGGTACTGGGAATGGAAGGAAAAAGTAAGAACGATAGAAGAACTCAAAAAGATACTCAGCGAAAATGATTAATAAGGGATTATTCACAAGCTCGACGGATGAGTGGGCGACTCCGCAGGACTTCTTCCAGACTTTGGATGAGGAATTCCACTTCACCCTCGATCCTTGTTCAACCGACAATAATGCTAAATGCAAACTCCATTATACATTGAAAGATAATGGTTTAGAACAAGACTGGGGTGGGCAAATTGTGTTCTGCAACCCTCCGTATGGCAGAACAATCAAAGACTGGGTACGGAAGGCATACGAGGAATCCACAAAGCCAAACACTACTGTGGTTATGCTTATCCCTGCAAGAACCGATACCGCCTTTTTTCATGATTACATCTACCACAAGGCAAAAGAGATCCGCTTCATCCGCGGGAGACTTCACTTCAACGAAGCAGGACCGGCTCCATTCCCGTCGATGGTGGTAGTATTCTGAAAACAAAACTCAATGAGAATGACAAAAGATGAAGCATACATTGAGGGATATGAAAAGGCCCGGGAAGAATTCCGTGCTATCTTAAACTCCTGGCAGGAGCATGCGACAAGAGGCATGAGGAAAGGATCGGTCGCTTACCACCAGGGGAAGATAGCTCTTATCATCGACCTTTTAGAATGGCTGAAAAACCCTAACAACTTAAACTATGAAATACAAAATGATCAACAAGTACCACGCGACGAAGGTGGTATTCGACGGAATCACATTCGACTCTAAGAAAGAAGGGCTGTATTACCTCCGGCTCAAACAGATGCAGCAGGAGGGAAAGATCGCTAACCTGCGGATGCAGGTTCCCTATGAACTACTGCCCGCCATATACAAGGACGAGGTAGTACATCTCAAAACAAAGGACAAGACCGTGCAGAAGTTAGTGCAACGTGCCGTTGTCTATGTCGCCGACTTCGTTTATGACGAGAACGGGATTGAGAAGGTAGTGGACACGAAGGGACTGAGGCTGCCAGACTACATCCTCAAGAAGAAAATGATGCTCGCCCTCAAGGGGATAAGCATTATCGAAGTCTAATGACAGTGCCTGCAACC
>ODAI013120806.1_pt1 | contig 15049 bp, 16 predicted proteins | sample 1539321 | NCBI WGS metagenome assembly ODAI01 (sample SAMN02144231, study PRJEB22623) | gut metagenome | biome: sheep rumen | host: Ovis aries | place: New Zealand
AGTCCGGGTCCACCGTGGGATACTTGTAATCCTCCAGCTTGATGGCCTTGTCATAGAAAGGACAGGCCGCGTGGCAAACCCGGCAGTCCTCCCCCTTGCGGGCCAGACAGATATCCTTGTCAATCTGGGCCAGCCCCATGCGCACCTTTTCCTTCTCTACAGGCTTCAAGGCTCCCGCCGTACAGACATCGATGCACTTCAGGCAAAGGTCGCAGTAGTTCTCCACCGGCACGATATAGGGCGTGCCGATGGCCACTCCCTGTTCCCCATGGGCAATCTTGATGCAGCCCCGGGGACAGATTTCGGCGCACTTGCCACAACGGGCGCAGGTGCCCAGGAACAGTTCCTCAGGCTCCGCCCCCGGAGGCCTGATCAGCCCCTCATCAGCCGAAACAGCTTTTCCCGCCCCCATGAGAAAGCCAAGTATTCCGCCGCCAAATACCATCTTGATAAAAGCCCTCCTTTCCATACAAGCCTCCTTCTCTCCGATAATTCAAACAAATCTTTATCTTTTAATTTTACCTTATGTTTCCCTGACATGATGTTGCAGCAGTCACCACCTGACAAAAAAAGTATCAAAAAAGCCTCCCTTATGGAGGGAGACTTCAAGCATTCTCATCTTCTGTTGTAACATAGCTGGGATAAAGCCCCAGCACTCCCTCAACCTTTTCTATCTCCTGGCTGAGCTTGTGCAAATCTCCCAGATTATCTGCCTCCACCAGCAGGATAAGATCTCCCTGAGGAGATTTTTCCTCCACACTGACTCCCGGAATTTTCTCCAGGCTGACGCGCAGGCTTTCCTCTGCCTCAGGCTTTATCTTCATTATCATGCTGCCAATTGCCATATATATCCCCCCTTCCAAAATGGACTCTGACGCATAATCTATTTTTTGTCGTCCTTCTCCGATAAAAGAACCCCGGCCCCGGGAGACAAATTCTTGCGGGCTGCCTCGCCTTCTTTGCCCCGCTTTATGACACTGTATCTTTTAGGCACCACGTAATCCTTGGGACGGTGGAGGCTGAAGCGCAGAGCATAAAGTGCCCTGTCCACAGCATCTTCCGTAAGCTGTTCCGGAGGCAGAACCCTGAAAAGCATGACCAGCTGCATAGCCTTGAGACTGGTCTTGTCATTCACATCAACTTCCGAAGCAAGTTTCTGCACCATCATAGCCCGCTGCTCTGCCACGAGCTTCGGCGTGGCCCCAGGCACGTACTCAGCCACCTCAGGCGGCCTGGCCCAGGGCATGTCCGTGAGCACCTGCCTGATGGCTGCCCGCAGAGCTTCCGCCCGCCTGGAACGGCAGGCAGGACAAAGTGGAGTTGCTGCCCCTGGCTCCGTGAGAGTGCCACAATCGCTGCAGGGCACCCAGCCATGCCTGGTTTTGACTTTCCGCAGCTGCAGATTCTTCCGATAGATCCGCCCCAGCAATTTGCCCAAATCCTCATCTTCAGAAGTTGCGGCCAAAGCCTTGGCGCCTGCTTCCTCCTCCGAAGTGAGCTGGGTGCGCTCCCTTTCCTTGCGAAAATCCGGCGTCTTGCTCTCCTCCTGACGGAGCCATGCCCTGAAGGCAAGCACATCGCCCGCTTCCGGCTTCTCCCAGCGGCGAGTCAGCCTGACCTCCCGGATAATCTCGCATCCGGCAAAACGGTTCATCTTATCGACAATCTGGGGCATGAGCAGGCGCATCTCATTATTCCAGGCCGGGCTGGAACTATAGTAGAGCAATGTCTTCTTGCGGATTCCCATCAGTTCCACATGCTGGGCTATGGCCTCCCCGACAATGTCCCGCCAATAAGTCAGCACCCAGCGTTTGCGGTACTCCAGCTCAAACTCGGTGCCCTTTGACTTCACCCAGCGGGGAATGATTTTCTCAGCTTTTTCAAGCCAGGGAGTTCTTCGGGTATCTTTAGACTCTTTAGGCATTTCGTCTCTCCATGGAAACTTATCAGCATCTTCTAAGGCGATATTATAAGGCAATTGTTCAAATTTTGCTATAGGCAAAACCTTCCAATTGGCCTTTTCAATTTCTCTATGAACCCAAAACACCGCCATGTACCTTTGAGGATACACGGCGGTGCCTTGTGGGACTTATTTTGTTTAACTTTAGCGGATCAGGTCAAAATCTGCCACCTGGCAGTCCTGGAGCCTGTCGGGGTCAACATTGGAGTAAATGCCGGGACGAATTTCAAACATCTGGAGATTGTCTGCATTCTCTTCCATAATGTCACGGGTGTAATTCTCTACATGGTCAAAAAATCTCTTCATCATAGCAATCCACTCCTCGCTACCGTCATAAATCTAGTATATTTCCATTTGACTAATTCATATATTTGATTTATCTTTATTATTACACAAGCAAGCTATAAAGTAAAATATCCCTTTTTGATATCGTTATAATTATTATTTATCCTATTTGAAGTAATTTATAAATAAATCACATAAGAGTACCCACTACTAGCAGATTTTTCAACCACTGCCATGCTCCAAAAAGGAATAATGACATCAGACAAGAATATGTGCATATACATACATAAGAAAAACGAGGTGAATCATTTGAAATTTCTCATCCGGCAACTTTATGAAATCCCCGGATCTATCCAGGAACTCCACGATGGACAGTATCTCTTCCATGAAGAAGACCCTTCCACCCACTTATATATCGTCCGCAAGGGACGTATTTGCCTCATGAAAAACTCCTGTCAGGGACGTCTGCTAGCCTTCAGCCTGACCACTCACGGCAGCCTCATAGGCGAGCTGCACCTCTACGAGGAAGAGCCCGCCTACGTTTTTGATGCCGTCGCCCAATGCCCTTCCGAAGTTTATGCCATAGAACTTCCTGTCCTGGAAAAACATCTGGAAAAACGCCCGGCCTTGGCCGTGAACCTGCTGAAGATCACCAGCCTCACCATGCGCAGGCATCAAGCCTGGCTCCGGGATCTTATCCTCTACGGCAAAAAAGGTGCCCTTTACGCCACCCTCATCCGTCTGGCCAATAGCTACGGCCAGAAAACCGAAGCAGGCATTGCCCTTTCCATCACCCTCACAAATCAGGAATTGGCCAATTATTCCAGCATGACCAGAGAAAGCCTCAACCGTCTGCTCAGCGAGCTGCGCCGCAACGGTGTCATAGAAACCCGTGGCAGCCGCCTCACTATCAAGGATATTGATTACCTGAAGCAGGAAATAAACTGTGAAAACTGTCCATTGGAAATCTGCAGCATGGGCTGACACTCATTTTCGGCAGACGAAACCCGCGAAGGAACCCACCAGGGACAACTCCACCTGCTCATAGAGGCCCTCCAGTCTCCTTTTCAGGCTCTCCGCCGTTTCATAAGGCGGGCAAAAAAGTTCGTGCCGCTGGCAGAATTGCCTGACAAAGAGGTCTGTGATGTGATTTTCTCCCCGCACATACATGCACCCGCAGAAAATGCCGCCACGCCTCAACATTCGCCAGGTCTCTATATAGGCCTTGGACTTATTGGGAAAAACATGGAAGCCATTGACTGACAGCACCAGATCAAAGCTCTTGTCCTCAAAGGGCAGGTTGCCCACATCACCCTGGCAGAAGGAAACCTGTGCAAGCTCCATCTGCTCGGCCCGTTCCCTGGCAGCAGAAAGCATTTCCTGTGAATAGTCAAGGCAGGTGACGGAAGCCTGAGGAAGCTTCTGGTACTCCGGCAAAGACAGCACTCCCGTCCCCACTGGCACCTCCAGCAACCGTCCCCCAAAGCCTGCAGGTATCCCCCCGAAGGCCAGCCGGAGGAACCGTGGATAATTCTTTTCGGAAATCCCCCAAAGGCAGCGCATGGCCAACCGTCCAAAGAAGCTCTTGTTGGCCATCATGCCGTCATAAGCCCAAGCATAACGCCCCACACCTTCATAAGCCTCCTTGATCCTTCCCAGCGAATGTTTTTCCACTGTCTCTCCCCTCCTCAGTAATTGTTCATAAACACATTTTAATACAAGGCCAGAAGAAATCATGTGACCAATGTCACTCAAATGAAAATATCTATCAAAAAGGCCCCCGTTTGTAATTTGCGGGAGCCTTTTTCCTATGATTGCAAGGGAAAGTCTGTCTCATTTTTGGCCAGCCTTTGCCTTGCATATCAGCTGGGTCATGGTGCCCATGGGACAGTATACGCACCAGGAACGGGGCTTATAGAAGAGCATAGTGATGATGCCCAGCAGGGCCGATGTGAGCATCAGGCTGTAAAAGCCATAGGCAAACTGGACGGCCCATGGGCTTGCTGCCGTAGAGGCTGCCCATTCCCAGGGAACACCGAAAGTCCAGAAAAGAGTCACCACTTCCGCCACATCCCTGGCTCCTCCTGCCACCAGATAAGTTGCATAAATCACATTGGCAAACATCAGCAGGAAAAAGATCAGGAAGCCATAGCGAAAGCCACGGCTCTTCAGCCAATCCGGCATATCACGCTTACGGGAAAAGCCCTTCTGGCTCCCCAGCATCCTCAGCAGCTGCCCTCTATCGCAGTAACGGTTGCAAAAATGCTTGTTGCCAAAGCCTATGGCAAAAATCAAGGGCAGGAAAAAGCTGATCAGCCCCAGCCAGGCAAAGAGGATATTGAAAAAGCCCAAGGAAAAATATATGACCGACCAGATCCACAAATAATTGTACCAATGCTGCTTCATGCTCTCACCTCGATGCTAATGGCAGAAGCCGGACATTCAGTGCTGCATCGTCCGCAGCCTACACAGAGATCATCATTTACCACGGAAAAACTGCCTTTCCACACAACGATGGCTCCACGGGGGCAAACTGCCTCGCAAGCCCCGCAGGCTGCACAGTGCTCACGGTCTACCACTGCATGTCTTTTGGCCTTTGCCTTTATGACTGTCTTTTCCACCATCTGCCACTCCTTCCAGACTGCCTTGTTTAGTTTTTCTGTTGCCTGGCCGCCTTCCGTTGCTTCTTTCTCTCGTGATAGAGTTCATGACGCTGCCGGGCAGCCTCAAAGGCAATTTTCTCCTCTTCATTTTCCAGCTTCAGGGGCGGCACATTCATGGGGCGGCCATTCCTGTCCAAAGCCACCATGGTGAAATAAGCTGACAGAGCATGCTGGGGCCCCTGCTCTGCTTCCAGCACCTCAACCTCTACATTCACCGCCACTTCCATGGAAGTGTGCCCCACATAGATGACCTCAGCTGTGCGTATCATCTTCCTGCCAAATATCTGTAACATTTCTTACTCTTTCCAGCCCTTTACTGTCCGATAATAGCTGCAGCCTCCCATGAGGTCCCTGGCCTTATATCCTTTCTGCCTCAGCATGCGCTCCATGAAATAGCCGTTGAGGCCGGTCTTGCAGGCCAAAATATAGGTCTTTTCCTTATCCAGCTCTGAAACTTTCTCCCGCAGTTTTTCCGTGGGAATGTGAATAGCTCCCTGTATATGTCCTGCCTCATACATTTCTTTGGTGCGCATATCTATTACCTGGGCACCATTGGCCAGTTCCTGTGCCACCTCTCCAGGCAATACAGGGTCTGTCAGGCCGTCCCTGATATCCTCTGCCAAATAGCCAGCCATATTGGCAGGCGCCTTGGCTGCTCCAAAGGGCGGCGCATAGGAAAGTTCCAAATCTATCAGATTTTCGATATTGCCTCCCATGCGGATCACGGTTGCCAGCACATCAATGCACTTGTCCACGCCGCTGCCGCCAATGGCCTGAGCTCCCAGTACCTTCCCGTCTGACAGACTGAAAATCACCTTCAGGGCAAACACCTCTGCCCCAGGATAATAGGTGACATGGGAAGTTGGATAGGTAATGGTGAAGCGGTAATCCTTGCCATACACCAGGCCCTCCCGTTGCAAGGCCCGCTCATTCTTGCCTGTAGAAGCGGCTATCAGCCCAAAGACCTTGAGAACAGAACTGCCGATGAAGCCCTGATATTTGCGTTTCTTGCCAGCAATATTGTCCGCTGCCAATCGTCCCTGGCGGTTGGCAGGGCCCGCCAGAGCCAAGGCACCAGCCTTGCCGGTCTGGCTGTCATAAGTCAGCACCGCATCCCCTACGGCATACACATTCTCTGCGCTGGTCTGCATATATTCATTGACCAGGATATGCCCCCGCTCTCCCAGCTCAATGCCGCTGCCAGATAGGAAAGCCGTATCGGGACGGACACCTATGGCCAGCACCACGAAATTGGCAGACAGAGCGGTTCCGTCTGACAGACGGACCTCCAGCCAGTCATTGTCAAGACTGAAGAATTCCTTTACCCCGTTGCCCAGTATCAGCTGCACATCATGCTTTCTAAGCTCATCTTCCGCCATTACAACCATGTCCTCATCAAAAGGTGCCAGGATATGGGGAACGGCTTCCACCAAAGTCACCTCCAGTCCCCGCTCCCGCAGATTCTCGGCTGCCTCGATGCCCACAAAGCCGCCACCAATGACCACAGCCTTCCCCTTTGCATAGCGAAGGGCCATTTTCTTGATCCTGTCTGCATCCGGCACATTCCTGAGAGTCAGGATATTCTCATGGTCAATGCCGGGGATAGGCGGGCGCAAAGCCTTGGCGCCGGGGGACAGCACCAGAGCCTCATAGCTTTCCTCATATTCCCCTTCAGCATCCTTTATCCGGACTTTCCTGGCTTCGGTATCCACGCCAACTACTTCGCTATGGATGCGCACATCTACACGGAACAGATTGCGGAACCGCTGGGGTGTCATCAGCAGCAGGTTATCCCGCTCCTCAATGCTGCCACCCACATAATAGGGCAAGCCGCAGTTGGCAAAGGATATCTCCTCTCCCCGCTCTATGAGGACAATCTCAGCTTCTTCATCCAACCGCCTCAACCTGGCTGCTGTAGTTGCTCCGCCTGCCACACCGCCGACAATGATATACTTTTTCATTTTAAGAACCGCCTTTCTATGATATGACTAACTCTGTTTATTTATATATTTTATTTTTACAATCAATTTGCCAAAACAAAATGCTGCTATATCTGCCTGAAACATAGCAGCATCTGCCACTTGCCACTCTTAACTTCATGGGTATGGATGCGGTGCTCTTCTTTGATAAAATCCATGTATTTTACCTCCTGTCATCAACTTTATTATATTTGTATATTATATTTTTACGTTTTAGTTGTCAAGCCCCTCCTTTTCCAAGTCCCCGCAATATGTCTGAAGCTATATTTTTATTTTCATTATACTATTTTACTGTTAAAATTCTGTAACATTTGTCACGGACTACCATCATCTCGTAAGTTATACTAAAAAGCATCTATCAACAGAACTGGAGGCATCATCATGAGTGCTTTTTTAGGTCCTATCCACTATTGGATGTATGACAAGATCAAACTGCAGGAAGAACTTCTGCAGCGCTTTGCCGTCAAAGCAGAGGCAGAAGGCTGGCTGGATTCGGCCACAACTTTCGTGAACAGCGAAACTGCTCCCCTGGAGGAAATAATCGATGAAGCCAATATCCATGGCTGGCTGAACAGCCATATCGAAAGCGCAGAACGACGCTACGCGGAGCTCACCTCCAAAATCCTTGCCGACCACGAAGATCGGCTGGCAGTGCTGCAAGACATTGCCTATACCCTGGGAGAAGAGCATTGCGCAGAACCAGGCAGCACCGCCAGCCAGTGCTACAAGCGCATCGAGGACTGCACACTGAATGGCATGCCCTGCGATGGCGTCAATATGGTCACGGACAAGGACGAAGAACATTTCACCTGGGAACAGCGTTTTGATGTGCATGGAGATTTCTGGACACAGGCCGGAGGCAAAGCAGAGGACTACTATACCCTGCGCAATCAGCTCATAGCAGGGCTCATTTCAAAAACCAGCTTCGCACTGTCCATTCCTCAGCCGGGATTATACTCACTTCTCAGAATATAAGCCTGAATCCCTACAAACAGAACAGGCCCCTCTGCAGCTGTCATGCTGCGGCGGGGCCTGTTTTCTTTACCCAATGCCTATGCGGATCTCCCGGCGTATACCAAAATCAACGATGCGATTATCCGACCAAGTTCGTTCCGGCATACTGCGCCTCTCCCGCTGCAGGCGGCGCAGTAGCGCTACCCTGCGGGGCGGTTCCGGGAAATCTTTGTTTATGGCAAACATAGATGTACCCACAAATTCCACTGCCATCGTCCTGGCTGGCAGTACACTCACTTGGCGGCAGGAATCTACCAAAGGGCCAAAGACAAAAGCCGCCAACAATATTACAACAATTGAAATCCTCTTCATCAAATACTCATCAGACAGCAATGCTGCCCGAAATACGGACTCACCTCCTATGACATTGAATGACATCCAGTTTACCTCAGAATGCACCATTATTCCGTAACATATATCACATCATCAAACAAACTGCATAAAATTGCCCGGCACAAGCGGATTTCTCCTGCCTGTGCCGGGCTTGTTGATTTTTATTCAGCACTTGATCCCAGACCCAGGCCGCGCATAGACGAACCAGGTGATGCCGATGGTGATGACCGTGAAGCCAATGAGTACATAGAAAGCAGGGCTGACATCATTGTAATTTGAATATGCCCAGCCGAAGATCTTCGGAATCAGGAAAGCGCCATAGGCAGCGATGGCGGCAGTGAAGCCTGTCACCAGGGATGAGTGGAAGGGATTGTTGAAGATATAGGGAATCATGCGGAAGGAAGCTCCGTTCACGAAACCAGTGGTGAGGAACAGAAGCAGGAAGGCAGCAAAGAACATGGTGAAGCTGTGGGCCTGCAGTCCTAAGAGCACCACAATGCAGGAAGCCAGCATGACGAAAAGGGACCAGAGGGTGATCTTGGAGCCGTTGTTTATCTTGTCAGCCAGCCAGCCTCCCACAGGACGCATGGAAGCGCCTATGAAAGGCCCCAGGAAAGCGGCGAAAGCGAAAGACACCTCGGGGAACTCCCGGTTCACCAAAAGCCCCAGGGCTGCGGAATAACCGATGAAGGAACCGAAACCGCAGGTGTAGATCCAGGTCATAAGCCAGGTGTGCTTGTTGCCAAAGATGGAGAACATGCTCTTGGGACTTTGCTTGGGCAGGGGCAGATTATCCATAAACTTCCAGATGAGGGCCAGGGTTATGACCGTGGGCACTGCCCAGAAATAGCAGACATTCTGTATGTAGACCGTATTACCTGCTGCATTCACCAGTCCCTCCCCGAAGAAGCTGGAGAGATTCCACCCCAGCAGAAGAGGCGCTGTGAGATAGATCAGGGACACGCCAAGATTGCCCACCCCGGCATTTATCCCTAAGGCCAGTCCCTTGTTGGCCTTGGGGAAGAAGAAGCCGATATTGGCCATGGAGGAGGCGAAGTTACCCCCTGCCACTCCTATGAAGGCCACCAGCATGACGAAAGTCTCATAGGGGGTGCTGATATCCTGCAAGGCACTGCCCAGGCCCATGATGGGCAACAGTAGCAATGCCGTGGAGAACAGCGTCCAGTTCTTGCCCCCCAGGATGCCAGGCATATAGGTATAGAACAGGCGGCAGGTAGCCCCTACAAGCCCCGGCAGAGCAGCCAGGGTGAAGATCTGCTCATCGGTGAAGTGGAACCCCACCTGATTCAGCTGGGCTGCAATGGTAGCCCAGAGAGTCCAAACCACGAAAGACAGGGTGAGAGCCCAGGTGGACACCCAAAGATTTTCGTTGGCTATCTTTTTGCCGTATTTTTCCCAGAACTCCTTGTTTTCCGGCTCCCAATGGGCCAGGATTTCCTTGCGGGAGGGACTGTCCCCTAATCCCGCCAAGGTATTTTCCACTGCCATGAAATCACACTCCTCATATATTGAAGGTTTTACTTTTGCCTATAGACAATATGGCTCCTGCCGAAGTACTCGAAGGGAAAGCTCAGGCAGTGTACCAGCCTGGTGAAGGGGAACAATATCGCTGTGAACATCCACATGACCATGTGACAGCGGAAGACCGTAGGCACCGTCTCCATCAGGCTGATATCCGGGCTCATCATGAGCAGGGAACGAAACCAGGGGGAAATGGTATCCCGGTAGTCAAAGGTCCCGCTTATGCCCGTCAGGGTCCCGGCGCAGCCCGTGACTATGGTCAGGAACAGCACCAGATAGATGAGCCTGTCCATACCTGATGTATTCACCGCCATGCAGTCATTGCCGAAGCGCCGCTTCATGAGCAGCAGGAAGCCCAGGAAGAAGAGGACCCCCGCCGGTATGCCGCCCCCCAGGGCAATCAGATGGTAGAGGTGGTTGTCCACCCCGGAAGCCTCTGTAACGAACTTGGGCACCAGTATGCCAACCACATGGCCGCCGAAGGCCATGAAAAGGCCCAGATGGAACATGGGGCCGGCAATCTTCAGATCGCTCTTGGACAGGAACTCGCTGGACTTGGTGGTCCAGCCCCGCTCCCCCTTGCTGTAGCGGAATATAGTGCCCCCCACAAAGATGGTGAAGGCGATATAGGGAAGCACTCCCCACAGGAAACTTTCCATCATGCCGCACTCCCCTCCAATCCGTTAGCCGTGGTAAGCACCACATCCAGCAGGAAGGCCTGGGCCAGCTTCGCCTCTATGAAGCGGGTGCGCAAAGTCTCAATCTTGCCCCTGGCCAGCTTCAAGACTTCCCCTGCCTTTTCCTTGGACAGGCTGCCTGCCAGTTCCAGCACCGCCGGCAGATAGTCCGGCAGTTCCTTATCTAAATCGTAACCATTCTCCAGGAACAGTGCCTTGTACTTGTGCATTTCATTTGACTGCTTGCCAAAGTCCGTGCGCTCCTGGGTGGTGAGATAGAGATTCGTATTCTGGGAGAAATCGAAGGAACGCACATACTGCTCTTCATATTCCTTGGCTCCCGTTTCCTCCACATAAGCAAAGAATTCTTTGAACACGGCCCTGGCCTGGGGAGTCTCCACTTCCTCCACTGCCTTGCGGCAGTCCTCGAAATCCTCCCACCAGCCCCTGTCCGGGTACTCCAGCAGATAGGCCGCTATTTTCAGTGTCTTGGTGTATTCTTCCATGTCAGCAACCTCCCGGACATATATAGCCTGCGCTGCCCTGCAGTTCCCTGAGCTTGTCCTGGCTCTCCCCCTGCAGCCCTGCGGGCAGCTTGATGCGCTCTGCGTACTTGGCAATGCCCAGCAGACGGTACATGGCCTCATACTGGGATACTTCGTACTCCAGCTTCTCTGGAGGAGCCTCCCCCACTTCATTCTTCCGCATGACAGTACGCATGGTGAGGAGCCTCTCCAGCACCCTCTCAATGACCCCGTTATCCCCTGCTGCAAAGAGCTGGGCCAGATAGGCCACGGGAATCCGCATGGCATCCGCCTTTGGCAGATACACTTTGTCCTCCTGCTGCTTCACAATGGGAGAAAGGGGCGGCACATACCAAACCATGGGCAGGGTCCTGTACTCCGGATGCAGGGGCAGGGCCACCTGCCACTTCTTGACAAGCTTGTAGACCGGGGAAGCCTCTGCCGCCTTCAGCCAGTTCTCAGGTATGCCCTGCTCCCTGGCAACTTTGCGCACCTCAGGATCATGGGGATCCAAGATCACATCCAGCACCTGCTGGTAAATGCCCTTGGCATCAGCAGTCCTTGCCGCATCTGCCACCCTGTCCATATCATAGAGCAGCACTCCCAGATAGCGAATACGCCCTACACAGGTATCCGTGCAAACCGTGGGCAGACCGTTTTCCAGACGGGGATAGCAGAAGGTGCATTTCTCCGCCTTGTTGGTCTTCCAGTTGTAATAGACCTTCTTGTAGGGGCAGGCAGGCACGCAGTGGCGCCAGCCCCGGCAGGCATCCTGGGAAATAAGCACCACACCGTCCTCAGCCCGCTTGTATATGGCCCCCGAAGGGCAGGCCGCCACACAGGCGGGATTCAGGCAGTGGTTGCAATTCCGGGGCAGGTACTTCATAAAGAGGTCATGGAACTCCAAAGCAATGTCCTGTCCCATTTTCTTCAAGTTGTAGTCCTTGCGGGCAAACTCGCCGCTGGCCAGGTCATCCTCCCAGTTTGGCCCCCACTTGATTTCCATGCGCTTCCCCGTGATGAGGGAGCGGGGGCGGGCCACGGGCTGATGGTTCTTCCGTTTGGAATTGATAAGTGTCTCATAGTCGTAAGTCCAGGGTTCGTAGTAATCGTCCATCTCCGGCTGCTCCGGGTGGAAGAAGAGTTTCAGCATGCGGGTGGTCTTGGAGCCGGTGGCAAGCGTCAGCTCACCGTTCTCCAGTTTCCAGCCTCCCTTCCACTTCTCCTGATTCTCCCATTCCTTTGGATAGCCAATGCCGGGCTTGGTCTCCACATTATTGAAATACATGTATTCCGCCCCGGGGCGGTTGGTCCAGACATTCTTGCAGGTGACGGAGCACGTATGGCAGCCGATGCACTTGTCAAGGTTCATGACCATGGATATTTGCGCCTTAATCTTCAAGCCAATCTACCTCCTCCATCTTGCGGGCCACCACATACATATCCCGCTGATTCCCCGTAGGGCCGTAGTAATTGAAGCCATAGGAAAGCTGACCGTAGCCGCCAATCATGTGGGTGGGCTTCATGTGGATGCGGGTGGGGGTATTGTGGGTGCCCCCCCGGGTGCCGGAAATCTTGGAGCCTGGCACATTGATATGCCTGTCCTGGGCATGGTGCATGAACAGCACTCCCCTGGGAATGCGGGGAGAAGTCACCACCCGGGAAGCCACCACGCCATTGCGGTTGTAAAGCTCAACCCAGTCGTTGTCCTTCACGTCGATGGCCGCCGCATCCTTCTCATTGAACCAGACAGTCTGCCCCCCGCGGAAGAGAGTCAGCAACTGCTGGCTGTCAAAGTACATGCTGTGGGTGCTCCACTTGTTGTGGGGAGTCAGGTACTTCAAGGTAATCTCCTTGGCACCGCCCAAAAGCTGCTTCACAGGAGCATGGTCCAGCAAAGGCCGATAAATGGCCATGTTCTCTCCCCATTCCCTCATCATCTCATGGTCAAGATAGAAGGACTGCCGCCCCGTCACTGTGCGGTAGGGAATCAGCTGCTCCAGGCTGGTGGAGAAAGGCGTATAGCGACGGTTCTGGTTGCTGCCCGTGAAGGTGGGAGAAGTGATGGTCTCCCGGGGCTGTACCACTACGGAATCAAAGGTGAAGCGCTCGCTTTCCCTGTCCTCTGCCAATTTAGTCAGGTCTTTAAGCCCCGTCAGGTTTTCCATGGATTTCCATGCCTTCACCGCCACTTTGCCATTGGTGGTGGTGGAAAGCCCCAGCACTGCATCGCAGGCCTGCTTTGCTTCATAGATAGAGGGCATGCCGTAGGAAATGAGGCTCTTGTCCTCTATGACGCCGTTGCGGCTGCGGATTTCCTCATATTCATCCTTGGAAGCCCAGCTCATGCCCCCCTTGCTGCCCATGCCTTTTTCCACATTGGGCCCCAGGGCAATCCACTTGTCGTAGATTTTCGTGTAGTCGCGCTCGATCTTCACGATACCGGGCATGGTCTTGCCAGGAATGGGCTCGCATTCTCCCTTGCTCCAGTCAAGGATACGGCCTTCGGGCTGGGCAGTCTCCCCTTCGCTGTCATGCTGGAGAGGTACGGCAAATACATCCTGATAGGGCTTCATGCCAGCTTCCTTGGCCACCTCCGACACGGCCTTGGCCAAAGTGCGGAAGATATCCCAGTCCGTGCGGGCTTCCCACAGGGGATCAACTGCCGGCTGGAAGGGATGCACGAAGGGGTGCATGTCCGTGGAGGACAGATCCGTCTTCTCATACCAGGTAGCCGTGGGCAGCACAATGTCGGAATAGAGGGCAGAGCCAGCCATGCGGAAGTCAATGCCAATGAGCAGGTCAAGCTTGCCTTCCAAAGCCCCACCGGGGTGCTTCATCTCAGCCTCGCTCTTCCACTCAATTTCCTCCGGCTTCTCCGCAGCTTCTTCCTCGGCAAAAAGACCATTCCTGGTGCCAAGCAGGTATTTCAGGAAATACTCATGCCCCTTGGCAGAAGAGGCAATCAGGTTGGCTCTCCACACAAAGAGATTCCTGGGAAAATTCTCAGGAGCATCCGGTTCCTCCACAGAGAACTTGAGGCTCTTGTCCTTGAGGCTCTGAGCCACATACTTCTTGATACCGTCCAAGTCATCAAATCCTGCCGCCTTTGCTTCATCAAAGATCTGCTGGCCGCTCTTGTTGAAAGTTGGATAAGAGGGCAGCCAGCCCAGGCGGGCCGCCAGCACATTGTAGTCACCGGGATGACGGTAGCGTGGCTCATTCAGGGAAGAAACAAGAGGCTTCGTATCCACCTCGTCGCTGCGCCACTGGTCGGTGGCGAAATAGAAGAAGGAGGTGCTGTTCTGCAGCTTGGCTCCTCCCTGCCAGTCAGTGCCCGTCATGATGCGGGCCCAGCCCTCGGCGGGACGCAGCTTCTCCTGGCCCACATAATGAGCCCAGCCGCCCCCATTGCGCCCTTCGCAGGCGGTGAACAGCAGCAGGTTCAGGATTGTGCGGTAAATCACATCTGCATGGTACCAGTGGTTGATGCCGCCCCCCATGATAACCATGGTGCGTCCCTTGGTCTTGAGGGAATTATCCGCGAACTCACGGGCAGTATGGATGACCATTTCCGCTGAGACGCCAGTGTACTTCTCCTGCCATTTGGGAGTGTAGGGCACATCCTCCTCATAGGAGGCGGCGCACTCTCCGCCCAGACCCCGGTCTACAGCATAGTTGGCCAGGGTCAGGTCATAGACAGTGGTGGCCAGCCGTTCCCCATCCCTGGTCTTCACCTTGATGACAGGCACAGCCCTGGTCAGGAACCGCTGCTCCCGCTCGCTGCCGAAATATGGCAGGAGGATTTCTGCCGCGCTCTCCCGCTCCTCCAGCACAGAAAGCTTGGGCTTGATAGCCTTGCCCGTATCGCTGTCCTCTTCCCTGAGGTTCCATTTTTCCTTCCTGTCCCAGCGATCTCCCATGGTGCCGTTGGGGATAACCATTTTTCCCGAAAGCTCATCCAGCACATAATGCTTGAACTCGGCGTGTTTCTCCTCCCGGCCCATATCCTTGGCATTCAGGAAGCGGCCCGGGGCGTACTTGCCCTTGTGCTCCCCCTCCATTTCATCCA
>ODAI013251310.1_pt1 | contig 15047 bp, 24 predicted proteins | sample 1539321 | NCBI WGS metagenome assembly ODAI01 (sample SAMN02144231, study PRJEB22623) | gut metagenome | biome: sheep rumen | host: Ovis aries | place: New Zealand
ACAAAGTAGGAACCGCTATTATTACTGTAACATTACCTGAGACAGATGAATATGCGGAAGGAAGTTTTTCCTTTACCGTTCACGTTGTTAAAGGAAACAATGCTTTAAACCTGTCAAAAGCAAGTGACACAGTAAATGTTGATTCTCAAACAACCTTTACCGTAGAAAATCCGACAAACGGAACACTCTCTGTAGAGTCAAACGACACAAATATAGCAGAATGTTCATTGGATGGAAATACGGTAACGGTAACAGGTAAAGCAGCAGGAACAACCACTATTACAGTAACAAGTGCTGAAACTGATATATGTAAAGCAGCCTCTCAAACCTTTACAGTAACGGTTAATAAATCTAAAACTGCAAGTACTCTTAAAGCAGTTAAAGATGTTTACGGTGCATATAAGGCTGGTGAAAACAAATGTGTAGATAATACAAATGTTTATGTAACTTGTGAAGATGCTACCGCTACGATAACTGCAACAAGTAGTAATGAGTTTTTAGTAATAGATTCAATTACTCCTTACAAAGGCAATGAATATAAAATTTCGGTTAAAACTAATGATAGAATTAAGTATTATATTGATGGTTGTTTTTCTATTGACACCGACACTCTAAACACAATTACTGCTTTTGTTACTACTATTACTGTAAAAACTACAGGCGCTGAAAATGAATTAGACGGAGAAGTAAAAATTACCCTTGTTATGGGTGAGGACCCTGCTTACTATAAAAAAAATAAACTCAATTTTTCTATAGATAGACTTCCGTCTAAAATCAAATATGCAGTTCCAAAAGCTGGATATTATAAATTTGCAATATATAATCCAAACTTAGTATCAGTTATGAATATATTAGAGCTTACACCAGCTCCTAAATTTTTTAATTCCGGGGAAACTCCAAGCCCAGATATATATGGCACTGGTACAGGTGTTATAGCTATATATTATGGTACAAAGCTACCATAATATAATACAATGAAATGTAATTGCAAAAGAGATGACATTAGTCGTCTCTTTTTGTTTATATATTAGTAGTAGCAAATTAAAAGGAGATTTTTAAAAATGAAAAACACAAGTTTAATTAACACCTTAGTTTTCGAAGTAACAAAAGGAACGTCCGAAAAATTAGAAACATATCTTAATACTATGGGCTTTGATTATACAAAGACCGCTTATCAAATTAATATGGATGTCTTTTATATAACGGGAACCAACGAAGATAAAACAAACATAAATAATTTTTTAAATAAAATAAAAAGCTAAACACAAGATATACAAAAACTTTTTTTGTAAAACTTATATTTTTATATTAGCCAAACGATAAGGAGGTAAACATGGACAAAAAAAGATATATAGTTTTACAAAAAACAAACGGAAAATGCGGACATTGTGGAAAGCCCATTGTAGGAGCAACGGTCACTTTTGACCACGTAACTCCTAAATATTATGGCGGAACACTTCATCAAAATAATGTTATAGCCTTATGTAAAGACTGTAACAAAGCAAAAGGTTCAAGCCTTGTCAATATTGACAAGTATTACAAGTTTGCATCAAAAAAAGCCAAAATACAAGCTAAATTTTATGCAATAGACTTTTTCAAAGACAGAGGAAGGTTTTTTAATAAAAAAGAAAGAAGTGTTATATCTACATACATCAAAACCCTAAAAAAGACTATCTAACGGAGGCACAAATGGACATAAAATCCAATAAAAAAGAGTTTATTGCAAATGTTTTGGGAATCTTTGAAGACTTCCTAAATGAAAAAAATCTTGTGGTTAATAACCCGGAGAAACTTTATGTAAATAATTCTTCTAACATCTTTGGCACAGATTATGCCTATTTAGAGATGAAAATAGAAGATTTATTATCAAAAAAATAGGAGACATAAAATATGTTTACAAACACCGAAAGAAATATTCCAAAAGAAACAAAAGAAGTCAGAGAAAAAGAAGTAGACGAAATTTTTCTCAAAACAAATGCGGAATTAATAAGAGACTACTTTGACTTCGACACTACAAAGCAAGAAATTTATCTTTCTTTAGACGAAAAGAAATGCCTTGCAAAACCTGTATTTATGCCAAATATCGGCTATACAATGTTTTGCATTGAAGGAGTAGGAGACTTCTTATTTGATGTAAGTCACGCTGCTGAAGCCAAACCTATTGGTTTTGTTACAGAAACAGATAAGAAACTTTTACTCAATGCAGAGGAAGGTTTATCAATAGTAATTGAGAAAGCCTACAAAGAAGCCGAACATAATTGGTAAAGTAAAAAGTTGGGCAACAAATGCTTTGAAAACCAAAGCATTTGTCACCCCAAATTTTAATAGAAAGGAGAAAAAATGTTTAAAAAAATCTTTCTAATATCAACATTAATTCTTTCTTTAGGTCTTACTGCATGTATGTCTAAAGATAAAAAACAAGAAGAAACTATCGCTACGCAAGAAAGTTCTGTTACAGAAGAAAGTTCCCTAACAGATAGTAGTAATACTTCTCAAACAAATATAGACATACACGGAAATTTGGTTAAAATCCCCGACTATTCCGGCGAGAAATATATAGAAGTTAACTCCAATATTCCTTTTTTTACAGATGAAGAAAAGGCAATTAAAGAAACTTTTATTTCTCTTTCAGATTTGGATGACCTTAGAAGATGCGGCACAGCCTTTGGTCTTTTAGGGCAAGAAACAAGAACTTATGAAGAAAGAGGAGATATATCAAAGGTTTATCCATCGGGCTGGAACCAGCTCAAACTTTCTGACGGAAGTTGGGCTTATAACAGATGTCATTTAATTATGTACGCTCTTTCGGGCCTAAATGATGACGAAAGAAATTTAATCACGGGTACAAGAGACTTTAATGCGGGCTCATACGGTTCAATGTTAACTTTTGAGAATGAAGTTTTATATATGGTAGATAACTTCAATGCTCATGTGTTATATAGAGTAACGCCCGTATACGATGGAGATAATCTTGTAGCAAAAGGCGTTCTTATGGAAGCTTACGCAATAGAATATCCCGAAGAATGTGAGTTTTGCGTCTTTGTATATAATGTTCAAGATGGGCTCGACATAGATTATACAAACGGAATTATAAAGGAGAATAATAAATGACAATAGCAGCTATTGTAGGAATAATCATTTTCGGAACAATAATAACAATCGGCGGTTTTGCAATAGGGTCATACTTTCCAGAAAAAAGGGGCCGCCTTGCCGGTACGATTATAGGCTTAGTAATTACCTTAACCACCTTTTTATTTTCCTATTGGTATTTCAATAATACCGAAAGCGGTTTAAGAGCATTAAAAAGCCAAGAATCTAATTTCAATAGTGGCATCGAAAGAAGAGTAACTGTTTATGACATGAACGGCGATATTATTCAAACTTACGAAGGTAAATTTGATGTAGCTCACGAAGGAGACAAAATTCTCTTTGATGATGAAAATGGTTTACGCCACATTATTTACTATCAAACAGGCACAGTAATAATTGACGAAATATAATCAATAATAGGGAGACAAGACTATGGAACACAAAGACTATTTTTCGATGGAATTATTTCTTTCTGAAGAAAACGAATTAGAAGACTTTGACAGAGAAACTATGGCAATTTATGAAGCCGTTAAACGCTCAATAGAAACCACTAATGAGTCAATGCATCCCGGCACGGGGGAAGAAATGGATAATTTTTCTCTCGAGATTTTAAATACCTTGCTTAATGGTATTGCTCCGGGAGAAAGCCCTACATTGGAAGCTTTTAAATATCATATAGCACAATTATTTGCCTCTTATGTTTTTAACAACAGAAGAGTTACTATGCTTCTTGAAACCTTAGAACAAGTAATTGCAGACACACTCGGAGAAGAAAAAGCAGCTCTTATTTTAAATTCTACTGCCGTTATTGAAAATAACAAATTAGCAAAGAAACTCGGTCTTGAAGAACTAATGAAGCCCGCCTTTAAAATAATTGTCAATGCGACAAACAAGCCTACAGACGAGGGGGAAAATTAAGCTATGATATGCACAGAGTTAGACGGGCCGATTACTTGTATAAAAGACTTTTGTCCCAAAGCACCTTCTTGTCAAAGATATGCTTCTCTTCATAAAGATAAAAAGCCCAAAAGAATAGTCAGAAGAACTTTTGAAGAAGACAAAAAACTTATTAAAAGCAAACCCTTTTATAGAGAAAGACTTGAAAGTTTAAGCATCGCTTATGACCTTTGTTATGACATTAAATGCAAAAATGACATAATTTATGCCGAAAGCCAAGCAGACATACAAAGAGCTTTGATAAATGGCAGAGTCAGAAGCGAAAAACCAAAAGTGAAACCCAAAAGCAATTTTAGGACAAGATTTATTACATAGTCCAAATTTTTATATATTAATAATAGAGTAAAGTTGAATTTTAAAAGTCCTACCGAAATTCAACTAAGGAGACAAAATGTGTACAGCGTTAAAGTTAGAATGGCTAATTAAATACGGCCCCAAAAGAGGCCAGAAGATGCAATGCTGGTTTAAATTCGGCGACCCCGAAATAGGAAGGCTATGCAGAAAAAACAAAGCAAGAGTTATTTCAAGAAAATAACATTAAGTTAAGAAGGAGTCCTTAAAAAGATTTTTCTTGGAATCGTATGCTTCAATATATACAGAAATCTTTTTTAAAAAACTTATATATTATTATTAAGCTTATAGACATTGGTCAAAGAGGGTCATACCTCGTATAAGCCTTTGGCCGCCCAGACGGCTAATACATTTTTTCCTTTCTATATTTTATTATACTTTGCGTGCGTCGGCTAATCCGTGTCGGCGCACAAGACAACAACTCTTTGGAGATTATATAGATTCACGAAGTTAGTTCAATGGTTAGAACGGCGGCCTTATAAGCCGCTAACGATAGTTCGACTCTATCACTTCGTATTAGTAGCACGATTAATGTCGTTAAAACGCCCCTTGAAGGGGCGGCTACACATTTATTTATGCACATTGGCAACAAAATAGTGGGTATATTAACTCAGTGAAGAAGTACTTGTCAGTACTGCTGAGACACTTTCCTATAGGGTATAAGTTAAGCTCTTAAGTTAAAGATAGGTTTTATGGGATACTTTAAGACTTATCAATCTTTGAATAAGTGATTATTTGAAGGAGTGCGTAAAAACACTTAACGGGAAAGTGGTGCAATCCCTTATGATATTAGTGTAATTTTATGCTTGGTGTCCACAATAGATATAGGCCAAAAGCCTAAAGAACCCTGTATTGCCATAAAGCCGGTAACTTTAAGGCTTCCGCAGGGAATACCACAAGGACATTTGCCGTGATACTGATGAAAAGTCAGAGTATAACGAGTGTAAAATTAGCGGTAGCCCAAGGCAAGTTTGAGAAGAAAACATAAAGGTATTCTTTACAAATGTCTGAACGACGGGTGAAACTTATGGGTATCAGTCCCATATAGGCATGGCACTTATGTGTAAGGTAAGAAGTATTTGGGTAGCTCCCAAGTGCTCAGACTTATCTTCCTATTAGCACGATAAATAGTAGTAAGGAGTTTTGTAAACTGAATAAAAGGTTAATGTGCTTACTATCTTGTTGCCAAGATTAGTAACTTTTAAAAGGGCGAAGATATGCAAAAGTATAATGTTTTAAATTTGTTTCAACAGAATGTCCTAAAATTTGTGCTCTGTCTGGAGTTTCAATTCCGTGTGGAATTAAAATATATGAATTATAGTACATTCTTATTGCGTAATTATTAGTTAATTTAAAACCTAACTTTTCATTTACTTGGATAATGTAACTTTTCTATACTATTATTTTTTTGACAAAGCATCTTAAGAATCTTATAGGTGAGCTTGAATTTTAAAATCTTCGCCCTTTTAAAGGGGATTATTCCCCGGTTGAATTTTGGTAAGATTATCCAAGATTCAATTACGTTCATTTTATACCTCCCTTCAAGATAATGTTCGCTTCGGCGGACATTATTTTTTTAGTATTTGGCAAACATCAACAAGATATAGGAAAAATTAAATTCTTATTCTTATATATTTTTCTCAAGAAATAAAATAAATATAATATGAGGATGTAGCTTAGTTGGCTAAAGCACTTGACTAATATCACAAGCCATTGGGTTGCGATGCCCCTCTGGCGAAGAGTTAATCAAGTTACCGAGAGTTCGAGTCTCTCTATCCTCATTAGGCATGGTCTATGAATCCCCGGGTAGTTTAACGGGTAGAACACTGTGGAAACGCAGAGATTGAAGGTTCGAGACCTTTACTGGGGTGAAGTAGACCTAAACCTATTTGCCTTATTAGCTCAATTGGCAGAGCAACTGATTTGTAATCAGTAGGTTATTGGTTCAAGTCCAATATAAGGCTTATAGATATATGGCCCCTTGGTCTAATAGGTATGACACGAGATTTTCAATCTCGTAATGTCGGGTTCAAATCCCGCAGGGGCTGTTAATCTTGCCTAAAGGGTTTTTAGACGTTTTTCTATCCAATAGGCAAGAGGGAAACTCCCAAAAAAATGTTGAAAAGATTGAGAGTATCTTGCTCAGTAAAGAGTCAAAAATCGAATTGTAATAGCATAACGGGTATGCACTTGATTGTTAGTCAAGAGATTGTGGGTTCGAGTCCCACCTACAGTTTAAGCCGGGGGTAGCGTATGGATGGGCCATTCTGCTTTAGCGCAGCATGACCGGTAAAAATCCGGGCTTTCGGCATATCGCCTCTTAGCCAAATGGTAAGGCACGAGGTTTTGGCCCTCGTAATTATCGGTTCGAGTCCGATAGGGGCTGTTAGTTCTTGAACAAGGAACTACTTTATTTATATAAACTTACGGCCTGTAGAAGTTTCTTGTTTTTTAAGCGGGCCTACAATGGTTATTTCACGAAGATATAAGGCAAACCTAAGTATTTTGTAAAGGAGTTTTAAAACACATGAAAAATTTTAAATATCATTTATTAATAGAAAGCCCAGAAAACGGCGAATATACTTTAGATGTATTTGGCCCTAATATGGGCGTAGCAATAGCAGAGGCTAAAATCAAAGGCTTTTTTAAAGATAAAGAAGATAGCTATTATATCAGTCGTATTGATATTGAAGAAATGTAATATATAAAGAAAGGAAATTGAATATGATATTAGTATTTTTGATTTTATTTGGAGTTTTTTTGGTTATCTCAAGCCTCTTACGTTATTCGGCTGTTGCCGATTTTTGCGAAAGAGACATAAATAATAAAAAGAAAGAAATTGTATCTGTTGTATTTCTAATAATAGGTGTCATCTTTGTGTTCCTTTCATTTGTGACATGGGCTGTTTTTTCAATAGGCGTAAATAACGAAAGCTGGCCGATTGCAAACGAAGAAAAGATTGACATAGAAATCCTTGATTTGGATGGCAAGGATGTAAGTTATATAACAAAAGACGATAATGAAATTCTTGTAGATACTGTTGACAAAATTTATGCGGATGATGATGATACATATATTGTCAAAGCCACTTACACAGATGGTTTCTTCGATGAAACCATTGTTAAGTTATATGCTCCGGTTAATGCCATAAGCTGTCGTGTTAACGACTGATTGCTTGTGACTTGCACACGCCAAAGCGTAAGCTTTTTAAATGCGTGTACTCCAAAGAAGAGTTAAGGGGGAACGTATGATGTTAAACGAATTAAAGATATTTTTAACACAAGATAGATACAAAAATTTTACCGTTTTAAAAGAGCCTACGGATTTTTGTAAGCTTTTTAAAGATAAAAACTTTGGACTTGTACAAGTCCATACATATATAGATGATGTAGGATTCTGCGGGGCTTTTGGTTGGAAAAATAATAAGTTAGAGTCTCTGGATGGAGATTCTTACAACGAAGAAATGATAGTATATGCCTACTCTACATTTGGAGAGAAGGGCAAAGAAGCCTTAGATATAGTAGTAGGAGAAGATTGGTACTTAATCTGCCTATAAAGAAAAGGATTAATTATAAGCGTGGTGAAAGGCCAAAGCTTAAAGACTTACACTTGCTTGGTAAAGCAATAGTTTGTGTTTACGGTCACTTCGTATATTTAGACCACGAAGCTTATTGGTCATTTTTTAACAACGAAGAAGATGAAGTAGTAAGTCTATGGGTTATTAGAGAGTAAAAGGAGTAATTATGACATTTCACTACAAAGATAAAAAAATCAATATATCCGACGAAGTAGCCAAAACTTATAAAGGATTGTTCGGCAAATGCGACGAAGAGATAATTGATTATACAATTATTACCGGGCATTTAGATTTAAGCAACAAAAATATTGATAAAGAAATCGAAGAGCTCTTAATAGAAGAAATGGAAACGCATCTCAATGCGGGAGATATTCTTAAGGCGAAAGGTCTGTTGTAAATGCTTCAAGACACTATTTATGGCTTAGTAATTAAATATCCGAATCATACAAATCTTTTGAAAGAAGAAGTTATTATTAATGACAATATAAGAGCTTGCCTCAAAAGATTTGAAAATATCAACACTAAAGGTTATTTAGCTCTAAGGACGGATTTTAAAGGAACTTATTTGTTAATTTATAACAACCCCGAATTAGAAGCTAAAACCCACTTGTACTTTTATACGCCCAAAGCAGAAAATAGTCTTGTTAAAAGTATAAATTACAGAGCTATAACTACCCTCGGCACGCATCCTACTTTAATAAACAGCAGAATATCGGATTTTGCTTTAGGAAAATACTATATGCCGGATAAACAATTAGAAGAAATGTTAGCAAAAGCCTCAATAATAAGCATAAGACACAGGCAAGCAAGAGCCTTGCATGAGCAACACGTTAAAGAAAAAAATTACTTTAATAGATAAACATATATATTAAAAACAAAAGTGAGGTAAAAACTATGTTTGGTAATGAAAACTGTGTAACAAATTTCGACAACAAAACAAGCTCAATGATGCTCTTGGAAGAAGATTTAAAAAATTTTGAGTCTGTTGAGCTCTCGAAAGATGGCAAAGAGATTTTGGTAGATGGCAAACCCGCCTTTAAAAATGTAAACACAATGGAAAGATAATACGAAGCCTCATAACAGGCCTGCAAAAAACTGTTATGTAAAAAACTTAACTGTAAGGTTGTATCTAATGCAGAGTAGATACAAATAGAATGAGGAAACGTCGCAGAAGAATGGCTTTATGGTCACTCATTCACCGTTGCAACGTATAGCACAAGCATTACTTGTGCGCCAAAAAGAAGGGCGGCTTAACCATAAAACCCTATAAATGCTCGGTTTACTTTAGTTATAGTATCCGAGATAAGAGTTTAGTCCATAGAGACGTATTATAAGCCTCCCTCCCCCAATGGGGAAACAAAAGGAGATTAAATGAAACAAATTCAAAAAGAGTTAGATAAATATAAATTAGCCTTTCAAGTAGCTTGTGAGCTAATGAATGGCGCAAACTACGGTGGAATAAACAAAGAATACATATTTAAAAAAATGATGGAAAAAGATGGTATTGTTTCCGGAAAAAGCTATATGGAATTTATCATTGAGAATATTGATGAATTTAAAGCATTTGAAGGGTTAATTTTTTAAAAGGCATTATTACAAGCGAAACGCTGTAGTAGTGCCTTTATACCCCCAAAGGAGCTCGCATATTTAAAAGGAGAGACAATTTTTGGTTAAAAACACTAATAATATAGCAAGACTGACATCGCTTATGGCTTTAGCCGAAAAACCCGAGACACTTCTTAATTATTATTTAGCGGCAAAGAAAGAACTTGAAGATTTATATAATGAGAAAGCCAAGGAAATTCAGTTGAGTCTTGGGAAAAAAGACAAAATAATTTAACAAATAAATTAAGAAAAGCTTTTAAAAGGAGATTGGCTATGTCAAGAAATCACAAATGGAATATCCGCTCAAAAGGAACCGGTCCTGCAAGAGTCGTTTTGTTTGTATCAAGAAACAAAGACAATAAAAATCTGGAAGATTTTAAAGAAAGAAGAAGGTCTTTTGTTAGTCGAAAAACAGATGATGAATTGCAAGACGAGTTCAGATTTTTTTGCGAAGATAGTAAGCCGGGCGAGATGTGCAGGATGTATGTTTCGGTCAATGCAAGAGACATGAAAAAGGTAAACAAAGAACTGATTCATTATCTGATTGATAACCCTGACTTTGATTTAGAAGTAATTGAGTCAAAAATAGCAGCTATTGCGTCTCAAAAAGAGTGTGCAGCAGAAAAGAAGTGGATGTTTGATTTTGACTCTGACAATCGTGCTATGTTAGATGCATTTCTTAACGATATCAAAAAAATTGATGACACAGTTAAATGTGATTTATATATGACACCAAACGGATACGCTGTTGTATGCAATCACGGATTTGACACAAGAAACCTCTTAAGCAAATGGGGTGGTGAACTTAAGAGGCTTACAGGAGAAAGTGTAGAATTAAAGCGTGACGACTTAGTGTGTGTTTATTGGTATCAAGATATAAGCCACGAAAGACACAATACCAAGTCTTTCAAAAGTCAAGATATAGAAAGATAATTTCTAAAATGCCTTCTATAATTATTTGAACGATGTAATAAGGAGTAAGATTATGGATTTTAAGTCTGTTGTAATAACTGTTATTATTGCCATGATAGTTGCAGCAATACTTTGCATAGTAGGAATTGCGGATTCTGTAAATAACGCAACTTCTGAAAGTGATATATCACTTGACAACGAAGTTGATACCGGCTCTATTTATGTGCCATTGCCGCATGTTATATATGTGCCGACAATACCGAATTAATAAAGAAAGGACCAAATATTTTATGTATACTCAAAAAGTTAAACTAACAAAAAACGATATTGAACTTACAAAAGACATAGACGATAAAAAGTATTTAGAAATCAAAAAAGAATATGAAAAACTTATGGTTGGTAAATTAAGCGTCCTTAAACAATTTTTATATCGTCTTACCCATGAGGTTGATTCATGGACGTTTTATATGGCCCAAATGTCATTAAAAAAAGGCATTAAAGACTGCGAAGAAGTTTATAAAAAGTGCTTAACCCTTGATAAGATTTCTAAAATTACTGTAAATATAGATGAGACAAGAAGAGAACCTGAAGTAATTATAGAGTATGTTTTAGAAGATGGCGAAATTAAGGTTTTAGATATGTATTCATCTAATGTTCTTAAAATCAATAAAAATATAGATAAACCTATCATAAACCTCAAAAGTAAATTTAGAGTAGAAATTGATAAGTATGATAGACAAATGTGGTCTGAATGGCGGTATAGTACTGAAATAATTTTACCGGAAAATTATAAGGATGCTTTATATGGGCGGTCTTACGAAATTGTATGTGATTTAGAAGGATAAAATTAATTATAAAATAAAATTCAAGAAAGAGAGAAGCCTATGTCAAAAATAATTAAACCGATATTTTTAATTAGCATTGGAATCAGTTTTTATACGTTTATTTCTTTTGTTGTAGCAGCTATTATAAAGATAACAGCTAAAATAGAGGCGCCGAGTATATTTTTAATCGTAAACTTTATTTTATTTGCAGTATCTGTAATAACTACGGCAATTCTTTTATATATTAAGAAACAATAAAGTTAAATAAATTTTTATCTCAAATCAAAAAAGCACCAAATTTCTAATCAAAGAGAAAGGGGTGCTTTATTTTTTGTATATCTTAATAAGTAAGGATTCGGGCATATTGCACTGGTCCCTTCTCCCGCATTTGGTTTTTTTATTTTATATATGTTTAAAATAAAACATCAAACAGGAGGCATTTATTATGCAAATTATTTATCGCAACGCATCAGTAAACGAATACTTGGCGAATTCCGAAAATTTAGAATATGACCAAAAAATCAGAAAACACTTAAGCGATGGCATTGTCATCGACAATAAACTATACAAAGAGGATGACATAGATACTGTTACTATTGACGAATATTTTGGCTATCCTATTAATGAAATCTTCGTCACTCTCAAAAATCACCCCGAATTAGGAGAAGTAGAAGTAGCACGCCATTCCATTACCCGAACCTATGAAGTAGATTTTGAAATATTTATGGACGATGAAACCCATAATTTGATTAAAAAACACCAATTCGATAAGATAGACCAATCTATTTTAGATAAACCTTATGTAAAAGAAAAAATGGAAAATTATCAATACGCAAAAGCGATTGGTGACTTTCTAAATAAACATACATCCGAACTACACGAAACCCCTTATGACGAGTATGATTTTGAATATATGCTTAAAAGACGTCTCAAGATAGAGAATCTCCCTCTTTACGAAAAATATTCTAAAAAATACGACATTCCTCTAAAAGTCTGCATCACTATAGGTGTTAATGAAGACAGCTATAAAATTTTAAAAGATACTTTGGCCGGATACAAAGATAAGGAAAAGAGCGCAAACCTTTATGTGCCGGATTCCCACGAATTGTTTGGTTGTGGCAAAGGCAGACAATATGATGAATTGCAAAATATTTTACCTTCTGAGTTTTTTGATAGTTTAATCGGGTCTAATACTTATTATGCAGACGATATTGAGGCATTAGCAAGGTATGTAGGCAATGAAGTCTCAATACAAAGAGAATATTCTATGTTAAATAAGTTAGAAGCATTAATTCCATTTAAAAATGAGATGCGTTGGTCAACCTACCAAAAATTTAAAGAGTTTCTTATAACAAATAACGACATCAGTAAAAAAGACATTGCTGCTTTTGTAAAAGATTTAAAAGGTCTCACGGATAAACTAATTAACAACGTGCCGTCTTTAATATCTTTATATAAATCTTATTCTCATGTTGGAATAATTAATGCCTTAGAGAAATTTTGCCCACATTTAAACGCTTTGGCAATTAAAGACTTTTTGTCTGTACCAAGTATCAATTTGAGACAAAGTAATGACCTCGAACAAAAACTTACAGAAAGCCTTAATAAATACCGTAGCGAAAATAATCGGACGCCTATCGCAAATGGCGAATTATATCATTATCTTTTAAATGGTTATCAAATAGATGGCAAATATGGTCACTTTGATTACGACTGGATTCACTCAAATGATAAAGAATGTTTTGGTTTTTTACAAAGAAAAGCTTCGGAAATTTTAAAAAAAGGTATGGGTAATGCAGTTTATAATATAGATAGCGAAGACTTTTATATATTGCAAAATAAAATGCCAAAACATGACGCACCGGCTTGGGCTTGGGACTATTATCAGGTAATTCCTTACGATGGCCCTCTCACCGGCTATCATCATTATCACGAGGAATTTGTCGATATTTTAAAGGAAGAAATCGAGTCTCGTCTTGGTTTAACAAGAGCCGGAATCTCAAAGAAAATCGACGATTTTATTATCGAAAAAAATATTAATCCACACATAGCCCCTGTAATTAACGAAATTAAGGCAATGCCCGAAGAAACATCATTTATTGAAAAAATATTTATTTTACAACAATACATTAACAATAATATAAGCGTCGAAGAACATGAAAGATTAAGTCTTCTTGACGATTTTAATTCTCGTATTAACGACAATCCTTACGCTGCAACTGCTGTTCTTGAACACAATAATATCTTTCCGACAGAAAAAGACAGACATAATGATGGAGTATTTTTACGGGATTTGGAAAATTTTAGGCATCATAAAATTTTTAATATTTATTATGAAAATATTAAAGAAGTAGCAGAAGAGAGAAAAACTCAAAGAGAAGCCGAAATAAGTAAAACAGACAACTCTAATTCAATGTCATCTTTAGAAAATGAAGTCAATAATGAGATTGAAATATTGAGTAATGACAACGCTTCAAAGACCGAAATAATTAAACCGCAAGACATGGATATATAAGTATATTCACTATATACAAAAAATTCCTTTTGGCTTATTATATATTTAATTTAGAATTATGCTTTAAATAAGGAGAGCCAATATGGAAGAAATAGAAATAACACATCCGCTTTATTTAGAATTAGCAGAGAAATACGGTGGATTACTCAGCGAATATTACTATAATTTTGGTCTTTTTTATAAAGTGCGGGGTTATGAAGGAACGGGAGAAATTAACCCTTATGCTCAAGGCGAAGAACCATTAAAAAAGAAAAAAATTCTTAAAGAAGCTTTCGATAAAGAGCAGCCGAAAGATATAAACGAAGCTATTAGACTTGTAGAAAATAAAATGTATGAGTATTTAGGTTCTGAAGAAAAACTGAAGGGTGAGTCATATAGCCTCAGAGATTTATTGACAGAAATAAAACTCGAAGACATACAAAACTATGAAATAACCCGAAATCTTGACTTTTATGGCTTGAAAAAAGGAGAATAACTATGAGGTTTATTACAAGCAAGGAAAAATTCAAACAAGAACATTTATTCCATTTAGCAATTCTTTCCGAAATTACAAAAATTTTCAAGAATAAATGTTTCGAAATAAACCCAAGAAATAAACACATGTCGGAAATTAATTCCATATATAAAGATATTTTGGTTCCGGCCTTGGAAAAAGTATCTATGGGCGATTCGTCGTATCTTTATGACGAAGAAAAGGGAATTTTATGGGAATCGGTTGATATTCCGAATTTTGATAAATGCCTTGCAATAAATAAATACGGCATATTTTTCGGAAATGTACTTGATAATCCAATGCTTTTTATCGGAACTAATGAATTATTAGAAGTAAAGGAGACAAATTAATGTTAAAGTATTGTGTGCTAAAAGACGGGAACTTAATGGCTCAATTTTTCGATGAAAGAGATGCCAGAAAATACTCAAAAGAAATCAAAGGGAATCTTGTGCTTTTAGGTTTTAGGTCCTTAGAAAATCAAGATATACAAAAAATAAAAACAAAAAATCCCCCAAAAGTTGATAATGACAACTTAAATAAAACAAAAAATATAAAAAAAGATATAGAAAGCTCAGTTTCCGAAGAACAGGCAGCATCCGAAGCTTCCACAAATTCGGATGTTCCGAAAAAGCGTAAAAGACGGACAAAAGCAGAGATGCAGGAAGCCAGAAGATTAGAAGCACTTGCAAAATGAGTTAGGAGATAAAAATGAGTAATGTTTTA
>ODAI013948711.1_pt1 | contig 15046 bp, 11 predicted proteins | sample 1539321 | NCBI WGS metagenome assembly ODAI01 (sample SAMN02144231, study PRJEB22623) | gut metagenome | biome: sheep rumen | host: Ovis aries | place: New Zealand
GGGGTCAAGCTTTCAAAGATATTTATCTGGCATCCTAAAATCATTCATCAGATTCTTGTTCAGGGAATTCCTATGGGATTACAGAATTCAGTAATTTCTATTGGAAATATTGTTGTTCAAAAGAACATAAATGCCTTTGGTGCTCATGCCATGAATGGTATGGGAGCATACGCCAAGATAGAAGGTTTTGTATTCCTTCCTATCAACAGTATTTCCATGGCAGTTCCTACATTTATCAGTCAAAATCTTGGTGCTCGCAAGTACGACAGAGCAAAGCAGGGGGCTAGATTTAGCATATTGGTTGGCGTGGTATTAGCAGAAGTAATTGGATTATTATTCTATCTTTTTGCTGATCCACTCCTTAGCATATTTATCAAAAATCCAGAGGATATTTTGTACGGACATATGCAGGTAGCAACCTGTGCATTTTTCTACTGCTTGTTAGCATATTCTCATTGTGCAGCAGGTGTAATGAGAGGTGCTGGTAAATCAATCATACCTATGGTAACAATGCTTACCTTCTGGTGTGGTATTCGAATTGTTTATGTAACTATAGCAGTACATTTTATTCCTAAATTTACAACCATCAGCTGGTGTTATCCAATCACCTGGGCATGTTCAACTATCGTATTTACGATATGGCTTCTAACCCAGGACTGGCCTCACGCCTACGATACCCAGCACGTTTGGCATTCTAAAAATTAACAAAGAATTTATAATTATTTTTTGAGTTTTATGGTATTATATAATTGAAATAATGTGGGGAGGTGATTCGCAGTGGATGCATCAATGTTTCCTGATGATGGTGTAAATTCATGGAATACCGTCATGCTGTTATATGAATCGGCTATCAAAAAATTTCGTACTAAGGTTGAAATTTTAAACGATGAATTTCAACAGGTGCATCAATATAATCCAATCGAATACATAAAAACCAGAGTGAAAACTCCTGAAAGTATCGTTAAGAAGCTCAAGAAAAATGGGTATGATATTTCCATCCCTAACATGATTGAACACTGTAACGATATTGCCGGAGTTAGAATAGTTTGTTCATTCACATCCGATATTTACCAAATCGCCGAAATGATAGGTCGTCAGGCAGATGTTACTGTTGTATCTATCAAGGATTACATTAAGAATCCTAAGGCGTCTGGTTACAAGAGCTATCATATGCTTGTTACTATTCCTATCTATCTGTCAGATAAGACAGTTGATACAAAGGTAGAAATACAGATTCGTACTATCGGAATGGATTTCTGGGCTAGCTTGGAGCACAAGATTTATTACAAGTTCGAAGGAAACGCTCCAGACTACATCAGCCGTGACTTACGTGAATGTTCTGAAATCGTATCTATGATGGATACTAAGATGCTTCAGCTGAATGAGGCTATCATGCAAACAAAGCACCAAGAGGAAGAAAAACTCAAGGCTGAGCGTCGCCACAAGAATAACTGGAAAGAAAATATATGATGTATTATAATATGAGCTGTCGTGTTTAACGATAGCTCATTTTTTTTAACGGAGGATAATTATGTTAGAAATATTAAAAGCCATATTATTTGGTGTTGTTGAAGGAATCACAGAATGGCTTCCAATCAGTAGTACTGGTCACATGATTCTTTTGGACGAAATCATTAAGCTTGATGTTTCAGAGGAATTCTACAGCATGTTCCAGGTAGTTATTCAGCTTGGTGCCATCCTTGCAGTAGTTCTTATTTTCTGGAATCAGATTTGGCCATTCGGCAAAAAGAACAACCAGGCTCCTTTAGCAAAGAGTGGTATCGGTGCATGGATTAAGACAGACATTTTTGTACTTTGGTTCCACATCCTTGTATCTTGCGTACCAGCTGCAGTTGTAGGTCTTCTTTGGGATGATGTTTTTGAAGCACTTTTCTACAACTACACTACAGTAGCAATCATGCTTATCATCTTTGGTGTGGCTTTTATCGTAGTAGAGAATATGAAATCTGGCCACAACGCCAAGATTAACGCAGTAGCAGACATCACATACACAACAGCATTTTTAATTGGTATGTTCCAGCTTATCGCTGCTATTTTCCCTGGCACATCACGTTCAGGAGCAACTATCGTAGGTGCACTTTTAATCGGAGTATCACGTACAGTTGCAGCAGAGTACACATTCTACCTTGCAATCCCTGTAATGTTTGGCGCCAGCCTTCTTAAAATCCTTAAGTTTGGATTTTCATTTACAGGCATGGAAGCAGCCATCCTTCTTGTTGGTATGGTAGTAGCTTTCGCAGTATCAATGTTCGTAATCAAGTTCTTAATGAGCTACATTAAGAAGCATGATTTCAAGGTCTTCGGCTGGTACCGAATCATCCTTGGTATCATCGTCCTTGCCTGCGGTATCGCTGGCGTAATTGGCTAATTTTTGGTCTTGTAATTTAATATTGAAATTTTACTGTCACAGCAGATATGAGGAAATGGGATTTTCTTTATCGGCTGTGACATTTTTTATTATTATTTCGCGCTTTCGCTGCCCTGCTGGGTGCTCTTCTGTCACAAGGCCAACGAAGAATGAGGGTTTGCAGCTCCTCTTGTGACAGAAAAGGTCTAATAAGTCTAGGATTCTGTCACAAGCCCAACGAAAACACTGGGTTTGTGAAGTTTCCAGTGACAGGATGCATTATGATTAAGGCTAAAATAGTACTCTAATCTATTATACAATTAAAAAAGAATTTCCCATTATTGATTCATATCGGGTAGAATAAAAGTATATACTGTGTTATACAAGGAGAACATCTATGCAAAAAGGATTAACTTATGAAGTTTATTTTAAAGATATACCTGTTTTTGAAATAAAAAGTAGTGGTGAAGTTAATATTTATGAAGAAAAATATATGCCTATAGAAATCTATCTTGAAGAGAGCTTGGAAATAGATGATTTGGCTAATAACATTGTTAATTTTAATAGTTGGAGTGCTGAGCGAATAATTCCTTTTGATAGAAAATATGCAAAAGAAATACTAGCTTATTATGGATATGACAATAGCTTAACGCTATCTGAAAGAGCAAATATAGGTATTGCTACGAGATGTCTTTCTATAAATGATTGTTTTTGGGTAAAGCAAAAAGATGAAGATATTACCTGGAGTGAAATAAATCTATATGACAATAGTCTGGAAAATGCTGTTTTTGAAATCCCATTATTAGGGAAAGGGTTTACTGCTGATAGAATTGGAATCTTGACTCCAGACATACATACTGATGGAAAAGCACCTAAAGCATGGAAAAGGACAAAAGATGGCTTCTATTTATTAAAAAGAGATTGTAGTAATGAGTCTGCACTTAGAGAAGTTGAAGCATCAAAAATTCTTCAGAAACTAGGATTGGATGTTATTGATTACAATTTAGATAGATTCAATGATACTCAAGTTTCTATCTGCAAATGCTTTACTGATAAGAATATACATATGGCTAAGGCTGACTATTATAGTATTTATCTAATGAATAAAGATTTAGATTTTGGTGTTGATCTGCAAACAATTTATAAAGAGGCATTAAATAAAATGGTGCTTGCTGATTATTTGGTAGGTAATATAGACAGGCATGCACGAAATTGGGGAGTGATATATGATTCTGAAATGAATGTAAAATCACTATCCCCTATATATGATTTTGACCATGCTTTTGAAGCAGAAGGTTCAGAAATATGCCAGCCATATCATTTTATTGGAAGGCATGTGTTGTTAGCTGATGCTGCAAGAGAGATATTACAATCAAATGCTGTAGTACTAAATACAGATGCGGATTTATCTGAATTTAAGTACGGTGGATATGTAAGAGACAGGCTAAATAATATTTGGCTTGATAATAATGGAAATTAGAAAGAGAGCGGTATAGTTGTAGAGCGGCGCTCTTCCAACTGATAAACGCTCCCATGCAGCTACATATAAACCAATCTACGAATTACTGGAAATAGTAAAGTTTATAAAGCATACACTAATCCGGGTAGCCCAGATGGCGGTTTGCTAGAACGTTTTAATATTAAACATTCAGTTAAGGGCTCAGAGCCAGCAGATGCATACGCAAGAGTATCTGTAAGTGGAATGACTATTGGATATTAATTGAATATCAATAAGATTGATAGCTATGGAGAAATCTGTAGCTATCTTTTTTAGTATAAAATAATCCCTACCGAAATAAATCGATAGGGATTGAAGGGACTCTTGTGACAGAGAAAGAGGGAATTGAGGAGAATTCTGTCACAGTGGCAACGTAAACATAGGGATTACAGGAAATCTTGTGACAGTGTAAGGGAAAATCAAGGAGAGTTCTGTTACAGGAGAAGTGAAATATCCGTTAGAAAGTGTTAAAATAGGCAAAGATTATTGTTGAAGGAAAGTTTGATGATTAGGAAATATACGATTAAGGGCTTGGTGCAGGGGATAGGATATAGACCTTGGGTGGCCAAGCTGGCTGATGAACTTAATATAGAAGGATATGTTAGAAATACTGGCGGCATTGTTACTGTGGTGGCAGTAGGAGATGAGTCAAAGCTTGATGAGCTAAAGAACAGGCTTAGCAAGGATGTGCCAACAGGTGGATTTGTCACATCCATTGATGAGGAAGAGCTTGCTGATGTAAAACTTCCAGAGGCTCATCAGTTTAAGATCGTGGAATCGGATAGTGATGTAAAGGCTAATCTACCTCTGATACCTGCGGATATTTGTACCTGTGATAATTGTAAAGAGGAATTGCTAGACCCTAACAACAGAAGATATTTGCATCCATTTATTAGCTGTACTATCTGTGGCCCTAGATATTCCATAATAGAAAGATTGCCATACGACAGAGACACTATCACCATGGGTGATTTTAAGATGTGTCCTGAGTGTGCTAAGGAATACACAGGCAAGCTGGATAGAAGGCGTCATGCCCAGACTATAGCCTGTAAGGAATGTGGTCCAAGGCTTTCATTTGAGCAGGTGTCAGGTGAAGCTAAAGCCATGGATTTATCACAGCTTTCAGAACAGGCTAAGAAGCTATATACAGATTTAAAATTGGATAATCCAGAATTTGCAAGGGCTATTGATGTAATTGCAGCAGGTGGAATACTTGCGGTAAAGGATATAGGTGGATACCACTTAGCCTGCAATCCATTTGATGAACAGGCGGTGGCATCACTTAGAACACTAAAGCACAGGGAAGCAAAGGCATTTGCGATTTTGTTCCCTGATGTGGATTCAATTAGGGATTATTGTGAGGTAAACGACCAAGAGCTAGAAATTTTAGAAGGTCCAGCCAGACCAATCGTTTTGTTAAAACGTATATACGATAATAAAAAGAAGCTGGCAGACAACGTATGTCTAACCAGCCCATCTATAGGTGCTATGCTGCCATGTAATCCAGTGCAGATATTATTGGCAGAGATTCTTGGCCCAATCATTATGACCAGTGGAAATGCCAGTGGAGATGTGCTTGAAACATATGATGATAAGATGCTTAACTGGCTGAAGGAAAGAGCAGCATCAAAGGAGTTAGGAGATACTCCAATAGGAATCCTTAGTCACAATAGAAGAATCCTTCGTCCAATGGATGATTCTGTAATGAAGGTAGTTTGTGGTAGACAGCAGTTTATAAGACGTGCAAGAGGCTATGTTCCAAACCCTATTAGTGTGGAGAACTCTTTAGAATTATTTGCAGCAGGTGGAGATCTGAAATCCAGCTTTTGCTATGTGAAAAATGGATTAGCCTATGTGAGCCAGTATTTAGGTGATATGGAATCAGTTAGTTGCCAGCATTTCTATCAGAATGAAAAGGCAGCCATGGAGCGTATATTTGGATTTGCACCAGAGGTTATGGCTGTGGATAAGCACCCTGGATATTTCAGCAGAAGAGTAGGTGAAGAAGCTGCGGCAAACAATAATCTAAAGGCTGCTGAGATTCAGCATCACAAGGCCCATGTGGCAGAGGTTATTGCGGAGCATAAGCTTAAAGGACCAGTACTTGGATTCGCTTTTGATGGTACGGGCTATGGCGATGACGGCAGCATTTGGGGAAGTGAAGCTTTTATTTGGGATGGCATTTCTCAAATGAATAGAATCGCTCATCTAAAGCCTATGAAGCTTATCGGAGGAGACGAAGGCGCTAAAAACTGCGATACCATATTAAAGGGAATGCTTCATAACTATGGCATGCAGCTTACAGATGAGGATTCTATGGAACAGCAGCTTATAAAGGCAGCCATCGATAACAACATAAACACAGTTATATCCACATCCATGGGAAGACTGTTTGATGCTGTGTCTGCCCTTCTTGATATATGTCACTACAATTCCTACGAGGGACAGGCTCCAATAGAGCTTGAAAACATAGCCACATTAACTGATGAGGTATATCCACTTACAATAGATGAAGGTGGGGATACCAAAAAGCTCTTTGGGGATATCGTATATGCGATATCAAATGGAGTAGATAAGAGTCAATTGGCAAGAGGCTTTATTGTTGCAGTATCAGATTATATTGTAAAAATAGCCCAAAGTAATAAAGACAAATTAGATGATAAAAAACAGATAGCCTTAGCAGGCGGAACCTTCCTTAATCGCATCCTTTTGGAGGACGTAATAGGAAAGCTTGAAAAGGCTGGATTTAATGTATATACTGCCGAACAGCTCCCACCTGGAGATGGTGGCATTTGTTTAGGTCAGGCCTACCTACTTTCAAGGTAAGTCTGCTCAATTTTTTGTACAATATAAAGGTTTGAATTGTGCTAAACTAGTAGCAGTAAGTTAGTTATAAGAGGTAATGATTATGTGTGTAGCAATACCAGGTTTAGTTAAAAAGAAAAAAGATGGAAAGGTCACTGTAGATTTCAACGGTAACGAGGTTGAAGCATATGCAGGACTTGTTAATGTCAACGAAGGAGATTACGCATTAGTACATGCTGGGTGCGTTATCCAGACATTAAAGAAGGATGAGGCCGAGGAAATATTAGAGCTCATGGGAGGCCTTGAGGGCTAATGGAAATCACAGAGATTGTAGACTTTTTACGAAATTATGATGGTAGAAAAATCCGTCTTATGGAAGTGTGCGGTAGTCACACTCATGCCATTGCAAAGCATGGTATTAGGGATTTGCTATCACCTAACATAGAGCTGTTGTCAGGACCTGGTTGTCCTGTTTGTGTTACTCCAACAGCCTACATTGATAAATTAATAGAGCTTAGTCTTGAAGAAGGCACAACAGTTGCCACCTTCGGAGATTTGCTTAGAGTACCAGGCTCCAAGGAAAGCCTTAACGAGGCAAAGGGACGTGGCGGCTCTGTTGAAATGGTTTATTCACCTATGGATGTGTTAGGCCTTGCAAAGGAACATCCAGATAGAAATTACGTGTTTGCTGCGGTTGGTTTCGAAACAACAGCCCCAGTTTACACATTACTTTTAGATAATGCTCAGGCAATGAATCTTACAAACATTCGCATTCTTACAGCACTTAAAACAATGCCAGGTGCTATTTCTTATTTGTGCGACCACGGTGCAGCCATTGATGGATTTATTGCCCCAGGTCACGTAAGTGCTGTTACAGGAGCAGATTATTTTAACGACTTAGCTGACAAATATCAGATACCATTTGCAGTTTCAGGCTTTGGTGATCAGGAGCTTGTTATTGCAATCTACGGCTTGGTTCAGATGATTATTAAGAATCAGCCACAGGTTAAGAATTATTATACATCAGTTGTAGATGCCGGTCAGAACGATATCATCACAGCGCAGCTTAACAAATACTTTGAGCCAGCTGATGTAGTATGGCGAGGCATGGGCGTTATCCCAGGCTCCGGTTTAATGCTTAAGGAAGAATACGCTAGCTTCGATGCTGGAAGCGCAGGCCTAGACGAAGACAACAAGCGCAACAAGGCATGCCGCTGCGGCGACATCCTTATGGGCAAAGCAAAGCCTACCGACTGCCCACTCTTCGGCAAAGTATGCACCCCAATGTCCCCAGAAGGCGCATGCATGGTATCCGAGGAAGGCAGCTGCTTCAACGCATACCTGGTTCGTCGTTAACACGAAAAAATATCTATTAGATACGTTATAATATTTAAGTGAGCTTCGTAGTTAACAAGCTATCATAATTCTGAAGGAGACATCAGTCGACGTAAGAATTATGATGCTTGTTAGCGTAACGAAGCGGACTAAAGTAGTGGAGATATAAAAGATGGATAAGATTATTATGGAGCATGGCTCAGGTGGCCGTGCAACTGGAGAATTAATTAGAGAAATATTTGAGGCACAGTTTAATAGCGATGTACTTTCAGAGATGGAAGACGCTGCAGTAGTCCCAGGCGATGCTACAATCGCCATGACTACAGATAGCTTCGTGGTAACTCCTTTGGAGTTCCCAGGCGGAGACATCGGAAGATTATGTATCTGCGGTACAGTTAACGATTTGTGCATGAGAGGCGCAGTTCCTAAATATATTACCTGTGGATTTATCCTTGAAGAGGGTGCAGATGTAGAAACTCTTAGAAGACTTGTTAAATCCATGGCAGAAACAGCAAACGAAGCTGGTGTAAAAATTGTTGCAGGCGATACAAAGGTTATCGAAGGAAACGGTGGAATCTACATCAATACAGCAGGTGTAGGCTTTGTTCCAAAGGGCGTTGATATTAAAGCAAAGAATGCCACAGCAGATGATGTAATCATCGTATCAGGAAACGTAGGTGACCATCACGCTACAGTTCTAAGCCAGAGAATGGGCATCAAGAACACAATCGTCAGTGATAACGCACCACTTCAGGAGATGGTAGGAAAGCTTACATCTAACAACATTCCTGTTCATGTATTAAGAGACGTTACCAGAGGTGGTCTTGCAACAGTATTAAAGGAGCTTGCATTATCTAGCAGCCTTACATTTGAAATTGCTCAGGATAGCCTTCCAGTAGACCCACAGGTTCAGTCATTCTGCGGATTGTTAGGACTTGATCCATTATACATGGGAAATGAAGGTAAAATGGTAGCCATCGTTCCTAGAGAATACGCTGATAAGGCAGTAGAACTTATCAAGAGCAGTAAATATGGCGAGAACGCTTGCATTATTGGTCAGGTTAAGACTCCTGCAGATGATTCTGAAAAGGGCGCTTTAGTTATGAAAACTAAAATTGGTGGACGTAGATTTTTGGACATTCTTCAGGGCGAAGGATTGCCTAGAATCTGCTAAAATATTCCACGCAAAAGCCATAAGTCACCAAAAGTTCATACATAGTTCGGTATATCTTGTGCTATAATAACCTTAAATCATCCATAATTAAAAATAGTGAGGAGGATGACACCCTTGGGAAAAACAGTACTGATAGTTGACGACTCCAAGTTCATGCGAGCTGTCGTTAGAGGCGAAGTTGAAAAAAATGGCTGTACTGTTGTAGCTGAAGCCGATTGCTCCGATGCAGCGGTTGCAAGATACAAAGAGTTCAAGCCTGATATAGTAACGATGGACATTACAATGACTGTAGACGGTCATACTGTAGGACGAAGCTCCAACGGTATTGATGCTATCAAACAGATTATGGAGTTTGACCCAGATGCGAAGATTCTTGTAGTTAGTGCTATGGGACAGAAATGTTATGTTATCGAAGCTATTGAAGCGGGGGCAAAGGATTTTGTTATTAAACCTTTTGACGAAGTTAGATTCGCAGAGGCGTTAGCACATTTTCAATAACTTAATAGAACTGAATATATTATTAGAGACTGCAGCTGCAGTCTCTTTTTTTGGATACTAGAGCAATTTTTAAGCTGCGCACTTAATATTTAGTGTGGCGCAACTGGAAACTAATTGTGTAAAATAGGTTTCTTATAATAGACACATTATAATAAGACAAAAGAAAAAGACCGAATCTTCGGTCTTTTTGAGGGGAGTATAAATAATTAATAAGGGTGCAGCTAGGAAACTCCTAACTACGAGAAAGATTATAATATATAGTATCAATTATTGCAATAAATTTTATCTGAATTTTATCTGAAGATTTCAAATAGTCCTATTCCAAGATTGAATTTATTGTAAAACTAGCCCCTCAGATGTATAGTTGCTTTTCGAATTCCACAAAATCCATTCATCGTAGCCAGCCTCGTAAACAGCGTCTATTTCCTGTCTTATGGCGGCCCCGTCATATTCTATATAGCCTTCTACCCAGGATGCAGTAAAGGCCTGAAGCCAAGGTCGGATGACTGCGCAGTTGTCATTTTGTATCTGAGAAAGTACATCTTTAGAACCCTTTAGAGCCAAATAAATAGTTTCGTGAGGGTTGGCATCTGGAGTTTCCAAACCAAATTCACCGCTGGCATAATGTGAAGGATAAATCATAGGACATACGCAATCTAATGATTCCGCAAGCTTGGTATAGCTTTGTCCAATGTGATGGGAATCTATTTCACTTCTGATGATTGTGCCAAAAACATCTGCTGTGACAGGAATGTTCTTTTTATGCAAGGCGCTGGTTACTGATTGGATAAATGTGTTGATATACTGCTGGCGGCTTTCATCATCGGTAGGAGCACCGTAGTAGGCCTGCTCTGCATTCATGCCAACAGGAAATCTTACATAGTCCAACTGAATCTCATCAAATCCTAGCTCGGCGCAGCTGTCAGCAATGCTGATGATGTAATTCCAAACCTCTTCCTTACATGGGTTCACCCAGGCGTTTCCATTAGCGTCGGTAACATATTCCCCTGAAAGTGTGCGAAGGGAAAGCTCTGGACAAGCGGCTGCCAATGTAGGGTCCTTGAAGCATGGGATTCTTGCAATCACATAGATGTTATTATCCTTTAGCTTTTTCATTAAAGCTTGAATATCAGGAATATATGGAATACAGGCGCCAGTATTAATCACCATTTCATTGTCCATTTTAAAGGAGATATTTCCGGCGTCATCCTTAACATCTAAGACGATGGCGTTAAGCTCGGTTTCATTAATTAAGTTTATAATATCATCCATTTTTTCAGTGCCTGCAGTAGGGCCTGTGACATAAATGCCTCGCACCTTAGGATGATTATTTTTGTAGGCTTCCAAAGAAAAAGCAGCAGGCTCGCAGCTGGCTGAAATGTCTGTTTCTGCCACTTCTATAGATTGGATTTGATTTTGACTAGATACTACAAAGCAAAAAATAATTAGTAAAGCAATGCTAATTGCCGAAATTACACGTCTCATTTAAACTCCCTCGTTTTTGCATTTATCTTATTATATCAAATTGGCATTTAAAACTCACATATTCTTTCGTTTTTTGTGGTATGGAAGAACCAAAATCGGTATAATGGATAAGTAAAAGTATATTTATACAAATAAAGTTTTAGAAAGAGCAATATGAAAAGAGATATTTATACAATCAGTTGCCCTTGTCATTTTGGATTAGAGGCACCACTTAAAAGAGAAATCTATGATTTAGGCTATGACATCACAGAAGTGACTGATGGCCGTGTTACATTTACAGGTGACGCAGAAGCAATCTGCAGAGCCAATATACATTTGCGTGTAGCAGAGCGTGTATTGGTTGAGGTAGGCCGCTTCCATGCCACTACCTTCGAGGAGCTTTTCCAGGGAATCAAGGCATTACCTTGGGAGGATTTCATCCCAAAGGATGGCAAATTCTGGGTTACAAAAGCTACATCTGTAAAGAGTAAGCTGTTTTCTCTTACAGACATCCAATCCATCGTTAAAAAGGCCATGGTAGAGCGCATGAAGTCCTACTATGACATCAATTGGTTTGAGGAAACTGGCGCAGAATATCCAGTTAGAATTTTCCTATTAAAGGATGACGTGGTTGTTACCTTAGATTCTACAGGAACACCATTACATAAAAGAGGCTACAGAACATACACCAGCAAGGCTCCACTTTCAGAGACAATGGCGGCAGCACTTATTCAGCTTACACCATGGCGAGCAGACAGAATCCTTGTTGACCCATTCTGTGGTTCAGGAACATTCCTTATAGAAGCAGCTATGATTGCTGCAAATATCGCTCCTGGATTAAACAGAGAATTCACATCCATGGACTGGGATAATCTTATCGACCAGAAGACATGGAAGGATTGCTTCGATGAAGCCAGAGCAGATGTAGACACATCAGTAGAATGTGACCTACAGGGCTATGATATAGACCCAGAGATGGTGAAAATTGCACGACTTAATGCAAAGCAGGCTGGCGTTGATCACATGATTCATTTCCAGGCCAGAGATGTGGCAGATTTACATCATCCTAAGAAGTTTGGATTCATCCTTACAAACCCACCTTACGGTGAGCGCTTAGAGGAGAAGAAGGATTTGCCAGAGCTTTACGGTAAACTTGGTAAGGCATTTGCATCATTAGACAGCTGGTCAATGTATGTAATCACAAGCTACGAGGATGCACCAAAATCAATAGGACGCAAGGCGGACAAGAACCGCAAAATATATAATGGAATGATAAAAACATATTTTTATCAATTTTTGGGACCAAAACCTACTAAAAAGAAGGACTAAAATATAATGAAACTTTCCAAGAGATATTTGGTTTTTACAATTATCATTGCAGTAGTATTGATATGGAAATTGAATAATTGGAATGATAGATATGCAGCAGTTGAGACATTCCGTGGGGCAACACTTAATGAAGACGTGTTGTATCCTTTGATGTCTAAAAATCTTAACGATGCAGGGCAGCTAAAGGTGTACATTAACGGAGAACCCTATGCATCAAATCAGCCTAACATCATGCTTGATGATAAGCTTAATCCGGTAGGCTCTTTAGAGTTCATCAAGGCAGAGCTTAAGGGCTCAGCCTTCATGGAGGATGACAAAAGCGCAGTGGTGCAGATTACAAACGACATCTACGAATTCGTAGAGGGTAATCTTTCAGCCACAGAAAATGGCGACGAAATAGAGCTGGCCATTGAACCATCCATACATTTAGGTGAGCTGTACATTGGAATTGAGGATTTGTGCAATGTTTTTGGCTATAAATATAGCTATGACAAATCAGCATATACAGTAACAATCGATTATGATAAGGCACCATCACTTCCATCTAAATATGATTTACGAAGCGTAAACAGAGCCAGCACAATAAGAAATCAGGGTTCTACTGCTACGTGCTGGGCCTGCGCTTCACTGGAAGCATTGGAATCATCATTACTTCCAGCTAAGCCATATCTGTTTTCTGTAGATTCTATGATAAATGAAAACAGCTTCGGGTTGGACGAATCGGCAGGTGGAAAGTACACCATGGCGTTGGCATATCTTTTGTCATGGCAGGGACCATCTATCGAAACTAGTGTTTCTACTAACAGCATTATTCCAAATCTTACAACAAATGAAGAAGAGCAGCCTGTTGTCCATTTACAGGAAGCGCATTTTTACGATTCAGAAAATCTGGACGAGATAAAGAGAGCGGTATATCAGTATGGTGGCGTTTCATCATCAATCTACGCCAGTGTTACTACATCTAACCTGAATCGTTCTACAAGCTACAACAGAAGAACAAATTCATACTGTTACACAGGAAATTCCAAGCCTAATCATGATGTGGTAATCATAGGCTGGGATGATAAATATCCTGCTGAAAATTTCAGTGAGGATGTTCCAAAGGATGGAGCCTTCATCTGCCAAAACAGTTGGGGAACTGGCTTTGGAGATGATGGAGTTTTCTATATTTCTTATTACGATTCCAATATAGGAAATCAGGCAGTTTCTTACGTGTCTGTTGATACAAACAATACCTACAATTACATTTATCAAAGTGATTTGTGTGGTTGGGTTGGCCAAATAGGCTACAACAAGGAATGGGCTTACGGGGCAAACACCTTTAAGGCACAGGCCGACCAACAGATAGAAGCAGCTGGTTTTTATGCATTAGGTAAGGACACCAGCTACGAAGTATTTTTCGTGCCAAACTATGAAAATACAAGCACTCTTTCTGATAAGGAATTAGTTGCTTCAGGCACAGTCAGCGAGAAGGGCTATTATACAATCAAATTCAATTCTGCAAAGACTGTTACAAAGGGAGAAAGCTTTGCAATTGTATTATATGTGAATACACCAGAGACCAAGCGTCCACTTGCGGTGGAATACGCTACAGACAAAATGACTCAGGCAGTAGATATCACAGATGGAAAGGGCTTTATTAGCAATAACGGTTTGGATTGGGAAAATGTTGAGGATGCAATCCAGGCTAATCTTTGCATCAAGGCCTATGCAAATAATGTTATGGAAGTTTTTGAGGATGAGGCTAAAAAGGTAAGACAGTAATGGAACAGAAGGTAATGGGAGCCTTCACAGCGATAATCCTTGCTGTAGTTATTACTATGAGCTGCATTTTGATATACGTACCAAATATGCATATCATCGCTCTTAGGATTGAAGACAGCAAGCTTTCTGGGGGAAGAGTGTCTGTAATGGACATGTTACGTGCCAGCGATTTAGAGCTGAAAGGCGAGGGAGAAGAGACAAGAGAATCAATATTAAAAGGACATCAGATACGTTTGACTTTGCCACAAAACGTCACAAGTGCAAGCGTAAACATTGATAATATTCATGTTGAAAAAACAATTAAAATAACTATCAATGGAATCGGCAAGGATTATTTTGAAAATTATCCTATGCGTGGCGAGTCCAACAACATTATAGACATAACCTACGACAGTGAAAATCTTGTGGGTGTTATCGAGCTTACATTAGATACAGTAATGGAGGCCAAACTTACATCGGAGGGAGAATATATCTATATAGATTTTGTTGACCCTCATGATATATATGACAAGGTAGTTGTTGTAGATGCAGGTCACGGTGGCAATGTTCCTGGCGCATCTAAAATGGGTGTTAACGAAAAGGATATTAACTTAGATATTGTCCTTGAGCTTAAAAAGCTTTTTGACAGATGCGATAAAAATATCGGAGTTTACTATACCAGAACAGATGACACCAATCCTTCCTTTGAAAACAGAGTTGGGCTTGCTAACGATTCTAATGCCGATGTCTTCTTATCGGTGCACAACAATTCTACAGCTTCAGGACGTATGTCATCAATCAACGGAACTGAAGTAATGTACGAGGGCGGTGA
>ODAI013333804.1_pt1 | contig 15045 bp, 11 predicted proteins | sample 1539321 | NCBI WGS metagenome assembly ODAI01 (sample SAMN02144231, study PRJEB22623) | gut metagenome | biome: sheep rumen | host: Ovis aries | place: New Zealand
AATCATCTTTACCAACTACATGGGGAAGGGATTCGGGTGCAACTGTCGCCCCGTGGCGGCAGCACTGCTGCGGCGCGGCGGTGATTATGACTTGGTTTGGGCAGTCTCCGCCCCCGATGCGCAGCGCGCGAAATTTCCGCCTGCCATTCGCCTGATAAAATATGGCAGCGAAGAGATGATGCGTGAGTATGCCACCGCCGGCTTTTGGGTGTGCAACTACCACCTTGTGGATTTATTCGGCCACGGGTTGCGCAAAAAGCCGGAGCAGCAATACATCCAAATGTGGCATGGCTCGTTTGGTATCAAGCGCCAGGAAAAGGATGTGGAAAGCCTAACAAAAGATAAGGTCTGGTTAAAGTTTTCGCAAATGAACTCGCGCGCAACGGATTATTGGATATCCAATTGCCGCTTTGAGGATGAGGTCTACACCCGCTCGTTTTGGGATGTCAAAAACATCCGCCGCTTCGGGCACCCGCGCAACGATATCTTTTTTAAAGACCACGCTGCGCTCAAGGCGGCGGTAAAAGAAAAGCTCGGTATTCCCGAGGACTGCGCATTTTTGCTCTATATTCCCACCTACCGCGATGATATGAGCACATCGTATTACGCGGTCGACTTTGAGGGTGTGAAGGCGGCTTTTGAAAAAAAGACCGGCAGGCGCTGGTGCATTGTCATTCGCCTGCACCCGAAGCTTGCCGATAAGGCGGCAGACTTTGTTCCCGCTGCCGATTACATTTTTAACGGCACCGATATTGATGATATTACCGATTTACTCGCAAGCGCCGATGCCGCGCTGACAGATTATTCCTCCGCTGTTTTTGACTTTATGCTCTCGCGCAAGCCGGCATTTATCTTTGCAACCGATATTGACCAATACAACACGGATAGAGGCTTTTACTACGATATTTATACCACGCCCTTCCCTGTTGCTACCGATAACAACGAGCTCTTGGAAAATATCGAGTGCTTTGAATATGCTCCATACAGGCAAAAGGTGGAAAACTTTTTAGAGCAAAAGGGCTCTTATGAAAACGGCACGGCTGCAAAGCAGGTAGCGGATTTGATTGAACAATTAAGTTAAGATATAAAAGAAAACGGGTTGTTTCACAACCCGTTTTCTTTATATATACTCGTTTTTCTTCAAAAATTCATTCACGCGGTGCAAAATGCTTTTATCATTTTCAAAGCGCAGGTTTTTCATCGCTTTGCTGAAATCGAGCCAGAGGTAATCCTCAATTTCCTCTTCTTGAATGGAGGTTTTCGGATTATCGCACGTAGCGGCATAAATGTACACCACCTTCTCGATTTTGCGCTGAATGGAATACTCGCTCTTGGCTTTAAAGCCATCAATAATCTTGATATCGATGCCGGTCTCTTCCTTCACCTCGCGCTTTGCAGCCTGCTCATCGCTCTCCCCTTTTTCCACATGCCCTTTGGGAAAGGACCAGTGGGCAGAGCGCTTATTTTTGATTAACAGATAGCGAACCACTCCACCGATTTCGTGAAAAACAACCGCGCCGCACGAGCGCTCATACAAGCACTCGAGCGAAAAATCAAAATACTCTTTTAAAAAAGCGCACTGTGCTTCAATTTCATGCACAATGAAACGCTTAGACTTTGGAGAGACAATTAAAGTTTTTTCCCCGGTTTTGTCATTTGTCAGCACAGCGATGATTCTGCCCTCAAATTCTCTCACCGGGTGATTGATGCCGAGGATGTATGCCCCCGTATGCTCGGGGAGCTTTATTCTTTTTCCGGTTGCATAGCCGAAATTAACAGGATACCGAAATCCATAAGCCGTATCAACAGAGCCGACCGGTCTGCTGACACTTACCCTGCAATATTTACCTAACATGATAATACTCCTAAAATGCCACCCTGAAAGCAGACAGCCGGCATAAATGTGCAAACGAAGCGCTTCATTTATGACAGCTGCCAAACGGCAGCGCGCGAATTTATGGTAGTATTATAATATATTCGGTAGTAAATTACAAGGAATTTTTTTGCTTATCGCTTCTGCTGCAAATCGCTTTAAAAGAATTTCATCACAAGCATTGCCGCTACACTCGGTATGCCGCCAATAACACCTGTCATAATGCTTACCGCATTCATCGGTATGCTGATAGCGGTAATTAAAGAAGTAAAATGAATCGCCAGCAAAAGACCTACACCGGACAATGCCGAACAAAGAAAGGTTTTAAAGAAGCCGCACTTTACCATCATCACCGCAATGCAAACAACAGCACTCGCAGCCAAAAAACCAATCATAATTATAAAATGTATATTCACGCATATCACCCATATAAAATATGTTGCAAGCAAATACATTATTCCTACTGACGGCAAAAAAGAAGCCTTGGACGCTCCAAGGCTTCTTTTGTACTTACTCAATTAATCTTTATTATCGTCATCCGGCTCATCGTGCAAAACAGTTTTTGCATCTTCACTGACCGGCTCATTCTCGATACCTTGCTCTGCTTCATCTTCATAAGCAACCGTAACAGCGGATTGAGAATCACCGGTGTTGATAACGGTATTCGCACCCGCAGCAGCGGCAGCTCTTCTCTCCACCAAGGCAGTGAGCATCTTTTCATGGTCCGCATCGCTCATGGCATATTTCAAGGTAGGAATAGCGGAAAGCACCATACCCACAGCAATCGGGATGGAAATGAGGAAAAACATCGCCATCGCATATTTGCCGCCGTCCATTTCAAAGAAATGCTCGCCTGTTGTCGCAAGGCGGTTATTGATGGTCTGCAGGTTTTCACCCGAGAAACCGACAATGGTATAAACAACACCTTGAATCAAAGCAGCGATACCGCCCGAAAGCTTTGTTAAGAAGGACTGACCGGAGAAGAAAACGCCATCCGGTCTTAAACCGCTGTGGTATTCCTCATAGTCGACACAGTCGGCAATCATAATGGACTGCATAACATTGATACCGCCCATGGAAGCTGTTGCAAGACCGATGCAAATGGCAGTTAAAATAACAGCCGGCATGGAAAGCAGGTTACCTCTAAAGGCAAAGTAGATGATAAAGATAGCTGCATACGGTATCGCACCGACAATGGAATAGAAGTTATAAATCTTCTTATTTTCAAATTTCTTAACAAATATCGGTGTGATTGCCATAGCGGTAAACTGCGGCACAAATACCATGATAGCAATTAATGCCACTTTAATAATTAAGCCGTTTGAACCGATATTGGCAGTATCATTATCTAAGTAATAGTACATCATCAGCGGCACTGCCAAAATCATCAACAGTTGCAGCGGGCTTCTGATAACACCGGAAATCAAAATCTGGCGGAAGGGCTTGCAACGGAACATAATCTTGAAGTTTTCGATAATGCCTCTCTTATCCTCGGGGTTGCCGGGAACGCGCTCTTTTGTGCCTACGCCGGCTAACTCGAAGCAAATGGTCGCCGCAACGGTGACAACGATGACAGTGAAAATCCAAGCGGCACGCTTGGTATCATCAATCGCCATCGCTTCGGTATAGCCGTCAATACCGATTCTTTCGCTGTAGTGGAACATAGAATCCACAAGCCCTCTGAAGGAATCGGGAATGAAGCTGATAATCGTGCCGAAGCCGCCGATACCGGCTGCCACACGCGCGAGGGCAATAATCTTGGAGCGGTCATCTTCATCCTCTGTCATCAGCGATGTGATACCCCAAAGCGGAATGTCGCAAACGGTAAACAGCATACCCCAAATGATGTATGATGCCGCTGCCCAAATGACAATCAACACTTTACCGCTGCCATCGGCATCGGTATATCTGCCGTTGACAAAGCAAAGAATGGTCATCAAGCCGATAATCGCGGGGAAAATAATCAAATAAGGTCTGCATTTGCCCCATTTTGTATGTGTTCTATCAACAATAGTGCCCATCATCGGGTCATTGATAGCGTCCCATATTCTGGCAACAAAGATTATCACACTGATGGTTGCAGCCGGGATATACAGCACGGAACCTAAGTAATAGCTGATTAAGCCGGCGGCAATGACCTGGTAGATAATGTTTTGCCCGAACATGCCTACTAAATACATAAATTTTTCTTTACCTGTGTAGGTCTTTTTCATGTTCTTCCTCCACCTCATATTTATTAATTAACATAGTTAATCATTTAATTTCATTATACCATATTATAACTTTTATTACTCACTAATCTTTTGAACACTTTTTTGTACACTTTGCACAAAACAGAACTCTTAAGAATGCCCATTGATGACATTTTTAATATGATTAACTTCTTGCGCGAGTGTATCATTGTCCCCGCTGTCGACAAAGGAGGAGTACGAATACAGCGAAAAGCCGGGGATTCCGTTTTCTTTTAAATATGTAATTTGGCGCGCAATGATATCATTATGATTCATCCATTCATAATAAGCGGAATCCTTATTTTCCGTATCCTCGGAGGCATAGGTATCCTCTGTGCCGCTTTTATACAGCGCAAGCCCGGCATACCAGGGAATCTCTCTCCCCTTCATCAGGCTGACCCACTCCGCAACACATTTTTCAAACGGTGCGCTTTCATTCTCAAAGCCGAAATAGATTTGCGGCAGCAGATAATCCACACTGCCGGTATCCAGCCAAGAAGCAATATCCGCAAACAGTGATTCTTTATTTTTCTCAACAAAGCACTGCGGGCTCACACCGAATAACAGATTCGTATTTTCCCCTTTCACAAGCGCGTGCACAGCCGAAATAAGAGTATTCACACTTTCTCGCCTAAAATCCGATAATTCCAAGCTGCCGCCGTTATTTTTATATGCCGCATAGGTGCTTTTATCCATCTCACTGTTATCTGACGGGTAAAAGTAATCATCAAAATGGATGCCGTCCACATCATACTGCTCCACAATTTCCCGAATCCCGCTCAAAATCAACCTCTGTGCTTTTTTATCGGCAGGGTTGAGAAAGATATCCTTGCCGCTGAAAATCAGATGATTCGGATTATCTTTATACAACTCCACTGCAGGTGAAGCGGTATCCAAAGCACTGATTTCTTTCCCGAGTGCCACGCGATAGGGATTGACCCAAGCGTGAAATGAAAGCTTGTACCGATGGGCATAAGCGATGGCATTTGCCAGCAAATCATATCCCTCGGGGCAATTCTCGGAGAGAGGAAATATTTTTGAGGGGTAAAAAGCATCGCAAAAAGCGCGCACATGAAAAAAGACGGTATTGATACCCGCTTCGGAAAGCGCGGCAAACATTTTATCAAGCGCCTGCTTTGCCTGCTTCTCATTTAACCCGAGGAACACAGAGCCGATTTCATAATAGGAAACCCAAACTGCCTTTAAGTCTTTAGAATAATTCACCTTTGGCTTTGCTTGCCCCGCAGCGTTGTCTTTGACCTGCTTTTTTGCCGCACAGGCACTCATTTGAAACACTAAAATAAGAGATAAAAATACAAGCACTATCTTTTTCATAAAAAACCTCCTGTTTCAGGTAAAATATCTTATTTCAATATATGAGAGCTTGTACACTTTTATGATTTTTAAAAAGGGTATGAAAAATAGATATTAGATATTGAAATATCCTTTAAACTGTGTTATAATTCTTCATTGAAAGCACAATAGTTTATTAAGGAGGTTTGAAAATGGCTATTAAAATCGGTATTTTGGGATATGGCAATCTCGGTAAGGGAGTAGAGGCTGCCATCAAAAAAAACGAGGATTTGGAGCTTGTGGCAGTGTATACCAGGCGCGCTCCGGAAAGCCTCAGCATCGCCACACCCGGTGCGGCGGTCAAGAGCATTGAGGTGCTCGCAGGCGGTAAGGAAGCAATTGATGTATTAATCATCTGCTCCGGCTCTGCAACGGATTTGCCGCAGCAGACCCCGCGCTTTGCAGCACTTTATAATGTTATTGATTCCTTCGATACCCATGCAAAAATCCCCGAGCACTTCGCTGCAGTCGATGCCGCAGCAAAAAATGCAGGAAAAATCGGGATTATTTCTTGCGGTTGGGACCCGGGTATGTTCTCTATCAACAGAGTATATTCCCTGTCTGTTTTGCCCGATGGTGAAGCATACACCTTCTGGGGCAGAGGTGTCAGCCAAGGGCACTCCGATGCGGTCAGAAGAATCGAAGGTGTCAAGGATTGCAGGCAATACACCGTTCCGGTGCCTGAGGCGCTTGAGGCAGTCAGAAGCGGCTCTAACCCGACATTGACCACAGCGCAAAAGCACACCAGAGAATGCTTTGTAGTGGCGGAAGAAGGCGCAGACCTTGCAAGGATAGAGAATGAAATCAAAACCATGCCCAACTACTTTGCGGACTATGATACCACGGTTCACTTTATTGATGAAGCGCAGATGAAGGCTGAGCATGCGGCTCTCCCCCATGGCGGCTCCGTGATTTACAGCGGCACCTCCTCCGAGGGCACAAAGCATGTGATTGAATACTCGCTCAAGCTCGATTCCAACCCGGAATTTACCGGCTCTGTGTTGGCGGCATTTGCAAGAGCAGCATACAAGCTCAACAAGGAAGGCGCCACCGGCGCAAAGACAGTGCTTGATATTGCACCCTCTTACTTAAGCGCAAAATCCGGCGAAGAGTTAAGAAAGCATTACTTATAATTTCATGATAAAAGAAAAAGCGGCTGTCGCAAAACAGCCGCTTTTTTGCTTTTTAATATTAGTTTGCAAAGATTTTGCTTTGAATGTAATTCTTTACATAGCTTGATTCATAGGGAGAATTCAACACTTTATTTGCCACGAAATTAACGCTGCGGTTAGAATACATCGAATCGTAAACAGTATAGGTTTCACCGGCAAAGCTATAGATAATATAGGGCCTTGCGATGTAATCATAATCCCAATTTTCGCGATTAATAGCAAGCACCACATTGAAGGTTCTCACCTCTCCGAGGGCGGTTTGGTACTTGGTATACTTACCGTTGATGACAGAGGTTGCAAACACATTATCGCCACCTAACACAAACTTTTTAATCTTGAAATAATCGGAGCGGGTATAGATATAGCCGAAATCAATAACCTCTGCGCCCTCAGGCACTGTCATCGACGCGCAGAAGCGTAATGCCTGCTTATCAAAATCGCCGTTATAATCAATGCGCAATGCAGCCCCGCGGTTGACATAATTATACGCGCCGTCTTCCCTGTCATAAGTATTAAAAGCAGCGGTCGGAATTTCAATGGTCTTTGCTTCCAATTCCTCCTGCTCGCAGACCTCACCCACTTGCTTTTCGCCCTGCGCATCCATCACACAAGAAGCATACTTGCCGCAATGTCTCGTGCACTCGTAGTAAATCATGCCTTCCGCGCCATTGTCGGGCGCTTTGGTTTTGAGCACAAAATCGTGCCCGAGTGCACTAACCGGTTCGGTCTCCTCTTCAGTGCAAATCAAGCAATAACGCTCGTTGATACCCTCTTGCTCGCAGGTAGGCGCTGTTTTCACCGCCCATTCAGACCAAGAGTGACCGTATGCCGGCAGGATTTGGGTTATCACTTCTTTACAACGGGTGCAGGTGGCAAATTTTTCGCCGTCTACCGTGCAGTTCGGATAACTCCTGATGGTCCAGCTTCTGAAAGCATGCCCTAAAGCTTCCACGGCTTCGGTTTTGCTTTCCCCGCAGCGCGCGCAGGTGAAGGTCTTGACACCCTCGCTTGTGCAATCGGGTTGAGTGGTGATAACGCCTTCATTCCAATCATGCTCTAAAGCGGCGGTAAACTCGTCTTTATATTCACTATCACAATGCGCACAGCGGTGCAGCACATAGCCTTGCTCGGTGCAGGTCGGCGGCACGGTGATTGCGGTATACGAGTGGCCGTGCGGAGCGATTTCTTCGGTGTAGCTGTCGCCACAGCGAATGCAAGTGTAACGCATGATTCCCGGCTCGGTACAACCCGGCTCCTGCGCAATCCCGTAGGAATAGGAATGCCCTAAGGCGGAGCCGCGGTCTGCAATCGTATTGGTGAAGCCGCAAGAGCATGTAGAGGTCTTAGTGCCATCCTCCGTGCAGGTTGCGTTATGATCGGATACATAGCTTAAAAAGCTATGCGACTCTTCGCTGAAGCGCGGAGTGAATACAACATCCTTTGTAATCCGCGGCATATCGGGAGACCATCCGTTAAAGATATAATGCTTTGTGGCGGTATAGTCCTTGGTTAAGTTGTCAGGCTTGGGAACAGATTGACCGTATTTTAAAGAGCCGGAGGAAATTTCCTCTCCATCTTCATTTTGGAATTGGTAGGTATAGGTTGCATTCTGCAGGGTGATGGTTGTCTGCGCTTTAAATGTGGAATATTCGGCATTGAGAGTCAACTGCGTATCTGCACCATCGGAAGAATTCGCATCACTGCTGACAAAAAGCTCTTTGCCGGAGATCGTCACACCGGCATGATACTCTGTAAAGGAAAAGCCGGGGTCCTCGTGCCACACAATACCGTATTGGTCATACAAGCATGCATCAAAGGCGCTGCTGACCGGCTGCTCGCCGTTGCGCGGCACGGTGATGGAAGCAGCGGGTGTTTTGGTGTATACCAACCTGCTGACACGCGGCATTTTATCACTCGGGCAGGTGCCGCTGTTATACATATCACCCCAACCGCCTGTTTTGGAGGCGCTGTCGGAGCAAAGGGTAATCCAGGAGCCGGAGGTATTTTGCACCTCAAGGTAAACGGTATATTTCGCATTACCGAAACCGGCATGCCCTTTTTTGTAAAGATTCATATAGAAATAAGTCGGGAAATAATCGGTAGTATAGGTGACAACACTTTTGGAAGCATCGATGTCTCCACCACTCAAAATGTTGGTCAGGTAGACATCGGTACCGTCGTCATAATCGGTAATGATGTTTTTCTTTACCTTCTTTTGGTCAACAATGGTATTCGAGGAATCGGCACCGTTGTTAGTCGCCCCTTTTAAGGTAAAATAACTGCGGTCACTATCATCGGATGTGCTGTCGAAATTATCGCCCACATTCACTTTTACGCGCCAAGTGTATTTTCCCGCTTCCACAGCCGAGGAATGCACGGCAAAAGCGGTTGCAAATGAAAAAAGAATGGCAACACAGCACAACACACTAATGACTTTTTTTGAAAGTGTGACAGTCTTTTTCATTACCTGAATACCTCCCAATTTCATAAAATCAAAACAAATTTATTACAAATATACAATATAAATTATATCATATTAAAAATATACTTGCAATACTTACAAAATTTATAACATAGTTAATTAATTATACGCATAGGAAGCTCTTTACAGGCGATACTAAAAAGGGTGATAGAAATTGTTAATATCATTTATTAGAGCCATTATCATTTATTTGCTTCTCATCGCCGCCTTACGCTTTACGGGCAAAAGGCAGATTGGCGAGCTGCAGCCGACCGAGCTTGTGATAACACTGCTTATCTCGGAAATTGCCTCCATTCCCTTAGAAGATACTGACAATCCGCTCTTTGCTGCGTTTATCCCGGTCATTATTCTGGTTTGTTTAGAGGTCATCATCTCAGGAATCAGCTTAAAATCCGCCAAATTCCGCAGGCTGTTTTCCGGCAAACCGATGATTGTTATCAATGAAGGAAAAATCGACCAAAAGGCGCTCAAAAGCACGCGTATTTCTGTTTCGGATTTATTGGATACGCTACGCTTAAAAGGGTATTTCGATGTCAGCGATGTGAAATTTGCCGTGGTTGAAACGAACGGGCAAGTCTCGGTGATGCCAAAGGAAAGCGCTGCTCCCCTCACCCCGGCGCATATGGAGCTAAAGGTAAAGCCGAAGCTGATACCATACACCGTGATTAGCGATGGCGAAATCATCAGCGAGCATTTTAATGAAATCGGAACAGATGAAGCCGCTATTGCGGCGCAGTTAAAAAAGAGCAAGCTCAGGATGCAGGATGTGATGCTGATGACCTGTGACAAAGCAGGAAATTTTTACACCGTAAAGAAGGATAAAGCTATATGAAAAGAGTGTATATTGCAGGCATTCTGCTAAGCATCTGCGCGACATTTTGCATTGTTTCATTTTTAACCATCACCAAGGATTGCCACGAGCTTATTGACTTAGCCGAAGCCATAGAGCAGAGCGCACAAAGTGATGAGAGCGATTCCCTCGGCGAGCAGGCGCAGGCGCTCAAAGCGATGTGGAACAAAGATAGTCTTGCCTTTTCCCTTTTAACAACGCACATCCACTATGACACATTAGAGGAATGTGTCGACAAGCTCTACCATGCCTGCAAAAGCAGGGATAAGGCGGAGATTTTGCGCGTTTGCGAGGATTTGGAATTTGAAGCGACGCATATTATTACAAGTATTCAGCCGAAAGCCGAAAACATCTTTTAACCGAAAAACAAAAAAGCTGCTTCAACACATGGTTGAAGCAGCTTTGAACTTATCTTAGCTTATTTTGCTTTGCTTTCTTTTTTGCCTAAAATGAGCTTTAATACAAACAATGTACCAATCATCAAAGCGATGGAAATGGGTAGTGCAATCCAAGCGGATTGGATGAAGCCCGCAATGATGTAGCTGACAAAGGATACCCCTGCTACAGTCAATGCATACGGCAATTGTGTGGACACATGGTTGATATGGTTACACTCTGCGCCTGCGGATGCCATGATGGTGGTATCGGAAATCGGCGAGCAGTGGTCACCGCAAACCGCACCTGCCATGCAAGCGGAAATCGCAATAATGGTGATGTTGCCATCGCTGCCGCTGAATACGCTGAGCACAATCGGAATCAGGATGCCGAAGGTACCCCAAGAGGTGCCGGTAGCGAAGGAGAGACCGACTGCAATTGCAAAGATAATTGCCGGCAAGAACATACTGAAGGAGCCTGCGGAGCCTTCAACGAGTTGAGAAATGAAGATTTTTGCACCCAAGCTGTCGGTCATGGTCTTTAAAGTCCAAGCGCAAACCAAAATCAGAATTGCCGGTGTCATTGCCTTCAAGCCCTCGGGGATAGCTTCCATGCAGTCCTTGAAGGAAATAACTCTTCTGCAAAGGAAGTAAATCACCGCAAAGATAATGGTGATAAACGAGCCGTAAACCAAGCCGACGGATGCATCGGAATTGGAGAATGCAGTCACAAAGTTATGATAGCCCTCCTCGCCTTCGGTAAAGAAGCCGCCGGAATAAATCATACCGATGACACAAGCGATGATTAAGAAAAGAACCGGAATCAACAGGTCAATCACCTTACCCTTGTCGTTTTCCTTAAGCTCGTCGCTCTTTCTGGCATCGATTTCCTCAATTGCCTTGCCCATTCTTGCTGCAGCCTCAAACTTTTTCATCGGGCCGTAATCAAATCTTGTGATGGAGATAAAGAGCATCATCACAATGGTTAAAATAGCATAGAAATTAAACGGAATGGCTCTGACAAACAGTGACATACCGCTCTCTGCGCCGGCACCCTTTGCAAAGCCTGCAACCGCTGCCGCCCAAGAAGAGATGGGCGCGATAATGCACACAGGCGCCGCAGTGGCATCAATCAGGTAGGAAAGCTTCTCTCTGGAGACCTTCTTTGCATCTGTCACCGGGCGCATCACGGAGCCTACGGTTAAGCAGTTAAAGTAATCATCAATGAAAATCAGCACACCGAGTGCGATGGTGGCAAGCTGTGCACCGAGGGTTGTTTTGATGTGCTTTGCCGCCCACCTGCCGAATGCGGCAGAGCCGCCGGTTTTATTCATCATCGCTACCAAAGCGCCAAGAAGCACTAAGAAGATGATAATACCGATGTTATAAGAATCGGCAACGGAATCAATAAAGCCCTCTTTAAAAACATGCACAACGGTTTTTTCAAAATTAAAGTTGGAATAGATTAAACCGCCCGCCAAAATACCGATAAAGAGCGATGAATACACCTCTTTTGTAATCAGCGCCAAAACAATGGCGATAATCGGCGGAAGAAGCGCCCAGAAGGTGGCATAGGTTTTAATGGACTCGCGCACCTTTGCCAGGGCGGTTTTGATATTGGTTTCAAAATTAGAGTCGTTGGTCAAATTGTCGGCATAAGAGTCCACATAAGCGGAAGCGCCTTCCTCATCGGCAAGGTCATACTCGACATCTTCGCCATCCACATTCACTACCACGGAGCTTGAATCGACCGCTGCGGTCTTGGCAGGCTCCTCGGCATCGGCAGCAAAGGATACAACAGATGAAGCAACGAGCATCAGCACGAGCATCATTGCCGCAATCAGTGCACCTATGCGCTTTGATTTCCTATTCATATTTTTCCTCCTATATGATGGGTTCCCCCATATTCACAAAACAAAAAACAGATTGCAAGTGCAATCTGCCAAAGATACAGTAACCTTTGAAAGCACTCCACATTTCTGTGACAGTGCTGCAGATATTCTCTGCAGCCCCAGCATCGCTTTTTACGGAATTATTACGACACTTCGGCAAATTCCCCTTTCCGCGCAACGCTTTTCCGCTACACTGCGCTTACTGATGAAATTTGCACCTCTTATAAAGATTCTTAACAGTAGTATTTTAGCACGCTAAAGTGCCGCGTGTCAACATAAATTTCGGAAAACCGCTTTGGCAGAGCTGCCAAAGCGGTGATTTTTAACTATTTGCAAGTAAATCCTTAATTACCTCGCCCGCTATCATCAGCCCTGCCACACTCGGCACGGTAGAAATCGAGCCGGGAACATCGCGCCTGACCGAGCCCTCTGCCTGCTCCGCGCGCATCACCCTTTCGAGCGCCTCGGCAGCGGGGCGAGTGCCCTTTTGCGGCGAATAAAGCACTTTAAGCGAATCAATGCCGCGCTTTTTTAATTCCTTGCGCATCACCCGCGCCAAAGGGTCGGTATGGGTTTGATAAATATCGGTAATCACAAACTCAGCCTGCGTTTTGTTGCCGGTGCCCATGCAGCTGATAATCGGTGTGCCTGCACGCTTTGCGCACGCGGCAAGGCAAAGCTTTGCGGTTAATGTATCGACCGCATCTACCACATAATCATATGTATCAAAATGAAAGCTGTCTGCATTCTCAGGGAGAACAAAGGTCTTGTGAGCCTCCACGCGGCAAGCGGGATTGATATCTTGAATACGCTTTTGCGCCACCTCGGTTTTCGCCTGCCCGAGTGTGGAGTGCAGTGCTAAAATCTGGCGGTTTAAATTGCTCTTTGTGATAACATCGTTATCTACAATCACTAAATTGCCGACTCCGGCGCGCACCAAGCCCTCTACAACATAGCCGCCGACACCGCCCAAGCCGAACACGGCAACGCGGGCGCGCGACAGTCTCTCAAGTGCCGCCTCACCGAGGATAAGCGCTGTTCTTTCAAACTGATTTGCCATAATAACCTCTCCATCTCAAATATGTATTATTATAGCAAACAGCAGCGCTTTATTCAATCATAAAACAGGCAATTTTTATGCCCAAATGAGCAGCGGTCGCTCGCCGGCGATACTTTCCTCGCTGATATCGTTTTCTTTGAGAATGCCGGCAACGGTGGTTTTATACCTTCTGGCAATATCCCAAAGGCTTTCCCCGGCTTTAGGGTAATAGATGAAAAGAGAGTTGGTTTTCGGCAACGCCTCTTCGCTGAGTGTAATTTCATCCACCACCTTTTCGCTGATACACTCAAAAACAATGGCGCGCAGTTGAATATCCGCGCGGATTTCCACGCCGCCCGGGGTGATGATATAATCACACCCGGTGATAACCGCCTTCGGCTCGCACTTAATATTGCATACCTCAGGCAGCGCCTCGGCAAAGCGAAACTCACTTTGTGCGCTTTTTAAATTGATAACGCCTTCGGTATCCTCATAGAGCACATAGGCATCGAGCGAGCCGAAGAAAACCAGCTGCCCTTCCTCTAATTTTGCCTTGGTTTGAATACCGTCGCACCACACATCCATCACGCGCGCCACATCGCTCAACTGCTCCACGGCAATCTTGTGCATATAGCTTTTAGAGAGCGTGGTAACAATTCTGTCGACACTGACATTCTTAAAATTGCACTCGCAACCGAATTGCGTGGAATAACAATCCTTCAAAACCGGAAACTCAATACAGTTAAAGGCACAGGCGCTGACATCTACCTTTGCTTCCATATCCAAAAGACTCATGCTGCCCAAGGCGCTCGGCTTGATGGCAATATCGAGCGCTGCAAGCTGCAGTTTGATATCCACCGTGCTCTCCTCGAGCAATCCCTCGACATCCAATATTTGCGACAAAGGCAGCGTGTTTTCAAGAGCTTCCACGGTATCCGCTTCACTTTTATACAGTGTCTTAATTTTTAACTCGCCTTTGATTAAAATTTTACCGCTTACCTGCTTTGTTTCAAGCAAAATCGGCACGGCGGTGTTGCGAATAATGCTTTTCATCGGCGGCTTATCCGAACCGATATCCACAACCTGCGCCGCCTCAATCATTGCCGCGGCACTGCCGCTTGCGGAACAGGCGCTCAAGGAATCCTTGTTGAGCTGAATATGGCTCTCCTCCACGCTCTCAATCACGCTTGACTCGCGGCATGCGTGCAGACAAACACGCATCACAAACGCGCCGTGAATATCCATTTTTCTTGAGCTTGCCGCTGTGCAGTTTACATATTGCACAGCACAAGAGACATCGAGCACGGCGCCGATTTCACTGCCGTTATGCTCTACCGATTTGGAAAACGGCTCGCTTTGCTCATAAGCGTAAATCTCCCCGTCACTCAAATACAAAACGCGCACAAGCACCGTACCCTCAATTTGTATTTTTCTGTCGCTTACCGACTCGGAATGAATATTCGGAAAGGCAAAGCACTGCAAAATGCGATTGACATCGCCGCAATAATCGGGCAACCGCATGCTCATATCGATGCTCTGCTCGACATTTTTCTCCATTAAAAGCTCATTAACAAGATAATTGGTTCTTTTTATGCTGTTCATAGTCCTGCTCTCCTATCTTTTTTCATTTAAGCATATGAAAGCACCTTGCAAAATATGCAAGTGGAGGCGTAAGAAGAAATTTTGAATTTTGAATTTTGAATTTTGAATTTTGAATGTTGAATGTTGAATGTTGAATTGTGGTGGCGAAACGAAGTTTCGCATATAAAATGCAACGCG
>ODAI013412934.1_pt1 | contig 15045 bp, 12 predicted proteins | sample 1539321 | NCBI WGS metagenome assembly ODAI01 (sample SAMN02144231, study PRJEB22623) | gut metagenome | biome: sheep rumen | host: Ovis aries | place: New Zealand
TGGCATAGTAGGATTAGAAAAGACTACTAAGAAAGACATAATAACGGGCGAAAATATAACTAATCCAAAAACAGCTGACTCTATAGTTACATATGGACTATTATTATTTAGTCTAATAATATCAACTGCACTTGTAGTTTTAAGAATTAGAAAATTAAAAGAAAACTAAAACCGAGATTTACATCTCGGTTTTTTATAATATTTCCTCGTCGAAACCAACTTTAGATTTTGTAACATATATAGGTCTATTCTTAGTTTCTATAAATGTCTTTGATAGGTATTCACCTAATATTCCGATCGATATCAATTGTATTCCCCCAATAAATAGTACGACGCATACGATTGTTGCAAATCCTGGAGTATCAACACCTAGTATTATAGTTTTAACTATTATGTATATTAAATAAATGAAACCACTTAACGATGTTATAAGTCCCATGATAGTGGCAACTCGAAGTGGTTTTACTGAGAAACCTATAATTCCTTCTAGAGCGTATTTGAACGATGCCTTAAAGTTAAACTTTGTAACGCCACTTGTCCTTTTTCCGACTTCGTATTCCATAGTTTTGGTATTAAAACCAATCCAACTGAATATCCCTTTTGAAAATCTGTTTCTTTCCGATAAACTTAATATTGCGGCTTTTACATTTTCACGAAACATTCTAAAGTCACTTGCATCCTCAGTAAATTTGATATCGCTAAGTACATTGATGATTTTATAAAACATCTTAGCAAAAGTTCTCTTAATTAATGAACCGGACTTTCTCTTTTTTATTATCATTGCGACTTGATCATAGTCTGGATTCTTATCCAAAAATGTGAGCATTTCCAATAGATATTTTGGATTTTGTTCCATGTCTGCATCTATTATCGCTGTGTATTCACCTGTAGAGTGCTCAAGTCCTGCGTATATCGCAGCATCCTTACCAAAGTTTCTAGAAAAATTGATTATTCGTACATGCTCTTCATCTCTTTTGTGAATAGAAGCCATGACTTTTTCTGTCTTATCAGTAGATCCATCATTTATGAAGATTATCTCATAGTTTATATCGTTAAAGACATTTTTAATATTTTTATATATGTTATCGATATTTCCTTCTTCGTTATATGCTGGAACTAAAATAGTGAGTTTCATATTATTCCTCCTCGATTTAATTATAATTTTTTTAATGAATTTTGTAAATAGAAAAAGGGGTGAAAACCGTGCTATATGTGAATATAAATCGATTAACATTGCCACATATGGAAAAAAAGTATTAAAAGATTTGTAATAAATACAAAAAAATGATATGATTATTATGGTGATGTTAGATGAAAAAGAATAAATTAATCTTATTATTGATTGGAATTTTATTAATTGCAGGCGTAGGGGTAGTGGCATACTCTTTTTTAAACAAGGAAAAACCAAAAGATAATATAAGAGAACAAGAGAAAGAAAAAGAACCGGAGGTCATAGAGCCTGTTAAGAAAGTTGAAATAATCGATTTAGATAGCAAGTCTAGACCACTAGCTGTAATGATTAATAACAACAGTGCCGTATGGAAGTATCAATCTGGTTTGAATGATGCATATATAGTTTATGAACTCCTAGTAGAAGGTGGAATCACTAGGGAAATGGCACTATTTAAAGATAGTAGTGCTCCAAAAATCCAAAGTATCAGAAGTAGTAGACATTACTATTTGGATTATGCAATGGAAAACGATGCCATCTATGTACACTGGGGATGGAGCCCACAAGCACAGAGCGATATAAGAAGCTTGGGCATCAACAATATAAACGGTCTTACATATGAAAATACATATTTCTTTAGAGATAAAACAGTCTCTGCTGGCTATGAACATAAAGGTTATACTACTATGGAATATATGAATAAAGCAATAGAGAGACTTAAGTACAGAACTACGAGTGATAAAGCTAACTTACTAAACTATAGCGTCGATTCTTTAGACCTTGCAAGTAAGGAAAATCATCAAGGTGCTGATAATGTTGCCTTGAAGTTCAGCAGCTATACAGTAAAGTTTAAATATGATAAAGAAAATGGCATTTACTTAAAGACTCAAAATAATACTGATATGTATGATTATACTACTAAAGAGAGAATGAACACTAAAAATATCATAGTTTACCAAGTCAACTATTCTAGACTTCAAGGAGATAATAAAGGCAGATTAAATATGAATAACATCGGTAGTGGAAAAGGGTACTTCATAAGTGAAGGTATTGCAGTGCCAATAACATGGTCTAAATCTAGTAGAAGTGAACAGACAAAGTACAAATTTGAAGATGGTACAGATTTAGTTGTCAACGATGGAAGAACATATATCGAAGTATTACCTAATAATGGTTCTATCACTATAACTGCTGATGTTCCACAGAATGTTCCACAAGAAAATGAAAATGGTGAAGCATAATGGAAGAATTTATTGCAAATAATTTTACATATGTATTACTTAGTGCAGTATTTATAATACTCATATTAATTGGTTATATGGTCGATAAAGCAAGAATAAATAAGGTTAAAAGCGAATATGAGAAAAAAGCAGAAGCTAGCCAATTAAATATTCCAATATCTAATGCTATCGACACTAATACTAATGATATCGTCTCGGTAAACAACGAAACAAAAGACAATAATTAGATAGGAGGACTATAATGACTTTATCCGGAATATGGGGTATAATCACAAAGATTTTAGACGTTTGTATCGTTTGGTATCTAGTGTATTTTATATTAAAGAATCTTAGAAATAACATTAAAATGGTTCTCATTTTTAAAGGAATCATCATCATAATAATACTAAAATTGTTGAGTAATCTTCTAAATCTTGTTACGTTGGGTCTGCTTTTAGAATACGTTATAATGTGGGGACCGCTTGCTCTCATCATTATTTTCCAACCAGAAATAAGAACTGTATTAGAACAGCTAGGTAGAAGTCAATTGTTAGGCCGCCATAAAGCACTAACTGGTGACGAAAGAGAAAAGATTACTAATGAAATAATCGATGCGATAGAGTACTTAAGAAAAAATAGATTCGGTGCGCTAATTGCTATTGAAAGGAATGTCAGTCTTCAGGAATATATAGCGCCAGCAACTAAAATATATGCAGATATATCATCTGCAATTCTCGAATCAATTTTTTATCCTAATAGTGCATTACACGATGGCGGTGTAATTATTCAGGGAACAAAACTAACATGTGCTGGATGTGTATTTAAAACGAGTATGGACAACAAGCTTAATAAAAGTCTTGGAACGAGACATAGAGCAGCACTCGGTTTGGCAGAAGAATCAGATGCTATCGTTTTAATCGTCAGTGAAGAAACAGGTAGAATAAGCATAGCAATGGATGGTGCGATGAATTACAACTTGAGCTTAGAAGAATTTAAGCGTGAGTTATTTAATGCTCTATCTCCAAAGACAGAAATATTCTATGCAGCCGATGATGGAGGCGATGATAATGAATAAAAAGAAGAAACTCAAATTTAAGGGCATGAGCAAGATTGGTAAAAGTATTTACAAACTAATAGATAAAATATTGATTACGCCTCTTAGCAGAGTTGTGTATAGATTCAATAAATTCTTTAAGGCTCATACAGCGGGTTTAGATGGATTATTGAATAATACCAGAGCACTTATAATTATTTCGCTCGTAATATCATTTGGAATATTCTTTTTTGTAAGTATTAGATCTGTTAACATAGTTGAAACAGAAAGTGAAATACTTTCTAGCCAACCTGTAAATGCAATATATAATGAAGAAAAATATGTAGTAGAAGGTATACCGGAAACAGTAGATATTATATTGATGGGTAGAAAAAGTGATTTATATCTTGCAAAACAGTTGGGAGATCATAAAATTGTACTAGATCTTAGCGATTATAAGACTGGAGAATATACAGTTAAACTCAAATATAATCACTCAGTTGCATCTATATCATATAAATTGGATCCATCGAGTGTAACTGTCAAAATAAGCGAAAAACAAAGTGCAGTTAGAACTCTTACTTACGATTTAGTCAACCAAGATAAGCTAGATAGTAAATTGAATGTAAGTGAGGTAAAACTCAATGAAAGCGAAGTATACGTCAAAGGATCAAAGGAAACATTAGACAAAGTTGCTAGTGTAAAGGCTCTTATAGATGTTTCAACGTTGGAATTAAAAGAAGCAGGATCTTATGATATAGATACACTACCTATGGTTGCTTACGATGAAAGTGGTAAAGTTATCGACAATGTAGAAATTGTTCCACAATTTGCTAGTGCAAATATTAAGGTAGAATCTTATTATGTCGATTTGCCAGTTAGAGTAGTACCGACCGGAAAACTTGCAACAGGATATGCAATAAGCAGTGCTACATCAAGTGTCACAACTGTAAGAGTATATGGTGATCAAGCCGCAATCACTTCAATACCTTATATCAAAGCAGAAGTTGATGTCGATGGTTTAAGTGCAAATAAAGAATATAAAGTTACACTTGTTAAACCTAGTGGTGTAAGATATATGAATCAGACTACTTCTTCAGTAAATGTAACTGTTGGAACAGAAAGTACATCTGAAATAGAATTAAGTTCAATTGACTCTAGAAATTTAGGTTCTGGATATATCGCTAACCTTGTTAACGAAGAAGACTCTAGATGCGTAGTAATCGTTAAAGGTGTTGAAAGTGTTATAAAATCTTTGAATACTTCTACTGTAAAGGCATATGTCGATTTAAGTGGATATGGTCCAGGAACATATGATGTACCAGTGTTGATCGAAGGTCAAGATATGACAGTAACATATATACCAAAGGTTCAAACTATTCAGATTAAAATTACTAGTACTAATTAAAGTATAATCTCTTCTTTTAACTAATATACTTAGTTGAAGGAGAGATTTTTATATGAAAAAAATTATCAACTATGAAAAAGATTTGATTTTTAAGACAAATATCGCAGAAATTTGTTCCATCAGCCTAGAAGAGGACTTTACTATTGATGATGGAGTATTTAAGGGTGACTTTATTTTAGAAGGAGAATATAAAACTAACGAATTGAGTGTAAATAAAGAACCTTTTTCATATCGTCTACCTATAGAATACGAATTTGAGAAATCTGTTAAATATGAGACAATTAACTATGAAATTGAAAATTTTGAATATAAAGTAGAAGATGATGTATTAAATATCACAATAGATTTAGGATTAACATATGATGAAGAAAATGAAGATATTCCTCTAATAACTGAAGAAGAATTAAATTTAGAAATGCCAAGAGAAAGCATGGAAGAGACAATAACGAGTGATACACTTGAAAAAGAAGAAAAAAGTATTATAAAGAACGACTACAGCGAAGAAACATTCACTAAATATCATGTACATATAGTAAGGTCCGAAGATACGTTAGATTCTATCGCTAAAAAGTACGGTACTACAATTGATAATATAAAGAAGTATAACGATGTAGATAACATCGAATTGAAATCCAAATTGATAATACCAGAATGCGACAATGACTAGCTTAGAATTAGTAACAGATCTTTATAAACCGTATAGAATTACTAAAAAAATGAAGTGTACCATCATTGAGTCAATGGATGGTACTTTTGTAGTAAAAGCAAAATCTAATAAGGATCTAAATAGTATTTTTAATTACTTAGACAGTAGAGACTTTTATAATCACCCAAAACTGGTTGATTCATCGAGAACGGACATAGATATATTCGAATATATCGAAGATTCCGAGTATATGAGTAATCAAAAAATTATTGATCTTATAAAGGTAGTCGCATCTCTTCACTCTAAGACGACTTATACAAAAGAAATAACAGAAGACAAATTCAAGGAAATATATGAAACAATTAATGATAACATGATCTACTACGAAAAAAAATATGATAATATTGTCTCTAATATTGAAGAAGAAGTATTTATGAGTCCAAGTCATTATCTATTTATAAGAAATTACTCTAAACTAAAGAACAATTTAGCTTTTTGTAAAAAAGAATTAGACAAATGGTATGACTTAGTTAATGGAAAAAGAGAGATGCGTATCTGTACAATACATAACAATTTATCGTTAAGTCACTTTTGTAAAAAGGATAAAGAAGTGCTGATTAGTTGGAATAATGTAACACAGGACACGCCTCTATTAGATATATATAAACTCTATTTGAACGAAGGAATGAATGTAAATTTTAATACAGTTTTATCTACATATTTAAAAATTTACCCTCTTGAAAGTGATGAATTAAAACTTCTCTTAATTCTTATCGCTATGCCAGTTGAAATAAATATTGATGGTGACGAATTCAATTCGTGCAAAGAGCTATCCAGAATATTTGATTCGATATATAGATCAGAACAACTAATAAGGCCTTATTATCTTGTAGATGACGAAATACAGAAGCAATAATTCAACTAATAAGACTAGTGTGTTGAATCTAATTGGAAATATTAAGACAAGTATTACATGCCATAGTACCATACATGCCAGTATCACTGCCAATATAAACCAAATAAAACCTCTATAGAATGGACCTTTATACATATAATCACCTACCATATACTATGAAATTTAGGCAAAAGATGTCAAAAAAATGGATGTTTTACAATTTTTTGACATTTTTTTGTGAGAAAAAACAAAATCACCCGGTATAATATATATTTAGAGGGTGATTTTATGAACGGAAGTGAGAATAGCGAATTCAAGAGAATTCAAAGTCAAGCTAATATTGTCGAAATAATAGGTTCATATGTCAACCTAGAAAGTCATGGTAAAAACTTTTTTGGAGTATGTCCGTTTCATGATGACCATAGTCCAAGTATGAGTGTTTCTAAAGAAAAACAGATATATAAATGCTTTGTATGTGGCGCTACCGGAAACGTATTCAACTTTATAGAGAATTATTTAGGGATTCCTTTTTTAGAAGCAGTTAAGATAGTCGCTGATAAAGTCGGAATAAATTTTACAATAAAGAAAAATGATCAAGATTCTAAAAATCAAAAATATTACGACATAATGAATCTAGCAACCCTATATTATCAAAACAATTTGAGAACCAAACAGGGTGAAGAAGCTCGTGAATATTTGCATAAGCGAGGTCTAAGCGACGAAGTTATCAAAGACTTCGGTATAGGTCTATCATTAAGTGAATCGGATAGCTTATACAAGCTTTTAGAAAAAAAGAATATATCTAAAAGTGATATGCAATCGTTAGGTCTTATCGCAGAAAGTGAAAGAGGAGTATACGATTTATTTAGAAATAGAATTATGTTCCCTCTTTTTAGTCCAACTGGAAAAGTAAATGGTTATAGCGCAAGAATTTACCACGGAGAAGATGCGAGTAAATATATAAACACAAGAGAGACAGTTATCTTTAAAAAAAGAGAAAACTTATACAATTATCATTTAGCATCCCAAGCTGCTAGAAAAGAAAAATTTATCGTCATATGTGAAGGGCAAATGGATGCGATTAGAGTATACAGTGTCGGTATTAAGAATGTCGTTGCAACGATGGGAACAGCACTTGCAAAGGAACAAATCGATTTGCTTAAGAAACTGGGCGTAAAAGTAATAATTACGATGGACAGCGATAATGCCGGTGAACTCGCGACGATATCGATCGGAGAGAGTTTAATGAAAGAAAAAATAGATGTCGGCATAGTAAGATTGTCAGGAAAAAAAGATCCAGATGAATATATTCTTGCTTACGGAGTAGAGGCATTCAGGGATAATCTTAAAAATCCCATATCATTTCCAGAATTTATGGATATAGTTTATAGAAAGAATAAGAATCTAAATAATCCGGTTGAACTTACTAATTATATAAACGAGATGCTTTCTATGCTTACAAATATCTCAGATGATTTATTGACAGAGGTAACCATTAATAAGTTGGCCAGTGAATTTCATTTAGATAAAGAACTCTTAAAGAGTAGAACGGTAACTCAAGAAAAAGTAGAAGAGTTACACATCGATAATAAAAAGGAAGAAATTATTCCATCGAAGGAAAAGACGAATAATAAATTTAATAGAGCTTTAATGACTATGCTTTATTACATGATGAATAGCACAGATTGTATGAGACTGTTTATGCATTATCAGTTAAAATTGCCTAAAAATCGTTATAGACTTGTTGCAAATAATTTGATATACTATTTTGAACTTGAAAGGGAGATTGATTTTGCAGATTATTTGACTTTTACTGAAAGCTATCCCGAAGTTAGCGAAGTAGTGAAGGAAATAATTAGAGAAATACATGTGGATGAATTTAATGAAGCTGATATGGAAGCAGTTTTAAACATAGTAAAAGGAGCACTAGACAAAGAGAAAATCAAAGAATTAAAAGAACAGATGAAGAAAGAACTAGATATGAATCGAAAGAAAAGATTATTCGAAGAAATAATAAACATTAAAAAAGGATGTGTTAGTGATGGTAGAAATTAAAACATTAGAAGAAAGAATTCAGGATTTATTAGAACTAGGAAAAAAAGAAGGAGTTATAACTTTTGAACAGTTAGCAGAATCTCTAAAGGGATTGGATATCGATGGAGATTCACTAGATAAGCTATACAACATTTTAGTTGAAAACAACATAATGGTAATATCTGATAGTGAAGAAGATTCAGGGAATGAGAAAGAGAGAAAAGATGAAGTAACTCTATTGTCCGATGAGGCATTAACTAAAGATATAAACATCAATGACCCTGTTAGAATGTATCTAAAAGAAATAGGTAGAATTAGTCTATTGTCACCTAAAGAAGAGACAGATTTGAGTATTAGAGTATCTGAAGGGGATGAAGAAGCCAAAAAGTTACTTGCAGAATCAAACTTACGTCTAGTAGTATCTATTGCTAAAAGATATGTTGGAAGAGGTTTACTATTTTTGGATTTAATTCAAGAGGGTAATATAGGTCTTATGAAAGCAGTTGAAAAATTTGATTATGATAAGGGATTTAAATTTTCAACTTATGCAACTTGGTGGATAAGACAAGCTATCACTAGAGCCCTTGCAGATCAGGCGAGAACTATTAGAGTTCCAGTTCATATGGTAGAAACTATCAATAAAATGGCTAGAATTCAGCGCCAATTGACACTAGAGTTAAATCATGAACCTAGCGAAGATGAGATTGCGAAAAAAATGGGAGTATCTGTCGAAAAAGTTAGAGAAGTAATGAAAATAAGTCAGGATCCAGTAAGTTTAGATACACCAATAGGAGAGGAAGAAGATTCTCATTTTGGAGATTTCATACCGGATAAGACTAGTCATATGAGTCCAGAAGAATATGCTACAAATGAGATCCTTAAAGAACAGATAAAAGAAGTGTTAAAGACTTTGCAAAAACGCGAACAAGAAGTTTTGGAGTTAAGATTTGGACTATTGGATGGAACTTGTTATACGCTTGAAGAAGTCGGTAAGAGATTTAATGTAACAAGAGAGAGAATAAGACAAATAGAAGCTAAGGCTTTAAGAAAATTAAGACATCCTTCCAGAGCTAAAAAGTTGAAAGATTTCTTGGGTGATGAATAATGATCAAGATAAGTGAACGACTAAGAAGCTTAGTAAAGTACATTAATAGTGAAGATAAATTGATGGATGTAGGGTGCGATCACGCACTATTGGATATATATCTAGTACAGAGTAATACTATTGATAAAGTTGTAGTATGCGATGTTAACCCGAATGCACTACAAAATGGTATAAACAACATTGAAAAATATGAATTGACAAATAATATTATTCCAGTTTTGGGTTATGGAATTGAAAAAGCCAACATATATCACATAGATACAGTTCTTATATCAGGATTGGGGTCTAAAAACATTATAGAAATACTCGATGGCCCTAATCTAAATTCAATCTATAAACTCATTTTACAATCTAATAATAATCACTATGAATTGAGAAAGTTTTTAGCGGAAAAGGGATTTATAATCTACGATGAAGAAGTTGTAAAAGACGGGAAAAAGACTTATATCAACATATTCGCAGTAAGAGGGGAATATCCTAAAGTTTATAGTGAACTAGAATATGAATTTGGTCCAATTATGAGTAAAGACCCAGTAAATCTAGAGTACTATAGACAGCTCTTAGAAAATTACGAGGATTTACTGTTTTCGACTAGGAGCGACGAAATAAGGACTAAAGTTAAATACTTGGAGCAAATAATCGATTCGCTTGTAAAAGCAAACGATTTATAATATAATAAAACACGTGAAAGAAGGAAAAATATGAAAAACGTACATAACATAACAATTACAATAGAAAATGAAGAATGGAGCAATATACTAGATGCAACATTCAAAAAGAAAAACCAACAAGTAACTATATCAGGATTTAGAAAAGGGCATGCTCCAAAGGATGTTTATATAAAAAAGTTTGGAATTGAATCTCTATTCATGGACTCTGTCGATGAAGCATTAGAAATTGCCTATAAAAAAGCATTAGAAGAAAGTAAGTTAGTGCCTGCTTGTGAACCAAAGGTAGATATAAAGGGAATCGATGAAAAACACGTAGAATTAGAATTTACTATCATCACTAAACCTGAAGTAAAACTATCTAGTTATAAAAAATTGGGAGTTAAAAAGGGAGAAGTAAAGGTAACAAAAGAAGAAGTTGAAAAAGAATTAAACGATCTTAGAACTAGATTTGCTGAAATAGTTGAAAAAGAAAACGGCGATGTAGAAGAAGGAAACATCGCAGTCATAGATTTCGAAGGATTTGTCGATGGCAAAGCGTTTGATGGTGGAAAAGGTGAAGAATATCCACTTGAAATTGGTTCTAATACATTTATTCCAGGTTTTGAATCACAATTAATTGGGGCAAAAAAAGGTGAAACAAGAGAAATAAACGTTAAATTCCCAGAAGAATATGTCGAAGAACTTAAGGGAAAAGATGCAATGTTTAGAGTAACCGTTAAAGAAATAAGATCTAGAGTTTTACCAGAATTAAATGAAGAATTCTTCAAAGACTTGGGATACGATGATGTTAAGACAGAAGAAGAATTGAATAAAAAGATAGAAGACCAGATAACTGAACGCAAGGCTAGAGAAGTAGAAGATAAGTATATCGACGACTTGATGAATGCCGCAATTGAGAAGATGAGCGTAGATATTAACGAAGAAATCATTCACGATGAAATACATAGAATGATGCATGACTTATCTCATAGATTAGAGATGCAGGGTATTACTCTTGAAAATTACTTCAAGTTTAGCGGAATAACTGAAGAAGCCTTTCATGAACAAGCTAAACCAGAAGCAATTAATAGAATTAAATCTAGATATCTATTAGATGAAATCATCGAAAAAGAACACCTAGAAGCTACTGATGAGGAAGCTATGGCCAATGCAGAAGAACAAGCTAAGAGATATGGAACTACTGCAAATGAAGTAATTGAAATGTATGGTGGACTAGAAGTTGTAAAATACGATGTCCTAATTCATAAAGCAATTAAAGTTTTAGAGGAAAACTAGATGCACGATTAGTGCATTTTTTCTTTTCTAAAAATACTATTTGTATTATAATACATATCGAGGTTTTATTATGAAATTGAGCGATATTAACTATGATGACTTAAGTCCAATGATGAAGCAATATTATGACATTAAGATAAATTATCAAGATATTCTTTTATTTTATAGACTAGGTGACTTTTACGAGCTATTTTTTGAAGATGCAAGCCTTGCAAGTAGACTTCTTGGTTTAACTCTCACAGGAAAGAATGCAGGATTAAAAGAAAGAGTACCTATGTGTGGAGTTCCATATCATTCTGTAAAAACGTATATACAAGATGCATTAAGCAAGGGGTATAAGGTTGCAATTTGTGAACAAGTAGAAGACCCCAAAAGTGCTAAAGGAATGGTAAAACGCGAAGTAACTGAAGTAATTAGTAAGGGTACCATGACTGATTTAGAATTCTTAGATAATAAAGATACTAACTACTTGGGAAGCATATTAGAATACCCTTCTAGCTATGTAGTTACATATGCTGATATATCTACTGCAGAACTAAATGTAACTTGCATAGATAAAAATAAAAACGGCATTGTAAATGTCGTACTAAATAATAACTTCAAAGAACTTGTCGTTGATGATACCTTAGATATAGAAATCGTAAATCTCTTTAAAAATATTTACAATATAGACATAACTATAGAAAACGGGTTGATCGATGGGAACGATGAGCTATTAAAGAATATAACAGATCCTAAGATGAAAAAGGGCTTAAGGCACCTTTTATACTATCTAAATGTACGAGAATTAAAGGACATATCGCACTTTAATAAAGTAAATATAATCGACATGGAAGAATACTTAAGTATGGATATACATACTATAAGAAATTTGGAATTATTTGAGACATTGAGACTAAAAGAACGTCAAAATTCTCTAATCTGGCTTATAGATAAATGCAAAACTAGTATGGGTTCTCGTAAACTAAAAAAATGGATGTTAAAGCCACTTAGAGATAAGTTAAAGATTACTGATAGATATGATAAGATAGACACACTAAACAAAAGTTTTATCGAAAGAAGTGAACTATCAAATTATTTATACGAAATATATGATATCGAACGACTATGTGGAAAAGTCAACTGCGGATCCGCTAATGCAAGAGACCTATTACAACTGTATAATTCTTTAAAAGTCTTACCTGACATTAAAAAAATTATAAAATCTATAGGTTTTAGCTATGAAATCGAGGAATTTAGCGATCTATGCAAATTAATTAAAGATTCGATCAGCGAAGAAGCACCGATTACATTAAGAGATGGCGGATTAATAAAAGAAGGGTATTCTCGCGAGTTGAATGAGTTAAAAGAAATCCGCAAAGGTGGAAAGAACTTTATCGCTTCTATCGAAAAGGATGCTCAAGAAAAAACAGGAATATCTAACCTTAGGGTAAGTTATAATAAGGTTTTTGGCTACTTTATAGAAGTTACTAAAGGAAATATCGATAAAATTAAACCAGAATTAGGCTGGGAAAGAAAGCAGACATTAGTAAATGCCGAAAGATACATAAGTCCAGAACTAAAGGAAAAGGAAGATTTAATACTTAATGCAGAAGAAAAAATAATAGAGTTAGAATACCAACTTTTTATCGATATTAGATCTAAAGTAAAAAGTGTAATTCATGAATTAAACGAAATGGCTGATACAATAAGTGAAATCGATGCACTAGTAAGTCTATCTGTCGCAAGTGAAGATTTGAAGTTAGTAAGGCCAACATTAAATGATAATCATACAATCGATATACTCGATGGTAGACATCCTGTAGTAGAGCATGTAAGCAAAAAAGAGTATGTCCCAAACGATATTATAATGAATAATGAAACTAACATATTGTTGATAACAGGTCCTAATATGAGTGGTAAAAGTACTTATATGAGAGAACTTGCAATAATAGTAATACTCGCCCAAATGGGGTCATTTGTACCGGCAAAAAGTGCCAATTTACCAATATTCGATAAAATATTCACTAGAATTGGTGCTAGCGATGACTTAGTAAGTGGAGATTCTACTTTTATGATCGAGATGAAAGAAGCTAATAACGCAATTACCAATGCTACTAAAGATAGTTTAATTTTATTCGACGAATTAGGAAGAGGTACTAGCACATATGATGGTATGAGTATTGCAGAATCTATACTCGAGTATATCGCTGATAAATTAAAGTGTAAGACGCTATTCTCAACTCATTATCATGAACTTACTAGTATGGAAAAAGAACATATCGGTATTAAAAATGTTCACGTCAGTGCAGAAGAACACGATGGTGATATAGTATTTTTACACAAAGTAAAAGATGGCTTTGCAGACAAGTCGTACGGTATACATGTTGCAAAACTATCCGGTATGCCAAAAGAAATTACGAATAGAGCCAGTGAAATACTTAAAGTATATGAAAACAAAGAGCAACCAATCATAAAAGAGCAGATCTGCTTTGATTTTAGTGAAGAAAAACAAAGTGAAGTAGAAGAATATCTGAGTACAATCGACATCAATAACATTACGCCAAGAGAAGCCATGGATATTTTATACACAATAAAAGACATGATGAAATAGACGCCAGTTTGGCGTTTTTGTTTACAATGCAGTGTAAACAATATTGAATAAAATAAGATAAAGTGCTAAACTATAATCGAAGAATAGAGGTAACTATGAAAAAAAATATTTTACTCATGAGTGTATTAATTGTGCTAACACTACTAGTAGGAAGTAAAGTTGAAGCGAAAAAAATAGAACCAGACGTAAAGCAAATTGATTATGTAGGAATATGTGATAAAAAAGACAACTGTGAATATATAACTGACTTAAATTACGAGCAGGATTTTTCAGCAGCCAATTTTAATTTTAAAGATGGAGAAATATACTTAAATAATTCTGAAATCGTAATGTATATCTATAATAATGGTATTGACGTAACTTTAAATGTGAGTGGTACAAATAAAATACACTTATTATCTAATCTAATTAATACAGAAGAGGAAGAATATAAATCATTTACTGTAAAAGGAACTGGAACACTCGAAATAGAGAAAATAAAAAAAATCAAGAAAGATGTAGATGGAGAAATATATTACGAAAAATGGGAAGTATATTCTAATGAACTAGGAAAAGGTGGTTCATGTATTGAAGGATTCCCTCATGCTATTATTGCAGAGGTTAATCCTAAATCGCATTCTCCTTATACTGCAATTATACCAGAAGAAGGGCATACGAAATCTGAATTTATAAACCTTTTCGTCAATCGAGAACGGTACTTTTATCCCGATACCGCTGGAAAGACATTTGATGATTTATATGATTATGAGCAACTAGAAGACTTATTTTGGGACCGAGACAGGGACTTAATAAATGATTTAAATGAAAGAAGAGTTTTTATAGAGGAACTATTAGATGAAGAACACCCTGATTGTGGTTATACTCGCATTAATTTTTATGAACCAATTGTAGAAGAGTATCAGTTAACTCGTGATTGGACAGAAAAATATATTATAACGTATTTAAATCGTACATTCACAGAGAATAGTTCTTACCTGTTGAGTCAAAAACCAAA
>ODAI013243408.1_pt1 | contig 15043 bp, 10 predicted proteins | sample 1539321 | NCBI WGS metagenome assembly ODAI01 (sample SAMN02144231, study PRJEB22623) | gut metagenome | biome: sheep rumen | host: Ovis aries | place: New Zealand
ACTTTCCAGGAAGAGTCCCTCATGGATGAAAACGACCTCCCCCTGCTCCGCTTTTTTTCAGTATGCAATGAGCAGAACCTGGATGAAAACTTCACGCTCCGGGATTCACAGGTTACGGATGCCGGACAAATTTTATTCTTTCAGGATGGTCTGCCTGCGTATAGCTATTCTGAACCCGGCCCGCAGTGGGCTGAGAAATGGAATCGGCAGCACGATCAGTCAGCTTTCAGCGTAGAGTATGATAAGCGTTACAAACAGGTCGGCGTTTACGCGTATGAGTGCAGCCTGGACGATCCGGCAGCCTGCATGGAGGCCTTCCGGGACATCATAGAGGATGCGGAAGCAGCCCGGGTCCCCATGCAGGAAGCACATGTCGCCTTTACCGAAGAAGAGGAGAAGGACCGCTCCTTTGAAAAGCATCGGACCATTTATGTCTGGGTCAGCCTGGATTTTGAGACAGGGGGAAAGAAGATTAGCTGGGCTTCTCTGGCGAATTTTGACGGAGAGGACGAAAAAACCATTCAGAGTATGTGCGAAAAGTATAACCGTTATGTCCAGGAGGACCCGTACTGGCAAAAGACTTTGACCGGGACGGACGGGGAGAACCCGTTTAAGAAAAGCGCATACTGAGAGTGGGGAACAGCAGTATGTTATCAGATCAAACCAAGCCACTGGCGTTCCCCGCTTTTTGCATGGTGCCATGCGTGATGAAGATAAAAATTCTTTCCCGAGAGGGCCATTTCCGCTACCTGATCGAAGAGAAAAGCTTCAGGATCCTCAGACTCCAGAAACTCACAGACAAAACGGTCAAAGGGCTGGCCGGGGTCAAGGGCGGGAAAGCCGGATTCCTCCAGGATGGCATTGAGCCGTTCCTGGCTTATGAGGTAGGGAGCAGGGATCACGGATCGTGCCTCGGATCCGAAATAGAGAAGGAAGGAGAGCAGGGTGGTTCGGTCTAGGTCCAAGGTCCCGCGGAGGACCTTGCGCAGAAAGGGTTCTCCTCCCCGGCCTGATTGATAGGAAGTTTTTTCCTTATTCCAATTATTTTCCGGATACTCTATTTCTTTTTTCAGCCAACTAAGGATGATTGGATCTGAACGGTCTGTGGGCTTCTCCGTGTTCCTGCGGGCCTTATCCCTGCGGGCAGCTCTAGCGAGAGTTTTTGAGTCCTCCGGTGAGAGTGTTAGCGGATCAATGCCGTTATCCGCAAGGATCTGGAGCCAATCGTAGAAGGGAGTGTCAAAATAGAAGGAACTGTAGAGGCCAAAAATCTCGCGAAGGGATAAAGCGGCCTTCTCAAGATTTGTTACGATCTTGCTTTTTTGATGTTTTACTCTGCGAAAGGGGGTCAGGACCTTGAAAACAACCAGTTCCTGACTGAGAATCGGATCGTCAGAGAGATATATAGATTCGTGGCCTTTTTTGGCCTCATTATCAGCATGATCCGTGCACATTTTTATCCGGCGGTCCAGGTCGTACAGAAGGTATTTGCAGAAATAGTATCTTGTCTTTTCCCGCACAGTGCTGAAGGATTCGATGTTGGAACGCAGAAATTCAAGAAACTCGGCGTGCCCGGAGTCCTGTCCCCCTTCATTTCCCGAAGCCAAAGCCGCAAGTTCTTTCTCTATTTCTTTTGTCACATGCATGGTCGCGTTGAGTCCGGCCTTCTCTGAGGAATTGCCTTCAACATAGGCGCGGATATCAGAGAGGGAGATGGACTTGCTGGAAGAAATCCTGGTGTCCGGGACGATCTTCGCCCTGAGATCTTCGCACTGCGCCAGCAGGTCTTTCCATTGGACATAGGAAAGGCCCTTTCTGAGGGCGTAGATCACCGAGGCCTCCCAGTAGCTTCTGGCGTACAGACGGGGGCAGCCGTTTTCCAGAAGGCGGTCGTTCACCTCCTCCGGAGAGAGCTTTTTGACAAAGCCCAGGGCGATCAGGCGGTAGCGGAGGGGGACGGACGCGATCTCCTTCTGTTTTCCGCTGATACATATGTCAAGAATGGAGTTTTCCTTGTCTGAACCGGTCGCCCTGACCAGTTCGGCGTACAGGAGATCAAGAGGGGCATCGCCCTGCGGGGCTTTTTTATTCATAGCTGAGTCCTTTTTTCTATATTTTATGTTGTAAGAGTGAAAATAACGCTCGATAGCGTTTTTTTACTCAGGTGCCTGTGCCGCGGGCCCGGGCACCTGTGATCGCAGCGGAGAAACCCGTCCCGGGCTTTCTTCTCGCGGTGCTGCTCTGACGAGCGGCATGGTCGGGAAGGAGTAAAAGTATCGCAATGGCATTCTGATGAGCCGGGGAAGCTCTTCTCCCCCGGCATCATTCTACAGACAGATTATCCTGCGGACTGCCGTGATCCCTGCTGTGCAGTCGTTATTTGAGACTATCCTCCATTATATATGGGAATCCCGTGACTATCAATCCGGCCGGGGTGAGCCAGGGAGCTGAGCGTCGCGACCGCGCCCGTCCCTGTTTCGGGGGGAACTTATCCTTGACATGAACACGCAATAAGATTAAAATTTAATCTGTTGTGAGTACGTTTGCCGGAAGCAGCCGGGCCCTGTTTTTATCTGGGAAACAGGGGTCAGGCCGGTGGAATTCCGGACAATGTATACATACAGTTCAATTTCATAAGGAGGTGCTCCTGTATGCCGATAGCAGGAATCATTATCGCAGTGATCCTGACTCTGGCTGCAGCAGTTCCCATCACCTGGTATATCACTTCCGAAAACCATCGGAAGCAGGATGAGATCAAGGTGGACAGCGCAGATGCGAAGGCCCGGACGATCATTGACGAGGCCCTTCGGGAAGCGGAATCCAAAAAGCGTGAGGCTATGCTGGAGATCCGGGAGGAGACGTTCAAATCCAAGAACGAACTCGAGAAGGAGATCCAGAACAGACGTAACGAAGTGCAGAAAAACGAGCGCAGGATCCAGCAGAAGGAAGAGCAGATCGACAACAAGGTCGAGCAACTTGAGCGCAGGGAACAGAGTCTGGCAGCAAAGGAAGAGGAACTGCAGAAGCTTCAGCAGGAAGTTTCACAGCTTAATGAGCAGCGTATACAGGAACTCGAGCGAATTTCAGGCCTTACCTCCGAACAGGCAAAAGAACACCTTTTAAAAATTGTTGAAGACGAAGTCAAACTGGATTCCGCCAGGATGATCAAGGAGATCGAGGCGGAGGCCAAGGAAGAGGCAGACAAGAAAGCCAAGGAATATGTGGTCAACGCCATTCAGCGCTGTGCTGCGGACCACTGTTCAGAGGCTACTATTTCTGTCGTACAGCTGCCCGGAGATGAAATGAAGGGCAGAATCATCGGACGGGAAGGACGCAACATCCGTACACTTGAAACGATGACAGGCGTCGACCTGATCATCGATGATACACCGGAAGCGGTCGTCATTTCTGCTTTCGATCCCATCCGGCGCGAGGTCGCGCGTGTGGCTCTTGAGAAGCTCATCGTCGACGGCAGGATCCATCCTGCCAGGATCGAGGAGATGGTCGGCAAGGCCCAGCGCGAGGTGGAAGCCCGCATCAAGGAAGAGGGCGAAGCCGCCACTCTCGAGGTCGGTGTGCACGGGATCCATCCGGAGCTCGTGCGTCTGCTGGGTAAGATGCGGTTCCGCACCAGCTACGGTCAGAATGCCCTCAAGCATTCGATCGAGGTTGCCCAGCTGTCCGGTCTTCTGGCCAGCGAGCTGGGACTGGACGTACGCCTTGCCAAGCGCGCAGGCCTGCTCCACGATATAGGAAAGGCTGTGGACCATGAGATGGAAGGATCTCATGTACAGCTGGGAGCGGAGCTCTGCAGAAAATACAAGGAATCTCCGACAGTTATCAATTCCGTGGAAGCGCATCACGGTGATGTCGAGGCGACGAGTCTGATCGCCTGTATCGTACAGGCGGCCGACACGATCTCCGCGGCCCGTCCGGGCGCGAGGAGAGAGACCCTCGAGGCATATACGACAAGACTGAAACAGTTGGAAGAAATCACAAACAGTTTTAAAGGGGTTAGCAATTCTTATGCCATTCAGGCAGGAAGAGAAGTTCGCGTAATGGTAGTTCCTGAGCAAATCAGCGATGCTGATATGGTACTGCTGGCCAGAGAGATTTCCAAGCGGATCGAATCCGATATGGAATATCCCGGCCAGATCAAGGTCAATGTGATCCGTGAGTCCAGAGTTACGGATTACGCCAAATAATAGTGAGTAGATAACTTAGGTGCTGCGGATGACAGTTGGAATCCGCAGCACTTCCTGTGTCCGGCCATGCCGGCGGAGGTCCTGGTCCGGGAGCCGGGACTATTCAGAAAATGCCGGCAGAGAACAGGAAGCCGGGATTTTTCAGAAAATGCGGAGATTCTGGTCCGGAAGCCGGGACTCTTCGTAAAAATACAGGTCAGGGACAGGATCAGGAACAGGTTGAGGAAAAAAGGGGAGCAGTTATGGAAAAGGGACAGGACAGCGCGCCGCGTCTTCTGAGTGAGGAAGAGATCGAGAGGATGCTGGGACTTCCGGACCTGGATACGGTGGCCGGGCTGCGGGACCGGGCGGTCCTGGAGCTCTTGTGCGGGACCGGTCTCAAGGTCAGGGAGCTGACGGGCCTGCGCCTGGAAAACCTGGACCTGCAGATCTCCTGTCTGCTGCTGTCGGAAGGGACCGGCGGGGAGGGGGTGCGGATGGTGCCCTTTGGCAAGAGGACCAGGACCATTCTCCTGCGCTATGTCTATGCGGTGCGCAGGGATTCGGAGGGGCCCTCCAGTCTGGTCTTTCCGGGCCGGGACAAAAAGGAACTGTCCCGCCAGGCCGTCTGGAAGACGGTCAGAAAGTACGCCGCGGCCGCCGGGATCGGACATCCGGTATCGCCGGAGGACCTGCGGGCCTCCCTGGCCGTCTCCCTGCTCAGGGCAGGGGCTGACCCGGCCGGAGTCCGGCAGATGCTGGGCATCCGGGAGGCGGCGCTTAAGAGGTACCTGGTCTTCTGCGGGCCGTCTCCGGAAAGACCTCTGGTTCTGGAAGCCGCAGCCGGCCGGAATCCCGGCGGAAACTGTATCTGACCCGGTCCCTGGATGCCGTCTTTTTTGAGGGGCGCGGAAGGAAACGACGGGTTACAGTTCGGACCTGCCTGAAGCGCGGCCGGGTTACAATTCAGACCTGCCTGAAGCGCGGGGTGTTTTTCTAGACAATGCGAAGCTCTGTTTTTTTCCGCGAACCCCCGGGTTGAACGGCGGTGTCTGGAAAAATAGCGGGTTTTATAAAAAGTTTTGTGCAAATCTCCTATAAATAGGGTATAATAACTTTATGTTGTTGTTGATTGTTTGCGGCTGTTTGTGATCCGGACCGCAGCCTATCATTTAATCACCCAAGTCTCACACAGTATCAGGGGGTTATAGGATATGAAGAAGATTCTTTTTGTGGCATCAGAAGGCGTTCCTTTCATCAAGACCGGCGGTCTGGCGGACGTGGTCGGTTCTCTGCCCAAGGAACTGGACAAGGAGTATTACGACGTCAGGGTCATCATGCCCAAGTATTCCTGCATGAAGCAGGAAATGAAGGACAAGATGGAATATGTCACTCACTTCTACATGGATTTCCACTGGAAGAGCGAATATGTGGGCGTCCTGCAGGCGGAAGTGGAGGGCATCAAGTTCTATTTCATCGACAACGAAGGTTTCTTCACCAGCGATAAGCCCTATACCGACGACCCCCTGTTTGAGATCACCCGCTTCGCCTTCTTCTCCAAGGCAGCCCTGTCCGCCCTTCCTACGATCGACTTCCGCCCCGACCTCATCCACTGCCACGACTGGCAGACCGGTCTGGTCCCCGTCTATCTCAAGGAGCGTTTCGCGGGAAGTGAATTTTACCAGGGCATCAAGTCTGTCATGACGATCCACAACCTGAAGTTCCAGGGCAAGTGGAATGTGCGCGATGTGGAGGATATCACCGGACTTTCCGGCTATTATTTCACGCCTGACAAGCTGGAGGCCTACAAGGATGCAAACCTCCTCAAGGGCGGTCTGGTCTATGCCGATGCCATCACCACAGTCTCCCCGACCTATGCGGAGGAGATCAAGACCCAGTTTTACGGTGAGGGCCTGGACGGGCTGATGAATGCCAGAAGCCACGACCTGCGCGGTATCATCAATGGTATCGACTACACCGACTTCTCCCCGGACAATGACAAGAAGATCCCGCAGCCCTATACCGTGGACAACTTCCGCAAGATGAAGGTCAAAAACAAGCTGGCCCTGCAGAAGGAGCTGGGGCTCAAGGTCGACGAGAAGTGCTTCATGATCGGTATCGTCTCCAGACTGACGGACCAGAAGGGCTTCGACCTCATCGCCTATGTCCTGGAGGAGATCCTGTCCCTCGACGCCATCCAGATGGTGGTCCTGGGCACCGGCGAGGAGCGCTACGAGAACATGTTCCGTTACTTCGACTGGAAGTACAACGACAAGATCTCTGCCAACATCTACTATTCGGACGAGCTGTCCCACAAGATCTACGCGGCCTCCGACGCCTTCCTCATGCCGTCCCTGTTTGAGCCCTGCGGACTTTCCCAGCTCATGTCCCTGCGCTACGGCACACTGCCGATCGTGCGCGAGACCGGCGGCCTCAAGGATACGGTCGAGCCCTACAATGAGTTCGAGGGGACCGGCACAGGCTTCACCTTTGCCAACTACAATGCCCACGAGATGATGCACGCGATCCGCTATGCGGAGCAGGTCTACTATGACAAGCGTCTCGAGTGGAACAAGATGGTCGAGCGCGCCATGAAGGCAGACTTCTCCTGGGCCCAGTCCGCGGCCAAGTATCAGGAGATGTATGACTGGCTGATCGGCTGACGGGAAGAGCGATTTCCCGACGGAGACATTTTCTGACGGAGCGATTTCCTGGCGGAAAGATTTTCTGAAGGAGAGATTTTCTGACGGAGAGATTACCAGACGGAGAGATTCAGGGAAAAGAGTTTTCGGAAATGAAATACTGATTTAAATCTGAGAAGACTGATTTCCGGTAAAGGAATGAAAGATGCGGCGGGATGCATGTCCCGCCGCATTTTTTTGAAAAAATCCTCTGTTTTTTTGAAAAATCCCCGTTTTTTGCAAAAATCCCCCGTCCTGCAGGGGGCGGGGAGCATGAAGCGCGGCGGGTCCTGCCCATGGCTGGATGCTGCCGGAGTTTATCGTCAAAAATGCTTTCCCGCGGGACCGGGATCACGGAGCATTGGCAACGGAACTAGGGTTGATCACGGCTGAATTACGGCGGGCAATGTGACTGGATTTTTGAGGGACAAGCTGTTATAGTGTTGCGGTAAAAAGCAAAACAGACAGACAGGTCCCCGGGGGACAGAGGTGCTTGAGAGGCGGATATGGCAAGAGACAGAAGGAACAGCAGAAAAAGACCGGACAGGGCTTATACGGATGCGGCGGACAGGGGAGACAAAAGACCTGCCGCCGTGGAGGCGGAGGCTGAGTCGGAGTCCTCGCTGGGCGGCGGGATCGCCGTCCAGGCCGGGATCCTGGCCATCGCGACGATCGTCGTCCGCATCATCGGCCTGCTCTACCGGGCGCCCCTCACAGCCATCATCGGGGATGAGGGCAACGGCTATTACGGGGCGGCCTACAATATATATATGATCATCCTGATCCTGTCGTCCAACTCCCTGCCGGCGGCCATTTCCAGGCAGATGTCGACCAAGATCGCGGTGGGAGAGTACAGGAATGCCCAGCGGGCCTTCCACTGTGCCCTGGCCTATTCCCTGGTCGTGGGCGCGGCGGGGAGCCTTCTGCTCTATTTCGGAGCTCCCTTCCTGGTGCCGTCCAACGCGGTCCCGGTCCTGCGGGTCTTCGCGCCGACCGTCTTTCTCTTTGGCATCCTGGGTGCGGTCCGGGGATATTTCCAGGCCAACCAGTCCATGGTCCAGACCTCGGTCTCCCAGATCCTGGAGCAGATCGCCAACGCGGCAGTCAGCATCGGGGCGGCGACCCTCCTGATCCGCACGGCCGCCCTGTCGGCCACGCAGACGGACAGAGCTGTGCGGGGAGCCATGGGCAGCGCTCTCGGAACGGGGAGCGGCGTCGCCACGGCCCTCCTGTTCATGGCGGCCGCCTATTTCAGGCACAGGCGCCGCTATCTGGGCCGGGTCAGCCGGGACAGGGGGCGGGTCCAGGCCTATGCGTCGATCATGCGGAGCACGATCCTGGTGATCACGCCCTTTATCGTCAGCAGCTTTATCCTCAATCTCACGACGACCCTGGACCAGATGGTCTATCTGAGGATGCTGATCGGGGGGCGGGGCCTGCCGGAGCCCGCGGTCACGACGGTCTACGGCCTCTTTTCCAACAAGGCGGTGGTCATCACCAATATCCCGATCTCGGTGGCCACGGCGGTCTCGGCGGCCATCATCCCCAATATCTCCATGGCCCATGCCTCGGGGGACCTCAGGGAGACCAGGCGCAGGGCGGTCAATGCCTCCCGCATGGCCCTGATCATTTCCATCCCCTGCGCGGTCGGGCTCATGGTCCTGGCCAGGCCGGTCACCATGCTCATGTTCCCCCAGTGGGATACCCTGGACCTGGCCTCCCTCCTGCTGGCCCTGCAGGCGGTCACGGTCATTTTCCTGTCGGTGGGGACCATCACCAACGCGGTCCTGCAGGCGATCGGAAAGATGAACCTGCCCATCGTCAGCGCGGGGATCTCCCTGATCATCCAGACGGCAGTCCTGGCCTTCCTGCTCCGTTTCACGGACTGGGGGATCTATGCCATGGTCCTGGTCAGCGTCCTCTACGCGGCGATCATCTTTGCCCTCAATGAGATCTTCCTTCGCCACTATCTCGACCTGAGGGTGGACGGCTGGCAGGTCTACGGCAAGCCCCTGGTCAGCGCCGCGGTCATGGGCGCGGCCGCCTTTGGCATCCACCAGGGCATTTTCCGCCTTCTCTCCGGTTTCCGGGGAGAATACCTGAGCAATTTCATCGCTGTGATCCCGGCCATCCTGGCGGCGGTCCCGGTCTATTTCTTTATCCTGATCCGGCTGGGCGGCTTCACGGAGGAGGATATCCTGGGCCTGCCCAAGGGGGGCGCGATCGCGGGCCTGCTCAAAAGGCTGCACTGGCTGTCCTGATTATCAGTCATTGACCTCCTGCAGGCCGGTGATGTCGGTCTTTGCCAGGATGGAGTAATTGGTGTAGTAGACGACGAAGCCGGGGGCGGCCCCGGAGGGCTTCTTTACATTCCTGCGCTCCAGGTAGTCGATCTCGACCTTGCCCTGGCTGCGGCCGCTGGAGTACCAGGCGGCCAGGGCGGCTGCCTCCTCGAAGGCCCGGTCGGGGATCTCGTCCATGGAACGGCCTCCCGACCGGAGCAGGACATGGGAGCCGGGCATGTCATTGGCGTGGAACCAGATGTCGCGGCCGTCTGCCAGGCGGAAGGTGATCTCGTCGTTCTGGGTGTTGTTTTTGCCGACGTAAATATCGTAGCCGTCGCTGCTGATGTAATGGAGGGGCTTGCTCTGGGGGGCGCGGGCGCGTCCCTTTTTGGTCTCGTTTTTGCGGCCTGTGTACTTGCGGCGCAGGAAGCCGCTCTCCTCCATCTCCCGCCGGATCTGGGACAGGTCTCCGTCCGTCGTGGAGAATTCCAGGGCGTTCTGGATGCTGCGCAGGTGGTCGATCTCGGCCTTGACCTCGACCGTGAGCCGGGTCAGGGCCTCGTTGGTCCGCTTCATGCGGGCGTAGCGGTCAAAGTATTTCTGGGCGTTCTGCTGGGGAGTCAGGGTCGGGTCGAGCGGGACCGTGATCTTTTCACCCGTGTAGTAGTTGTCGAGCTCGCAGCTTTTGGCCCCGGCCGGTATGGAGTAGCCGTAGGCGGTCAGGAGCTCGCCGTAGACCTTGTACTTGTCCCTTTTCTCGGTGTCGCGAATCTGCCGGCACTGGAGGTCGTACTTGTGGACGTCGCGCTCCAGGATGGTCTGGACAATGTGGCGCAGGTCGGCCGACCGCTGGCGGATCCGGGTGTAGAGATTTTTTCTGGCATAAAAGTCCTCCAGGAGCTCCGAGGGAGAGTCGTAGGGGACCTCCAGGCAGTCCGCGTAGTGGCTGAGGGGGAAGAGGGAGAATTCGACCGGGGCCCCGGCCGCGCCGCCCTCTCCTTTGCGGCAGTACATGACCGGGTGGAAGATCCCCTCTTGAATATCAGAGATCAGCCGGGAAAAATGCTGCCAGAGGGCCTCCTTTTCCTCCGGGGCCAGCAGGGCGGCGGACCGGTCCTGGGTCAGGTCGGCCCGGTGGGCGATCTCCTGGGCCGCCGCGGGTGAAAAACCCGTGTAGGACCTGACCAGGAGCTTGGACACGTCCATGTGGCCATTGTCCAGAACATTGAAAAAGCCCTCCCTGGTCTCCGCGAGGGGGTCTTTTTTGGACTGGGTGTCGGGGATGAAATAGGTCCGCCCGGGCAGGACCTCGCGCACGGAGCTGACCAGGGACGAGACGTGGCGGATGCTGTCCACGATCATGTCCTTGTCGTCGAGAAAGATGATGTTGCTGTGCTTGCCCATGATCTCGATGACCAGGACGTGGGTGCAGAGGTCGCCCATCTCGTTGCGGTGCTCAAAGCTCATCCGCAGGATCCGCTCCAGGCCGGGCTGCTCGATGGACAGGATCCTGGCGTTCTGCAGGTGCTTGCGCAGCAGCATACAGAAGGCCGGGGCCTGCAGGGGGGCCTGGCGGCTGGTCCGGGTCAGGTAGGCCAGGGGGAGGGAGGGGTCCGCGCAGAGATAGAGGCGGACCTGGCCCCCGCCCCGCTCTGCGGCGGGCCGGATGGTGAGCACCAGCTCGTTTTTGTCTGTCTGTGCGATTTTATATACACGTCCGCCGGTGAGAGAGGACTGCAGCTCTCTGCAGAGGCCGGCGACTGCGATACCGTCAAATGCCATGTTTTGTCTCCGTTAGTTCTTCACGTTGGTTCCTGAAAGAGTAGTTTCGTATAGAGTAGTTTTGTTTAATGGTTTTGTACAGTGGTTTCATGGCCCGGTCAATGCCCGTGTGCGTCTGCATGCGGTCATGCGACGCTCCAGGCCGCGTGACCGGAGCTTTTACCGTAGTATATCACTTCTTCCCTGATGGCTGAAAGACAAAACACAGGGCTTTTTTCCACAGCTTTTTCCACAGTTTGCGATCATTGGTCCCGGCAAAGAGACTGGCGATATCAGCCGGCGGGAAAGAAGATTCCTCCATCATAAACGCAGGGAAGGGACTTTGTTTGAGGTTACAGTTCAGACCCACCTGAAACGCGAGGTGTTTTTGCGCGATTCTCAGCGCAAAAACCCGAGTTGAACGGAGCGCGGCGCACGCGAAGCGTATTGACAATGCGCAGCTTTTACAATGCTCGCATTGTTATCGCCGCGCGCAACGTTACAGTTCACGCCCTCGATAGGGCGTGACTGTAACTGTTTGAGAATTTCGACATTCTCCTGCCTAGAACTTCCTTGACGGTTGAAGGGAGAATGATATAATGGTTACTGGTTTACTATGCCCTGAAGCGTTCCGGTGTCTTTTGCGCCGGAGCATATTTTTCTTTTTCCGGGGCGGAATGCAGACCATTTCATTATATTCGGCTCGTCAATGGGGGTAACTTCATATGATCAGAAGTATGACGGGATACGGACGGAGCGAGATGCAGAATGACTCCTTCCGGATCGCAGTGGAAATAAAGTCGGTGAATAACCGCTATCTGGATATCGGGATCAAGATGCCCCGGCAGCTGAACCAGCTGGAGGCGCAGATCCGCGCGGAGCTCAAAAAGCACATGCTCCGCGGCAAGGTGGATGTCTTTATCTCCTGGGAGGATCTGACGGAGTCAAACATGACCGTCAAGTACAATGACCGGATCGCCGGCGAGTACTGGAAGATCTTTCAGAAAATGTCCGAGGACTTCGGGATCGAGAATGATATCCGTGTCTCCTCCCTGGCCAGGTTTCCCGACGTGGTCACCATGGAGGAGGAGCCGGCGGATCCGGAGGGGATCTGGGAGAACCTGGAAAAGGTCATCCGGGACGCTGCGCGGATGTTTGATGCTGCCAGGGTGCGGGAGGGCGAGTTCCTCCGGACGGACCTGACGGAAAAGCTGGATGAGATGCTGGAGCATGTGGCCTTTATAGAGGAGAGGGCCCCGGGCCTGGTCGAGGACTACAGGAGGTCTCTCAGGGATAAGGTCGCGGAGCTTCTGGAGGCTTCCAATATCGATGAGTCGAGGATCGCCCAGGAGGTGACCATCTACGCGGACAAGGTCTGTGTGGATGAGGAGCTGGTCCGCCTGCGCAGCCACATCGAGGCTGTGAAGGAGGAGCTCGGCCGGGGCGGCAGTGTGGGCAGGAAGCTGGATTTCATCGCTCAGGAAATGAACAGGGAATCCAACACCATTCTGTCCAAGTCGGATGACCGGGAGGTCTCCGACCACGCGATCGAGCTCAAGACCTCGGTCGAGAAGATCCGCGAGCAGGTCCAGAATATCGAATAAGAAGATCTGTCGAAAGGCGGACAAGGCGGGAAGGATTGAAGGGCAATGGCTGGCAGCAGACTGATACATGTCGGGTTCGGAAATATAGTCAACGCGGGCAAGATCATCGCGATCGTGAGCCCGGACTCCGCGCCCATGCGCAGGCTTGTCTCCAATGCCAGAAAGGACGGGCGCACCATTGACGCGACCCAGGGCCGCAAGACCAAGTCGGTGATCGTGATGGAAAATGACAGGATCGTGCTGTCTGCCCTGCTGCCGGAGACCATCCGCGGCAGAGCCCAGTCGGAAGAGGATCCCGCGGAAGAGGATGAGGATTGAAAGAAATCCTTTTCGGGGATTTATGGCGGCCCGCCTGAAAAACCGGCGCGAACCGGAAAATCAGGTGTCCCTGCGGCACATCTGAAAAACCGGCGCGGACCGGAAAATCAGGTGTCCCTGCGGCCCGCCTGAAAAACCGGCGCGAACCGGAAAAGAAAACGGGATATTATCACAGGACAGCTTGGACAGGAATAGACAAGAACACATAAGAAATAAGGGGGAACGAGTGAAGGGAAAACTGGTTGTGATCTCCGGCTTCAGCGGAGCCGGAAAGGGAACTGTGATCCAGAGGCTGAGAGAGGTGTATGACGGGTATGTCCTGTCTGTCTCCATGACGACCCGGAAGCCCAGACCCGGGGAAGTGGACGGTGTCCATTATCATTTTGTGACCAATGAGGCCTTCGAGGACCTGGTCAGAAATAACGGCCTTCTGGAGCATGCGGGTTATGCCGACCACTATTACGGCACACCCAGGGCTTTTGTCGAGGAAAACATAGCGGCCGGCAGGGATGTCCTGCTGGAGATCGAGGTCCAGGGCGCCATGCAGGTCCGCAAGCTCTTCCCGGAGGCGGTCCTGATCTTTATCTCTCCTCAGGACGCGTGGGAGCTCGAGGACCGGCTCATGGGCCGGGGCACTGAGTCGGAGGAGACCGTGACCAAGCGCCTTAACCAGGCGACCGCGGAATGTGATTATATCCCGGACTATGATTACCTGCTCATCAATAACGACGTTGATCGCTGCATGAGCTTCCTGAACCGGATCATCCGTGGAGACAGGGAGAGTGACAGCGCAGAGGTCTTCGACGAGGAAAAGTACAAAGAGGAAGTGATCACTGGCAGCAGGCTCAAAACAGCTTTTGCGGCGGATTTTCTGTGGGGGCTGACTGAGATCCTCGCCGCCAGGGGCGGGCTTTTCTGATCCAGCCCGGATCAGTGCGAACACATTTTTGAAGCATTCAGATCATACAGATATAGAAAGGAAAGGTTTAGTATATGATTCATCCGTCCTATGTGGATCTTATGGAAGTAGTCAATAAGGATGTGGAAGAGGGAGAGACTCCGGTCATCAACAGCCGGTATTCGATCGTGATGGCGACCGCCAAGCGGGCCCGCCAGATCGTGGACGGCGACGAGCCGCTCGTCAAGGTCTCCAGGGGTGAGAAGCCGCTCTCCACAGCCGTCGCGGAGCTCAACCAGGGCGTGATCCGTATCCTCGCGGAGGATGAGGTAGAGGAAGACTACATCGAGGGCGAGGAGACCGATGAGGCCGATGAGGACGCTCAGATGATCGGTGAAGAGGAGATCGGGGCCGTGGCTGAGGCCGCTGAGACTGCGGATGATGCGGCAGCGGAAGCCCCGGCAGAGGAGGCGGAAGCCGAAGAGGACTCCGCTGAGCCCGAAGAGGAGAAGGAAGCCGGAGAGGAAGTCGAATGAAGATCCTGTTCGTCTCACTGGGATGTGACAAAAATCTGGTCGATTCCGAGGAAATGCTGGGAGACCTGACCGCGGCGGGGCATGAGATCACGGATGACGAGGACCTGGCCGAGGCCGCCATCGTCAATACCTGCTGCTTTATCAATGACGCCAAGAAAGAGAGCATCGAGAGCATCCTGGAGCTGGCGGACCGCCGTACCTCCGGGCAGCTCAGGGCCCTGATCGTCACAGGCTGTCTGGCCCAGCGCTACAGCGAGGAGATCCGGAGCGAGATCCCCGAGGTCGACGCGGTCATCGGGACGACAGCCCAGGAGACTCTGATTGAGACCCTGGAGGCGGTCCTTGGAGGCCGGGAAAAAGAGGCGGCTGACAGGGAGGAGGCCGACAGCCATGTCCTGATCCGCCTGGCGGACCTGAAAAAGAAGCCGCGTGAAAATACCAGACGGGTCCTGACGACGGCCAACGGCTACGGGTATCTGAGGATCGCCGAGGGCTGCAGCAAGCACTGCACCTACTGTGTGATCCCGTCCATCCGAGGCCCCTACCGCAGCCTTCCCATGGAGGAGGTCCTCCGGACGGCCCGGGAACTGGCGGGTCAGGGCGTGCGGGAACTGATCCTGGTCGCCCAGGAGACAACGATCTACGGCACGGACCTCTATGGAAAAAAGATGCTGCCGGAGCTCCTGCGTCAGCTGGCGCAGATCGGGGAGATCCGCTGGATCCGCCTGCTCTACTGCTATCCCGAGGAGATCACCCCGGAGCTGATCGGGGTCATC
>ODAI010388742.1_pt1 | contig 15042 bp, 10 predicted proteins | sample 1539321 | NCBI WGS metagenome assembly ODAI01 (sample SAMN02144231, study PRJEB22623) | gut metagenome | biome: sheep rumen | host: Ovis aries | place: New Zealand
AACAAAAACGGCACGGGTACCAACGGCAGCGGCGCGAATGCCAGCACAAACAAGAACGGCACGGGCACCAACGGCAGCGGCGCGAATGCCAGCACGAACAAAAACGGCACGGGCACCAGCGGCAGCGGCGCGAATGCCAGCACGAACAAGAACGGCACGGGCAGCGGCGCGAATGCCAACGCGAACAAGAACGGCACTGGCACCGGCGCGAATACCAATGCGAATAAAAATGGCGGCAGTACCAATGCCCTCGCCCAAAACAACGCGAACAAGAACGGCAGCGGTAGCGGTACCAATGGCAACGCGAACAAGAACGGCGCCGGTAGCGGTACCAATGCCAACGCAGGCAAAAATGGCACTGGCAACGGCGCGAATGCCAACGCAGGCAAAAATGGCACGGGCACCAACGGCAACGGCGCGAATGCCAACGCAGGCAAAAATGGCACGGGCACCAACGGCAACGGCGCGAATGCCAACACAAACAAGAACGGCACGGGCACCAGCGCCACCGGCGCGAATGCCAACGCGAACAAGAACGGCAGCGGCAGCAGCGGCGCGAATGCCAACGCGAACAAAAATGGCGCCGGTAGCGGCAGCGGCGCAAATGCCAACACAAACAAGAACGGCACGGGCACCAGCGTCACCGGCGCGAATGCCAATGCAGGCAAGAACGGCACCGGCAACGGCGCGAATACCAATGCGAATAAAAATGGCGGCAGTACCAATGCCCTCGCCCAGACCAACGCGAACAATGCCGCCAACCAGAGCGGCGCAGATGCCGCCGCTGCCGACAATTCCGCGCAGTACAAGGACTGGATGTCCCCGTCCCTGAGCAGTACCATTGACTGCGGCTATTTCTATACCACGCCGGAAATCGGCCAGTTCTCCAGCATCGAAGGCGAATTCCGGAAGACGTCCGGCTACAACAAGAGCGCCTTCGGCTTTGTCTTCGGCTATTCCACGCCGGCGCCCAACGGCATGCTCAAAGACTATATCCGCTTTGAGATAAATGTTGACGGCGAGTATGCCCTCTACACCTGGGACGGCAGAACTATACCGACCTTGTGGAGAAGAACGACAAGGGCACCGCCTACTTCTATGCGAGCAGCGCAATCAACAAAGGCTATGGCGCCACCAACAAAATCCGCATCGAGGCGACCGCAAAGAATACCTACAGCGTTTACGTCAACGGAAAACTCATTCAGGACGGCATTCCCTTCCTGAAGAACGGAACGAAGGGCACGATGGCCTTCTTCAGCGTCGGCAAAGCCTCCCAGGAGAAGCTTCCGTCGGTTCCCGTCAACGTCGCCATGCGCATTACCGATGCGCGCCGCTAAGGCATACCGCGCGGCTCCTGCCTCCGGAGGGCTCTGGTGACGCAGGGGCAATGGCTTGCTTTCTCTGCGTTCCGCGAGGAATACAGGGCGCTGTGCAGGGACTGGGAACGCTATGCCCCGCCGCTGCTTCCGCTCCAGGCAGCGGCAGCAGCGGCGGATACGCCTCCGTACCCGCTGGAAACGCCGCTGGTGTACAACCGCGCCTATGACGAGCTGTGCTCCGGAGACGACATTGCCCTCATCGTTATCGGTGACAATCCCGGCAAGGAAGAGCAGCTGGCGCGCAACCGCCGCTACCTGGTGGGGCAGAGCGGGCGGGTTGCCGAGGGCTTTTTCCGGCGGAACCCGGAGCTGCACGTCGATTTCAGAAAGAACGCGCTCATCATGAACAAAACCCCTGTCCACACGGCAAAGACGGCGCATCTGCGCTACCTGCTCCGCAACGGCGCCCCGGAAGTGCAGGCGCTCATCGCGGAAAGCCAGCGGCGGATGGCTGTGCTTGCCGCCACGCTGCACCAGCGCCTTGTGGAATGCCGTGCTGACGGCAGCCCCGCCCCGCAGCTCTGGCTGGTCGGTTATGCGGAGCTCAAGGGCAAGGGGCTCTTCCTTGGCTACCGGGATGCGCTCAAGGCCGCGTATGGGGCGGAGCAGGGCTTTTGCCCCGCATGGGAGCACGTCTTTGTCTACCAGCATTTCTCGATGAACCGTTTCCTTGTCGATTTGAACGCGTTCCGCGCCGCGCATCCGGAGCTTTCCCTCCCGGCGTCGCTTGCAGCTCTGGGGCTCCAGCATCGCCGCGAGATTTTCCTTGCGTAGCGCGACGCCCGTATGCTTCCGCGTTGCCGCTGGAGCCGCGGAAACTTTTCTTTTCCCCCTTTACAAAAATGTAAAATATGTCATAATAGGGGAAGCCTCTGAGGTTTTAGGGGCACCGAGGTAGATTCTGATCAGTTTCAGAAGTTCTTCCGGGACTTTTGGGACTGCCTCTATGGAGTTTTTCATGGCAGACATAAGCGCGCGTATAACCCGTAAATCGCTCAAGGCAAAGCGGAAGGCGGCGATACGGACAATAAAGGCTCAGGCAAAGGATAAAATCCGCGAAGTTCAGGTTTTGTATACCGAAGACCCTGAGCGCATCAAGGCAGAGGAGGAGGAGCGCGAGCAGAAAAAAGCGCTCCGCATCCAGAAGCGCAATGCGCATATCGCATATAACGAGCGTCAGCCGCGGCAGTATTCCTTTGGCGAGGATCTGGTCAACGCCATCAGCCACGGTATCGGCGCCGCCCTGAGCATCGTGGCGATTGTCCTGCTGGTGCTGCTCGCGGTGTTCCATGCGCCGGAAGGCCAGAAGGAGCTGTATACCGTCAGCTATACGATATTCGGCGCTTCCCTGTTCGTCATCTACATACTTTCCACGCTGTACCATGCGCTCACGCCGTACGGGGCGCGCAAAGTGTTTTCCGTCCTGACGCATGATGCCATCTATGTGCTGGTAGCTGGCACCTATACGCCGTTTATCCTGACAAAAATCGGCGGCACCGCCGGCTGGGTGGTCTTTGCCCTCATCTGGGGGAGCTGCGCGGTGCTCATCGCGCTCTATTCGGTATTCAAGGCGAAGCTCCGCTCATTCTCCGTTTTCTCCTATCTGCTTATCGGCTGGCTCTTCCTGATTCTCTTTGCCGTGACGCCGCTGGCGCGGAACCTGCCGGCATCCAGCAGGGCTTTCCTGATTTCCGGTGGCATCGCGTATTCCGTGGGCGGCTGCTTCTTTATGATGCCGCAGTACAAGTGGACGCACAGCATCTTCCATCTCTTTACGCTTGCCGGGAGCATCCTGCATTTCTTCAGCGTCTATACTTCGATTTGACTTTTGGGGCATACGGCACCAGCCGCCCGCTCCGTTCTGGCCGGGGGTGTGCCGGCGCTCCGGCGTCCGACCTTCCTCCTGAAAGAAAGAGCCGCTTGTAGAAGCCCGTCTCTTTTGGAAATTCCTCCGTTGCAAAATCTTCCCGCTGCGTTTATACTTTTCTTATGGCAGAAGATATTTTTTGTGGCACAAAAAAACTCGGATTCGGGCTCATGCGCCTTCCGACTAAGAATCCTGACGATGCGGCGGATATCGACATCGGGCAGGTACAGCAGATGGTTGACCTCTTTATGAAACGGGGGTTCACGTATTTTGATACGGCGCTCATGTACTGCGGCTCCGCGAGTGAGTCCGCTACAAAGCGCTTTCTGGTGGAACGCTATCCGCGCGGCTCCTTTACACTCGCGACGAAACTGCATGCGAGCTACATCCAGTCTGCGGCGGACTGCGACAAGGTTTTTGCCGGCCAGCTGGAGCGCACGGGGGCAGGGTATTTCGACTACTACCTCATCCACGACATAAATGTGCATTCCATAGAGACCTACAATGCGCTCAAGGTCTTTGACTGGATACAGCGGAAGAAGGCGGAGGGGCTTGTGCGGCACATCGGCTTTTCTTTCCACGACTCGCCGGAGCTTCTGGACAAGGTTCTGAGCGAGCACCCGGAGATGGAATTCGTCCAGATCCAGCTGAATTATTTTGATTACGAGAACCCCGGCGTGCGTTCCCGCGAATGCTACGAGGTCTGTGTCAGGCACGGCAAGCCGATTATCATCATGGAGCCGGTGAAAGGCGGCACGCTCGTGAACGTAGGGACAGAGATAGAGCAGCTGTACAAGTCATACAATCCGGATGCGAGCGTGGCTTCTTGGGCAATCCGCTTTGCGGCTTCCCACAAGAACGTGGCGATGGTGCTTTCCGGGATGAGCAGCCTGGCGCAGGTGGAGGACAACACCGGCTTTATGCAGGATTTTGTCCCGCTTAATGATGATGAGCAGGCGCTTATAGGAAAGGCGGTGGGCATACTGAACCGCGCGAAGGCGGTGCCGTGCACCGGCTGCTCCTACTGTACGGAAGGCTGCCCGATGCACATCGCGATTCCCAAGTATTTTGCCCTCCTGAACGCCGATCTCAGGCAGGATCCGGACGGAAAAGCGGGCTGGACGATTCAGCGGGAATACTACGGAAACCTTGCCAAAAGCTTTGGCAAGGCGAGCGAATGCATAGGCTGCGGCCAGTGCGAGGAAATCTGCCCGCAGCACCTTGCCGTGACGCGCTTTCTGGGGGATGTCGCCGCCCGCTTTGAGCAGTAGCGGCAGGCAGCGGCCTCTGGGACGGGGTGCCGCCGGGGCAATCTGCCCTGCTGCCGGGGCTCTCCGGCGCAGCCTGTGCGGGGCGCCGGGCCGCGGTGCCCGGCATTTGCCACGGAGCCTGCGGCGGCTCAGCGCACGGCTTTCTTTGCGAGCCCGCAGAGAAGCCGGTAGAGCAGCGCCAGCAGGACTGTCGCGGCAAAAACCGCCGCAAAGTAGAGCGCAAGATTATAGTGGTACGGCTTGTACACGGGCGCCCCTCCCTGTGCGGCATAAAGGAGAAATCTGAACACCGTCAGCGCGATGAGGTTCATCATGTACGTTTCCAGCGAGATTTTCCCGAAGAAGCGGCTCAGTGGGTTTGCGGCCTTGTACTTGAGCATCACCGTAAAGAGCATGACGACGAACATCATGCTCAGCGGAATCTGCCCGCAGTACGTGATGAGCTTTTTCCTGATGTCCGGGCCGTTGCCCTGGTATTCCGTCCAGTAGCCGAATTTAGCCTGCACGTAGCCGGAGAGCAGCAGCGTGCCGGACGTTGCCAGCAGCACGAGCAGCAGCTTTGCCCAGTATCGCTTTGCGAACCACTCGCGCAGCCCTGCCTCGTAGCGGGCAACGAGCATTCCGATAAAGAGCGCCGGGCAGGAATTGACCCACCATTCGCCCGAAATCCACAGCACCTGCGACTGCATCCACCATCGTGCGTTGCGCTGCCCCGACGGCGAGAGCCACCAGTTATGCGGCCCCGCCCACCAGGCAAAGTGCCCGTTGACGCAGAATCCGGCGCCGAGCAGCAGGATGACGAGCGCCATCAGCAGGAAGCAGACGCGGCGGTTCCTGATGTTCTTGAAGAAAAGGTAGAAGGCGCTGTGCAGTATCGCCGCGATAATGGGGTACCACGCATATCTGTTCATCATCGTGATGCCGATGATATTGCATATCCATTGCGCGGCGGGAAGTTTTTCCCCGGACAGAAAACGGAGGATGCCGTAAATCGCTATGCTCACATAATAGGGGATAACGAGCGTCTTGAGCACACGTTTTTTCATGAATCCGCGGAGGTAGTCAGGCTTTGTCTCAAGGCTTTTGATAAGCCCGTAGCCTGAGCAGAAGAAGAAGATTGCGACAAAAAGGTAGCCTGCGTTCACAAAAATAGAAAGCTCGCCCGCTTTACCGTAGCCGCCGGCCCATTGGAACGCGTTTTCCTGCGATATATGATGGAGAATCACACCGATTGCCGCAAAGCCGCGCAGCGACATCATGCTGTCGAGCGATGTGGAGTCCTCGTGGAGCCGCCCGCTTTTAAAGCCCGCAAACGAGCCTCCCCAAAGCAAAAGCGCGATGCACAGGGCATACACAAGATACGTAAAATACATGCTTTCTCCTCCGGCTGCCCGTGGGCGGCCGCCACATGTTTCAGGAGACGCCAGAAATTTTTGGTTTTGGCGGCTCCCTTTTTATATGGATGATTGCGACGCAAAGCGGCCGCCCGCTTGCTGCCCTATTTTACCAAGGCGTGCTTTTTCCAGCGCTGGCTCCTCCAGCGGAAGAACATGACGATTCCGCGGGTCGTCTCGTCCGTCCCGATGCCGAGCCAGAAGCCGACGAGCCCCAGCCCGCATCTGAGTCCCAGGATGTAGCTGCCTAAGACCATGATGCCCCAGTTGGAGCAGATGCCGTAGAGCACAGGGAAGCGCACGTCGCCCGCGCCTTTGAGCGCCCCGACATACACGAGGTTCAGCGAGCGCCCGAATTCGATGTAGGCGGAGTAGAGCAGCAGCGTGCAGACAAGCGCGTGGACATCCGGAATGTCTGTGAAAATCCGCACAATCGGATGCTTCGCCAGATTCACGACCACAATCATGAGCATGGAGCAGGTGGTCGCCACAAGCTGATAGATAAAGACCTTCCTGTAGGCGACGTCGCTCTGCCGAGCGCCCACCAGATAGCCCGCCTTAATCTGCGTCGCGGTGCCGATGGCGACCGCAGAGACAAAGACAAAGCGCAGGATTGTCATGGTGTAGACCTGCGCCGACATCGCGTAGGTGCCGAGCGTGGAAATCATTGCCATAATCACAATCTGGCTGATATTGTAGGAAAGGCTTTCCCCGGCGGTAGGGACGCCTATGGACAGCACAATCCTGAAGCTCTGGGGCGGCACTTTTGAGATTTCCTTCAGGCTGAACACAACATCTTTCCTGCGGCGGATAACGCAGGCGAAGAGCACGCATGACACCACGAGGGAAAGCCCCGATGCGCCCGCGACGCCGGGGACGCCGAGCACGGGCAGGCCGAACCAGCCGTAGAGCGAGATGGCGTTGCCAAGGACGTTCACGACGTTCGCGACGATAGACACAATCATTGCCTCGCCCGTGTAGCCGTAGCTCCTGAGGATGGCGCCCTGCAGCAGGCTGAACGCGTTGAAGAAGCAGCTGATTCCGCCAAAGATGACAAAATACTGCCACGCGTAGCGGCGCACGGAATCCTCAAGCTCGTAGCAGCTCAGGAGCGGCCCTGTCCCGAAGAGCACCAGCACCGTCAGGAAGAGCGACGCGAAGAAAACCATTACGGTTCCTGCCTGCGCGATATGGTTCAGGTCGCGGTTTGATTTCTGCGCGCCGAGGTACTGGGCCAGCACAATCGAGCAGCCGGTTCCGATGACTGAGAATACCAGCGTCAGGAAAAAGACGTATTGGGATACGAGCCCCACCGCCGCGACAGCGTCATTGCTGTAGCTGCTGAGCATCATGGTGTCAACAGAAGAGACGAGAATCCTGAAGAACTGCTCCATCGCGATAGGGAATGTGAGCCTGAGCATCGGCAGCGCGCCGCGGTTTTTGTTCTGAGCCATACTCTGTGCCGCTTCTGCGCTTACTCCCAGCCGAATGTTGCCGGAGGCTTGTTCGTCGCGTCAAAATACAGCGCGTCCACAAAGGGCAGAGACGCAATCTGGCGCACGATTGTCTGCAGCAGCTCCTGCGGCAGCATGGCGAACCGGGCCGTCATGACATCCTCGGAGATGACCGGCCGCAGCACAAAGCTCGCGCGGTCTGCTGCGCTCGCATACGGCAGGGCAATCGTAAGGTGCTGGAATTTCTTGTCGTCCCAGCCGCTCTTGTGCAGCTCCGTCAGGACAATATTGTCCACCTCGCGCAGCTGGTCAAGGCGGCGGCGGTCGCAGTAGGCCTCATGCACCTTCATGTCGCTGTCTGCGATGCCCGGCTTCTGGTACAGCTTGATGCATGTGCGGTTGATATAGGCCGCCTTGTTCGTGATTGCCGAAGAGCATGCCTCGATTTTCTCGCGCTTGCGGGGAAAGTGGTAGAATCCGCCGCCTTCGTGCCCGAAGCTGAGCACTGCCGGAAAACGGTAGGTGCGGAAGTCGCCCTGCACGCCCACGGAGCGCAGCGGCAGGACGCTGCGCCGCAAATCGGCGGTGCAGTGCTCGCAGAACATATCGATTTTGATGGCGTCAAGCTCTTTCTGCGCCAGCACGAGCTCCTCCGCATCCTTTGCGCCCTGCGTTCCGTCGTTGCAGAGCACGTTGATTGAGAGCCCCGGTCCGGGGAAAGGATGGCGCATGACCAGCTCGTCCGGGAGCCCCAGCTTTTTCCCGATGGCGCGCACCTCGTCCTTGTACAAATCGCGGATGGGTTCGATAATCAGCCCCTTTGCGATGAGCTCCTGGATGCCGGCAACCCGGTTGTGATGGGTCTTGATAGTGTGCGAATTCTTGGTTCCGCCCGATTCGATGATGTCCGGGTACAGCGTTCCCTGTGCCAGCAGCCACGTGCCGTCAAGGTGCTGCCGCGCGGTCACGTCGTTGCGCACCGTGATGAATGTCTCGCCCACCGCCATCCGTTTTTTCTGCGGATCGCTGAGGCCAGCGATGGCCTTCAGGAATGTCTCGGAGGCATCCTCCACGATAAAATTGCTGAAACCGAATTTGCGGTAGGCATCCGCGACCTGCGCTGATTCGTTTTTGCGCATAAAGCCGTTGTCTATGTGGAGGCCGAGCACCCGCTCCTGGCCAAGGGCTTTGTTCAGCAGGGCGAACGTGATGGTCGAATCGACGCCGCCGCTCAGGAACAGCAGGACATTCCGCCCGTCCGCCTCTTTTTTTATCGTCTCAAGGATGATGCCGAGCACCGTGTCCTGATCCCAGTTCTTCTGCATGCCGCAGAATTCCGCGAAATTCTGGAAAATCTGGTTTCCGCACGGCGTGTCCTTTACTTCGCAGTGGAACTGGAGCGAAAAACGCTTCTTCGCAAGGTTCTGCGTCGCCGCAAAGGGGCAGTCTTTGGTGCTGCCCACCGTCTCAAAGCCGTCGCCCAGCTTGAGGACGCCGTCCTGATGGCTCATCCACACCTGCTGCTCGCCCTCAATGCCCTTAAAAAGCGGGCATGCTGATGCAGCCCCGCCTACTCCCGGCGCGAGCGTCAGGCTCGCAAAGCCGAATTCCCCTACGGCTGCCTTGCCGACGCTGCCGTTGTAGCCAATCTGCATGATGTAATGCCCGTAGCAGAGCCCCAGAATAGGGATGTCGAGGTTCAGGATTGCGGCATTGAAGTCGGGGGTATGCTCGTCGTAGACGGAGGAAGGCCCGCCGGAGAACACGATGCCTTTTGCTCCCTCAAAGGAATCCAGCGCGGCGCTGGGCAGGGCAATCTCCGAATAGTAGCCGAGCATGCGGAAGCGTTTTGCTATAAGATGGGCGTACTGGCTCCCGAAGTCCAGAACAACGATTTTCTCTCTTGTCATGCGTTTCTCCTTTCCGAGCTTTCCTTTATGTGCGTTCTTTTGCGGCCTTGATAAATTCCCGGAACAGCGGCCCTGCCTTGTTGGGGCGGCTCTTGAATTCCGGGTGGAACTGTGCGCCGAGCATCCACGGGTGTCCGGAGACCTCGCATATCTCCACGAGGTCGCGCTCCGGGTTCACGCCCGCTATGCGGAGCCCCGCCTGCTCCAGCTGCGCGCGGTAGGCGTTGTTGAATTCGTAGCGGTGGCGGTGGCGCTCCCAGATGCTCGCGGCGCCGTATGCCTGCTCCGTGAGCGTGCCCGGCCGCACCGCGCACTCAAATTTGCCCAGGCGCAGGGTGCCGCCCAGAATCTTGCCGTTCTGATCCGGCATGAGGTCTATGACCGGATGGCTGGTACCCTTGTCGATTTCAGTGGAATGCGCGTCGGCCCAGCCGAGCACGTCGCGGGCAAATTCAATGACGAGAATCTGCATGCCGAGGCAGATGCCGAAGTACGGGACATTGCGGGTGCGGGCGTAGCGCGCGGCGCGTATCATCCCCTCTATTCCTCGTGAGCCGAAGCCGCCGGGAACGATGATGCCGTCCGCGCCCGCGAGCCGCTGCTCCGCGGCAGCGTCGTCGGTAAGCGTCTCGCTGTCTATCCAGTCGATTTCCACCTCGGTCTCGTTGGCGATGCCTCCGTGCGTCAGGCTTTCCACCACGGAAAGGTAGGCGTCATGCAGCTCGATGTATTTGCCTACGAGCGCTATGCGCACGTGATGCTTGGGCGACTCGTAGGTGCGCACCATCCGCTCCCAGTCGGAGAGGTCTGTCGGCCTGCCCTGTATGCCGAGCGCCTTGCAGACGGCGTTGCCGAGCCCTTCCTGCTCCATGTTGAGCGGCACCTCATAGATGGACTTTGCGTTCAGGTTCTGGATAACGCAGTCGGTATCCACGTTGCAGAAGAGCGCCAGCTTTTCCCTGGTGGCATCGTCAAGGCGGGTTTCCGTGCGCAGCATAAGGATGTCCGGCTGTATTCCCAGCTCCTGCAGCTCCTTTACGGAATGCTGGGTGGGCTTTGTCTTGATTTCGCCCGATTTGTGCAGCTGCGGCACGAGCGTCAGGTGTATGTAGCAGCAGTTCTCTTCTCCGACCCGGTACTTTATCTGGCGGATTGCCTCGATGAAGGGCAGGGATTCGATATCGCCGACGGTGCCGCCGATTTCCGTGATGATGACGTCCGCGTTCGTCTCCTGCGTGGAGAGCAGCATCCGGTGCATGATTTCTTCGGTGACGTTGGGAATGACCTGCACGGTGCCGCCGTGGTAGCCGCCCTCGCGCTCGCGGTTCAGCACCGCAAGGTATACCCGGCCTGCCGTCGTGTTGCTGCTCTGCGAGAGCACCGCGTCCGTAAAGCGCTCGTAGTGGCCGAGGTCTAAATCCGTCTCCGCGCCGTCGTCCGTGACGAAGACTTCCCCGTGCTGGAAGGGGTTCATGGTTCCGGGGTCAATGTTCAGGTATGGATCGAATTTCTGGTTCACCACTTTCAGGCCACGGCTCTTGAGTATGAGCCCCAGTGATGCGGCGGCAATGCCTTTGCCAAGCCCGCTGACGACGCCGCCGGTGATAAAGATGTATTTAGTCATAGTGTGCACCCCAAAAGAACTTGCAGGCAATTATAGTGGATAATCTTCGTTTCGTCCATAAAATTTGGAGAAGTAGCTGCTTATCTGCGCGAGCACGCGCTGCGCTACTTCCGGGTTGCGCTCCAGCAGGTCAAAGAAGAGCGGCTCCGGTATCCTCACAATCTTTACGTCTGTATAGGCAATGGCGTTCTCGTCGCGCGTCTCCTCCAGCATGCACGCCTCTTCCCCGAAGAATTTTCCCCGCCCCACGAAGGCGATGTTGTTCGTGCGGGTAATCTGCACGGTTCCCTCCACCAGATAGTAGGAATCCGCGCCGAAATCGCCCTTTTTGTAGACGGGCTCGCCTTTTTTCAGCGTGATGACGTTCGCGCTGCTGCCCAGCAGGGAGTCCGGCCGGATGAACAGCAGCCTGCGGACGGTCTGCTTGATGCGCGTGTCGTCGCGTTCCGGCAGCAGGTACAGCTCGCTCAGCAGGAGCGACTTAAAGAACTGGAGCACAAAGAGGAACTGCGCGCAGTACAAAAAAATCATAAAGAAGAAGTAGACGCCCAGCAGAGTCACGATGACGTTGCTCAGCACGCCGTAAATCAGGTTGTAGCGGTTCACGTTGATGAAGAGCTTCATAAAGCGCCTGAGCCCCCAGAATCCCACGCTGCATGCGCCCGCCGTCCCCAGACAGTAGAGCGTGGGCGGCTTGGTGCGGCTGGCAAATTTGTAGATTGCCGCCGCCGCGCAGAAGATGAGCAGAAAGGGGATGAGCCGTGCGAGAAAATCGGTAAAGGAGCTGAACAGGCCGGGGTGCGCCGCCTCAAAGACGTCGAGCAGGGGGTTGTGCAGCGCCAGCCGGAACACGTTGATGGCGAATATGAGTATGGCCACGATGATGGTGAGCACGCCTTCCGCCGCAAAGATGAGCAGCTGCGTCATACCTTTTTGTACCCTGAAATTCTTCTTGAAGATTTTACGCATACTCACAATCACCGAGCTGAAGAAGCGCCGTGCCAGCCAGATGGTGACGAAAGCGATGATAATCTCAAAGTTTGTGACAGTCTTAATCTGCATGATGGACTGCGCCACCGAGTCGATGTTCAGGAAAAGCTCCGTCAGCGGGGCTATGTTGAGCATGGCGATGACCGCCGACGGGTTCGCGTGCATAAAGCGGATAAGGATGACCAGAATCATCATCACCACGGGAATAAAGGAGAACAGGAAGCCGAACGCGCATGCGGCGGCATACGATATGAGGTCGTTCGATATAAAGAAAGAGACGGAGAGGTAGACTGCCTGAAGGAAGGTGACAAAGCTGATGTGCTGTTCGTGATGATGGTCTCGTTTCGCTTTCATGTATTTCCCGGAGGCGGCTCGGTCTTCCGCGTCTCCTGCATATCCTGCATGCTCTGCACGAGCTTGTCCTGCTCCTCCAGCGCGCGGTAGTTCTCCCGGTCTTCCGGCATACCGTTGATGGCCGCCATCGTCTGCCGCTTGAGGGACTCGCATACGTATGCCCGGATGGACTGCTCGCTCTCGTGCTCCAGCCCGCCGGTGAACATCAGGACGGCGATGGTTTTGCCGCCCGCCTCCTTTGTGGTCAGCACCGTGGGGTAGATGACGTGCTGATCCTTGCCGAGCAGGAGCGTCGCCGAGGGGAGCGGCTGCGGCGCCTGTATCCTGCCTGCGAGCGATGCGGGGAGCAGGACGGCCGCGGCGGCCGTGCTTATGTCGAGGACTTTCATCTGGTGTATGAACATGTGCTGGTCAATCCAGTAGAGGCGGGCGTTCTTGTCCGCCGCGCAGATTGTGCGTACGTGCTGGCGCCGGCCCTTTGCGTTGAAGGCGTCGAGCTGCTGCGCGAAGTCTGCGGCCAGCTCTTGCGGCCCTGTGTTCGGCTCTGCCGCCATGATTCCCGCCTCAAGCCGCGCCCCCGCAAAAAATTTCGCCATGAGCTCCTGCTCGTATCGCGCCGAGAAGAGACCGACCAAGGCTTCCGCGAGCTCCTTGTCGTGGCTGATGGAGGTGACGAAGGCCCGCCACGTGCCCGGCTGCATCTGCCTGTCGATGTCCATGATAAAAATGGAGCCGGGGAACTGGCGCATCAGGTTCTTTACGTTCCGGTAGTTCTCTATCAGGTAGACCTCGTATTCCTGCACCTGCAGGGCGGCCACGGTGGCCTGCAGCAGCGGGGACGAAGACAGAAAAAAGACCTTGCGTCCTGCGGCCGGGTTCATATACCCCCCCCCCGGTGTATATTGTTTCGCTTCCAGCATCTAATCCTCCTCTTCGTCAGCCAGCCAGGCTTCGGAATCGTTTTGCCGCCGGTGCCCCTCAGGCAGTGCTTTTTGCCCGCGGAGCCCGGAGCAGCCGTCTTCTCTTTCTTATCGGCATCTCTGCCGCTTTTCTGCAAAGCTTTGGCTACCCGTTGTCCGGTAGCCCGGCCGGGGCTTCCGCCTCGGCGCTCTGCTGCTCCGTGCCCCCGTTCTCCCCGGCGGGCGGATCGCTGCCGGGGGCTGCGTCTTCTGCACCGGCGGCTTTCTCGGCGGAATTGCCGATGCCCTTGGCCAGCTTCTGCTGCTCCGCCATGACCCGGTAGTCCTCCTGATCCGGATGCATTCCGTTGATGGATGCCAGCAGCAGCTTCTGGAGCGAGCTGAAAATGTATTCCTGTATGCCTTTTGCCATCTTGGGCGATTGAGGCCCGTTGAAGCTCATGATGGCGACGGTGCTGCTCGGAAGCTGCTTTATGGCAAGGATGCTCACGTCGGTGGTGTACTGGCGCAGACCCAGCACAAGGGGTATCATGTGCAGCACCTGCCGCGCCTGTACCTTGCCCGCCATCGTAGCCGGGAGCCTGACTGCCACCGCGGCTGCGCTTATGTCGAGCAGCTTCATCTGATGCATACACTCGTTGCTTTCTGTCCAGTACAGCATGGCGGTTCTGTCCGCCGTGCAGGAGGCGCGCACATACTGGCGGCGCCCCTTTGCCCCATACCGCTCCAGCATCTGCACGGTTGCCTTGAAGATGTCCTCCATCGAGTTTTCGTCGTCGTAGACCATGATGCCGCCCTTCAGCTCAATCTGGTCAAAGAACGGCAGAATCATGTCCTTCCGGTAGCGCTCCGAGAATACGCCGACGATGGTGTTCTCCAGCATTTTGTTCGAGCTGAACGTGCTGGCAAAGGAGCCCCAGCAGGCCGGTGTCATCTGGCTGTCGATGGTGATGATGCAGATGGACTCCGGGTTGCGGCTCAGGATATTCTTTGCGTCGCGGTAGTTGTCTATGGCGTAGACCTCGTATTCCTGTTCCCGCAGCGTGGCGATAAGCGTGCTCAGCGAGTAGCTCGGGTTCAGGAAGAACACCTTCCTCCCGATTATCTCCCTGTCCTCCGGGGCTGGATTGTTCGTGGTACCTGGCACTGCTCTGCCTCCTTGTGCCTTAGAAGTCCGCCAGTTTGGGCGCGCGCGGGTAGGGGATGACGTCGCGGATGTTCGCCATGCCGGTGATGTAGCGCAAAAGGCGCGCGAATCCCAGCCCGAATCCTGAGTGCGGCACGGTGCCGAAGCGGCGCAGGTCAAGGTACCACTGGTAATTGCTCATGTCCATATTGCGCTCCTCGCAGACTTTCAGGAGCTTGTCGTAGTTCTCCTCGCGCTCGGAGCCGCCGGTTATCTCGCCCAGACCCGGCACCAGCACGTCCACGGCGCGCACGGTCAGCCGCCCCTCCTCATCCGGCTCGTTCTGCTTCATGTAGAAGGCCTTGACGTCCTTGGGGTAATTGTAGACCATGACCGGCGACTTGAAAATCCGCTCCGTCAGGCAGCGCTCGTGCTCCGTCTGCAGCTCCTTGCCCCATTCGATGGGGAACTCGAACGTGCTGTTGAACGCCTGCAGCTCCTTTACCGCGTCCGTGTAGGTGATGCGCTTGAACGGCGTGTCCACCACGTGCTGCAGCTGCGCGATGACGCCCGGCTGGATGCGCTTCTCAAAGAACTGCATGTCCTCCGCGCATCTGGTGAGCGCCCAGCTCAGCATGTGCTTGAGGAATTCCTCCTCAAGATCCATGTCGTCAAAGAGGTCGAAGAATGCCATCTCCGGCTCGCACATCCAGAATTCCGACAGGTGGCGCGGCGTGTTGGATTTTTCCGCGC
>ODAI013972491.1_pt1 | contig 15041 bp, 13 predicted proteins | sample 1539321 | NCBI WGS metagenome assembly ODAI01 (sample SAMN02144231, study PRJEB22623) | gut metagenome | biome: sheep rumen | host: Ovis aries | place: New Zealand
AAGCTGGAGACGGTGATGGCCTCGGGGGTGTCGTCGATAATCAGGTCGCAGCCCGTCAGCGTTTCGATGCTGCGGATGTTGCGGCCCTCGCGGCCGATGATGCGGCCCTTCATCTCGTCGTTGGGGAGGGGGACGACGGAGACGGTGATCTCGCTGGCATGGTCGGCGGCGCAGCGCTGGATGGCGGTGGCGATGATTTCGCGGGCGCGGTCATCGGCCTCATCCTTGATCTGCGCCTCCACTTCCTTCACCTTCATCGCCATTTCGTGGGTCACGTCATCGCGAACGGTGGCGATGAGGTAGGCCTTGGCGTCTTCGGTGGAGAAGCCGGAGATCCGTTCCAGCATTTCCAGCTGGCTCTTTTTGACCTGCGCGATCTCCTTCTGCTGAGCTTCGGCGGCGGCGATCTTGTTGTTCAGCGTGTCGCTCTTCTTCTCAACGGAGTCGATCTTGCGGTCAAGGTTTTCTTCCTTCTGCTGCAGACGGCGTTCCTGCTTCTGCAGCTCGGCGCGGCGCGTCTTTTCTTCCCGCTCATATTCGGAGCGGCGTTTGTGTATTTCTTCCTTTGCTTCGACGAGAGCCTCTCTCTTCTTGCTCTCGCCGCTCTTAATAGCATCGTTGACGATCTGTCTGGCCTGCTCTTCGGCGTTGGCGATACTGCGTTCGGCGTTCTTCTCACGGGTGATAAAAACGGCGGCTGTGATGCCTGCGCCCACAGCCAGACCGATCAAAATGCCTATTAACCATTGCATAGGTAGTAAACACACCTCCATTCTTTTAGAATTTCGCGGTGGTTACTGCGAGGGTCATGCCGGGATTTCGATCGGATCTAAGCAAAGACGGACCATAAAACGTATCCGTCCGTGGCATTGTAAACATAGAGCCTGGCAGGCATCTCCCCTGATGCCGGCCAAAATTCTATCCGATCTATTTTAACGTATTTGCGATGTTATGTCAAGCGCAAATGCCGAATAATACTATTCTAAGTTTGGGAAGATTTGGAGACGCGGCACTTGCGGCTTTTTCGCGCCAAAGGGGCAAAATAGGGGTATCAAAAAGAAAAGAGGAACGACCGTGAACAAACGCATCGGAACGCAGACCCTGCTGCTGACGAGCTGTCCGGCGATCGTCGGCTATGCCAGCGTCGTCGGGCAGAAGGAGGGCGAGGGGCCGCTGAAGGAATGCTTCGACTACATCTCCGAGGATTCGTATTTCGGTGAGCAGAGCTGGGAGAAGGCCGAGAGCCACATGCTGCGGCAGTGCTTCGAGCTGGCCTGCGGCAAGGCAAAGCTGCCGCCGGGCGTGCTCGACGCGGTGCTCTCCGGCGATCTGCTCAACCAGTGCATCAGCTCGGCCTTCGCCATGAAGGACTCGAAGCTCCCGTACCTCGGGCTCTACGGCGCCTGCTCCACGATGGCCGAGAGCCTCGCGCTGGCGGCGCTGCTCATTGACGGGGGCTATGCCGGACACACCGCCGCCGTGACCGGCTCTCATTTCTGCTCGGCGGAGCGGCAGTACCGCTTCCCACTGGAATACGGCGGGCAGCGCCCGCCCACGGCCCAGTGGACGGTGACCGGCGCGGGTGCGCTGGTGCTCGGCGGCGAGGGCAAGGGGCCGCGCGTGACCCACGTCACCTTCGGCAGCATCGTCGACGCGGGCATCAAGGACGCGAACATGATGGGCGCGGCGATGGCGCCGGCGGCCTACGAGACGCTCAAAGCCCATTTTGCCGACACCGGGCGCGGCCCGCAGGACTATGACGCGATCTTCACCGGCGATCTCGGCGCGTTGGGGCACGACATCCTGCAGGAGCTCTTCGACCGCGACGGCGTGAAGCTCGGCTGCACCTATATGGACTGCGGCGTGCTGCTGTTTGACCTGAACACGCAGGACGTCAACGCCGGCGGCTCCGGCTGCGGCTGCAGCGCGTCGGTGCTGGGCGGGCATATCCTGCGCGGCATGGAAAAGGGCGTGTGGAACCGGGTGCTCTTTGCGGCCACCGGCGCGCTGATGAGCCCGCTGAGCGCGCAGCAGGGCAGCAGCATCCCGGGCATCTGCCACGCGGTCGCGATCGAGAACGGAGGAATGAGCGATGGACATGCTTCTTGACTATCTCAAGGCCTTTGCGGTCGGCGGCGCGCTCTGCTGCGTCGGTCAGCTGCTGATCGACTATACGAAGCTGACTCCGGCGCGGATTCTGACGAGCTTCGTCGTCGCGGGCGTCGTGCTCGGGGCGCTCGGCGTCTATCAGCCGCTGGCGGACTGGGCGGGCGCGGGCGCGACCGTGCCGCTGACCGGCTTCGGCAACGCCCTCGCGCGCGGCGTCCGGCAGGCCGTGCAGGAGAAGGGGTTGCTCGGCGCCTTCACCGGGGGCTTCACCGCCGCGGCGGGCGGCATCTGCGCGGCGATGTTCTTCGGCTTCCTCGTCGCGCTGGTGTTCAAGCCCGGGGATAAGAATAAATAGTTTTTAGAGTTTAGTTTTTAGTTTTTAGAAGAACGGCGCTGGGGCCGATACCCATGGCGGCCCGTGCGCAAGAAAGCAAATATCTATAGAAATCTCCGGCGAAAACGGGTTCAGGAATCCGAATTCGCCGGAGATTACTTTTCTGTGAGACTATTCCGCCGGGTTCGGCCATGGGCTCCTACAGGCGTTTTTACGATTTCTTTCGTTCTTCTAAAAACTAAAAACTAAACTCTAAAAACTCTCCCCCCGGGCCGCCGGGGGCGTCTGCCCCTGCGGAGGGGATGGGGTTCGTGCGGGGCGGGCGATTCGTGAATCGCCCCCTACAACTCCTGACTCCTCACTGATTGAAGTCGTCCAGGATGCCCTGCAGGCCGTCGCGGGCGAAGACCTCCTTGTAATAGCCCAGCTCCTGCGCGATGATCCCGTCGATCATCCGCATTCCGAGCAGCTCCACCGGCGCCTGATCGTCGGTGAGGATCAGGCCGCCGCCCGCGTAGGGGACGAGCCGCCCCTGCACGCGCGCCATCTGCGCGCGCAGCGCCGGATCGCTGAGCGCCGGCTGATTCGCTTCCAGCAGCGCGGCCGGCTCTGCGCCGACGCAGGCGAAGAGCTCGCGGTTGGTGGTGCCGGGCACGTCCGCCGTGGCCACATGGTCAAACACCGAGGCGATCGTGTCGCAGAGATACCGGTTGATGCTGCCCTCGCCGTCGGAGCGCATGTTGATGTTGACGACCATCACGCCGCCCTCGCGCAGATGCTCGCGCACCAGCGTGAAAAACTCGACCGAGGACATCTGAAAGGGGATCGTGATATCCTGATAGGCGTCGACGAGGATCACGTCATAGAGCCCGTCGATGGCCTGGAGATAAGCGCGGCCGTCATACTCCGTCACCTGCACGGCCTCGGGCATGTCAAAATACTCCCAGGCAAGCTCGGTGATCTTCCCGTCGATCTCCACGCCCTCGACGCGGCAGCCGGGGAAGTACTCGAGGCACTGCTTGGCGAAGGTGCCGCTGCCGTTGCCGAGCACGAGAACGTCCGGCGCCTCGCGCCCGGCCATCACCGGCCCGGCCAGCGCGCAGTCATAGTACATGCCGGTGAGCCCGCCGTCCTTCATCATCACCGACTGCACCCCTAAGAGCACGTTCGTCGAGAGGCTGACGCGCTCCTCGTCCTCCTTGACCTGCAGGTAGTTGTACACCGACTCTCCCTCGTAGCTCAGATCGTCCTCCCAGAAGGCGAAGGCGGTGCTGCGCCCGAAGATCAGGCAGAGAATGAAGAGAATCAGCGCGATGACGACCGCGCGCAGCTTCGTTTTCTCGCTGAGGAAATAGATCAGCGCGATCACCAGCAGCACGCCGGAGAAGATCAGAAAGGTGACCGCCGTGCCGACGGCGGGGATCGTGACGAAGGTGGGCAGGAAGGTGCCGAGGATGCTGCCGATCGTGTTGCAGGCCCCGAGGCGCCCGACCGTGCGCCCGCTGTCGTCGAGGCTGTCCACCGTCACCTTCACCAGCGAGGGCGTCACGGTGCCGAGCAGGAAGAGCGGGAAGACGAAGATCAGCATGCAGGACACAAAGGCCGCGATCACGAGGAAATTGGTGCTGATCGTCACGATCAGCAGGCCCGACACGCCGAGGATCAGATACTTGCCCAGCACCGGGATCGCGGCGATCCAGACCGCGGCGATCAGGATGCGGCGGTAGAGCCGCGCGGGATCGGGGTTCTTGTCCGCGGCGCGGCCGCCGTAGAGGTTGCCGAGCGCCATGGCGATCATGATGGTGCCGATGATGATGGTCCAGACGATCTGCGAGGAGCTGAAATATGGCGCGAGCAGGCGGCTGGCGCCGAGCTCCACGGCCATGACCGACACGCCCGCGAAGAACTCCGTCAGATACAGGAACCATTTGTTTTTCAGGATTTTGTGCTCATTCATGGGGAAAACCTCACTTTTTACCGGCGATGCGGTAGCTGATGACGATGGTGCCGATCGAGAGGGCAATGGCCGTGGCGATCAGCATCCAGGTGTAGTCGAAGGGCAGAAGCTTCCGCAGCAGAAAAACCAGACCGAGGGCGGCGAGATCGGTCAGCGTGCGCAGGAGATTGCCGGCCATGACGGCGCCGGTGCTGGCTTTCTGCAGAGAGCGCCGGGTGATGACGCCGCCCAGCAGCGCCGCCAGCGCGCCCCAGACGAGGCCGAGAAAAATGGGGAGGACGATGCTCATGTCGATGCGCCTCATTTCAAAAAACAAAGAATAGAATTATTATAATAGAAACCGATAAAAATGCAAACAGTTTTTGGCGCGGCTGAAAGGCGGCCTTCTGCACATACTAATGCCGAGGTGATTTGAATGAGTCCCAAAGAGCTGCTTTATATCGAAGACGCGCTGGGCCACACGCAATTTCTCGCAACCCAGTGCCGCGAGGCGGTCAATACCCTGACCGACCCTGTGCTGCGCCGTCAGGTGCAGAACCTGGCTGACAGCAACCAGGCCATGTTCAACCGCTTTTACAATCTGGTGTAAGGAAGGACGGAGACGATGAACGACAAGGAAATCATGGAAAACATCCTGCTGACCACCAAGGGCGTCTGCGACCTGTACCTCCACGGCTCCGTGGAGTCGTCCACGCCGCAGGTGCACGAGGCCTTCACCACCGCGCTCAACGACGCCATCTGCATGCAGAACGGCGTCTACACCCAGATGGAGAGCCGCGGCTGGTATCAGAGCGAGCAGGAGCAGCCGCAGAAGCTGCAGCAGGTCAAGCAGAAATACGCCTCGGCCCAGGGCTGAGAAAACGGAATCCAGCAGGCACCCGGGAGGAAACTCCCGGGTGCCTTGGACTGCAGACAAAGCGGTGCGGAAGAGAAAAACACGCAGGGGGAGAGCGCAGAGAGGGGGCGGGAGCCCCCTTTCTGCGTTCAATCCATACAAAAAGGGAACTTTTTCAGAAGTTCCCTTTTTGCTGCTCAAGCTGTCGACACTTTGTCGACAGCTTGAGCACCCGGGAGTTTTCTCCCGGGTGCCTTTGCGATTTAATGTAACTTTCACAAATATGACCAAAAGACCTGCGCATTTTTACCGCAAAATTGTCAATTTTTAACTTCAATGATTTAAAAGGGCTTGCACTTTCAGGCTCGCTATGATAGAATACTCTCGAACATATAGTGAGAGCCATATCGGCATTCCCTCAACCACAGAGCGAAATAGGCAGGGCGGGCTGTCCGGCCCTGCGCTTCCCACGGCTGACTGCGCGGAAAGACGCGCCTGTTCTTTTGTGAACTCCGCCCCCAAGGGGCCTGTTCAAATCATAAAAAACCATTAAGGAGGACACACAATGAAGAAGTTTGTTGCAATGCTTCTGGCGCTGATGATGATTCTCAGCCTGGCTGCCTGCGGCAACACCACGGCTCCGGCCAACAATGAGCCCGTCGTGGAGGAAAGCAATGTGGAAGAGCAGCCTGCTGAGCAGCCCGCTGAGCAGCCTGCCGAGCAGCCTGCCGAGCAGCCCGCGGAGCCGGAAGGCTACCAGGGCTACGTCAGCGAGCTGGTTGACGGCCAGTATGTCCGTGCCGATGACGAGGACATCTATGAGGGTGCTCTCGGCGACTATGAGGCGATGATGGCTGCCGCCAAGGCCGCTGACAACAACAATGAGCGCTTTGTCCTGTATGCGCAGGCTGAGGCTTATCTGCTCAACTCCGGCGTCATGCAGCCCAACACCACCCAGGGCGGCGCCTACACCATCTCCCGCATCGCTCCCCGTACCGTTCCTTACGTGCAGTGGGGCAATGACGACGACCGTCTCTTCGGTCTGGTCATCTCCGACGAGTTCCTGACTCCGGCCGAGCGCGCTGACCTGTTCGAGCTGTGGAACAAGGCCGTCGCCGGTGAGGCCGAGTACGACCCGGCCGCTTACCTGACCGAGAAGGGCCACACCATCCAGAACACCTACACCCTGACCTTCCAGACCGCGCCTGTCACCATCGACTGGCTGAACACCTCTTCCCAGTCCGATACTGAGATCACCGTCAACTGCGTCGACGGCCTGGTCCAGTACAACAACCTCAACCAGATGCAGCCCGCTCTGGCCGAGAGCTGGGACATCTCCGACGACGGCCTGACCTACACCTTCCACATCCGTCAGGGCGTCAAGTGGTACACCTCTGAGGGCACCGAGTATGCCGACGTGACCGCCAACGACTTCGTCGCCGGCTTCCATCACATGCTCGACACCGACGCCGGCCTTGACTGGCTGGTCGACGGTGTCATCGTCGGTGTTTCCGAGTACCTCGCCGGCGGCTCCTTCGACGACGTCGGCTACAAGGCCATCGACGACTACACCCTCGAGGTCAAGCTCGTCAGCGACACCCCGTACTTCATGACCATGCTGACCTACTCCATCTTCCTGCCCATCTGCGAGCCCTTCTACCTGGCTCACGGCGGCGTGTACGGACGTGAGGAGTATCAGGAAGCCTTCGCCGACACCAACGCTTACACCTTCGGCAAGAACACCGACGTTTCCTCTCAGGTCTACTGCGGCCCGTTCCTGCTCCAGAAGCTGCAGGGCGACTCCGAGATCTTCATCGCCAAGAACCCCAACTACTACAATGCTGACAAGGTCACCCTTGAGAGCGTCAAGTGGGTCTACGACAACGGCGAGAACATGACCGCGTTCTACAATGACGTTGTCAACGGCGTTTACGCCGGCACCGGCCTGACCGCTGCCTCCGGCACCCTCGACCTCGCGAAGGAAGACGGCAACTTCGACAAGTATGCCTATGTTTCCGAGACCACTTCCACCACCTACTTCGGCGGCCTGAACCTGAACCGCGGCACCTTCGCCCTGGAGTCCGGCGCCTGCGCCTCCCCGAAGACCGAGCAGCAGAAGGCTGACACCGTCACCGCTCTGAACAACCAGAACTTCCGCAAGGCCCTGCAGGCCGCGTGGGACAAGGAGACCCAGAACGCCACTTCCCGCGGTGTTGACCTGGCTGCCACCAACCTGCGCAACATGTACACGCACCCCGAGTTCGTGTCCATCACCGCTGACACCACCGACGCCAACGGCCACACCTTCCCCGCCGGCACCTTCTACGGCGAGATGGTTCAGTACTACCTCGACGAGCTGGATGCCCACATCACGGTTGCCGACTCCTGCAACGGCTGGTACGACGCTGACTTCGCCAAGGAGTGCCTTGCCGCCGCGAAGGAAGAGCTGGGCGACCTGGTTACCTTCCCCATCCAGATCGACGTTGTTTACTACGGCGCTTCCGAGGCCAACACCGCTCAGGCTCAGGCCTACAAGCAGACCGTTGAGGCTTCTCTCGGCACCGACAATGTCATCGTCAACCTGATCGAGGCCACCACTCCCGAAGATTACTATGCCTGCGGTTACCGCGCTGCCAACGGCGAGGCCGGCAACTTCGACATGTTCTTCGGCTCCGGCTGGGGCCCCGACTTCGGCGATCCCTGCACCTACCTCGACACCTTCGCCGGTGAGGGCGCTGGCTACATGACCAAGGTCATCGGCCTGTTCTGATCTCATTCCGGGAACTGTCAGGTTCCTTAGACAATTTGAAGCACATAGGGGGACTTTGGTCCTCCTATGTGTTTCATCCATAACATGGAGAAAGTGGAAGGTTAAGTTCTCTTTCCAAACGGGCGTCGCTTTGAGCCGCGGCTGTTTGGCGACAGGGCGTGTTCGATCCGTCGTGGAGGCGGAACTTAGCTTTTCACTTTGCGCTATCTCCGGCATTTCTTTATCACAGGCATTTCTTGGAAAAGGAGGATGCCGTCGGAGCTTTTCCGACGGAAGGAACGGACATGAGAAAGTACATGCTCAAGCGCATCCTGTTCTCGCTCTTTTCCCTGCTCGTCGTCGTGATGGTGGTCATGTTCCTGGTTTATACCGCCATCGAGCGCAGCGTGATCTTCCAGATGGACGACGTGTGGAACAAAAAGAGTCAGAACGACCGTGCGATCTACGAGTATACCATGTACAGCAAGTACGGGTATCTCAACTATGTGGATTACACGAGCTTCCTGAAGAACAAATATCAGGCAATTTACGGCGAAAGCTACTCCACCGAGCAGGACTTCCTCACCGACAAGGCCGCCATCCAGAAGGACGGATGGAAGGAGAACGAATCGGTACAGGAGTTTATCCACAAGTACGGCAACGAGGGCTATAAGCTCCGTTACCTCGAGCCGCTCAAGTACAAATCCGGCAAGACCAAGCCCGGCGGCACCGGATACCTGATCGCGATCCAGGAAAAGAGCGTGGTCTGGCGTCTGCTCGATTATCTGAAAAACTTCATCACCGCGGAAAACAAGAACATGATCCAGGACCCGGAACTGACCGAGCGCTATATCCGCTTCGAGAAGGACCCGTATTCGGGCGCCTTCGCCGTGGTAGGCTCCGGCACGCAGCACAAGTATCTGCTCTACTTTGACGGGCGCTTCCCGTTCATCCATCAGAACTGGCTGCATCTGAATCTCGGCACCTCCTACACCACCTACCGCGGCGAGGAGATCACGACCGTTATCAACCGCCCGACCGGCGAGCTTGCTACGAAGCGCCAGCAGTATCCGGCGAAGCTCGGTACCGACGAATATGTGGATACGGCCATCAACTTCCACTCGCTGACCTATAACAGCGGCATCGTCAGCGACGTGGAAAAGACCCAGTTCCCGGACAAGTACACGGTTTACTCCTACAATCGCGGCGGTCTGAGCATGATCGAGAACTCCTTCGTCATGGGTCTGATCGCAACGCTGATCGCCTATGCGCTCGGCCTGCCGCTCGGCATTCTGAACGCGCGGCGCAAGGATCGGCTGCCCGACAAGCTCGGCAACGCCTACATCATCTTCATCATGTCGGTGCCCGCGCTGGCCTACATCTTCATGTTCGCCGCTCTCGGCACCTCGGTGTTCAAGCTGCCATACAAGTTTGCGACAGCGGAGGTCAAATTCATGGCATACATCCTGCCGACCATCTCGCTGGCCTTGCCTCAGATCGGAAGTCTGATGAAATGGATGCGGCGCTACATGATCGACCAGATGAACTCCGACTATGTGAAGTTCGCCCGCTCCCAGGGCCTGAGCGAGCAGGAGATCTACGGCACGCATATCTCGAAGAACGCGATGATCCCGATCGTCCACGGCATCCCGGGCACGATCCTCGGCTGCCTGGTCGGCGCCATCATCACCGAGACGGCGTACTCCGTGCCCGGCGTCGGCCGTCTGCTGACGCGCGCGATCGCTTCGCACGACAACGGCGTGATCGTGGCTGTCACCGTGTTCTACACCACGCTGTCCATCGTCTCGCTGATCCTCGGCGACCTGCTGCTGGCCAAGTATGACCCGAGAATTTCCCTGAACGCTGACAAAGGAGGCGGAAGATAATGAGTGAAAAGAACGAGAGCATGAAAAACGCAGAGCTCTTCCGCTTTATCGACCGCGACGAGATCTCCTCCGAGAAGATCACCGCCCCGCGCTATTCCTACTGGCGCTCGGTGTTCCGTGTGTTCTTCCGCAAGAAGAGCAACATCTTCATGATCATCCTCCTCGTGCTGATCTTCGCCGGCTCCTTCATCCTCCCGATCTTCTGGCCCTATGACTCGATGGAGAACGTCACCGACCCGGCCTCCTTCAACCTCAGCCCCGTCAAGGCGCTGGAGTACTACAAGGGCTCTGGCAATCCCCTCAAGTGGTGCCTCGGCACCGGCCAGCTCGGCAACTCCATCATGTTCGGCATCTGGTCCTCGGCGCGCACCTCGCTGCTGCTGGCGATCATCTGCGCGGCCATCAACATGACCGTCGGCATCATCGTCGGCGCCATCTGGGGCTACTCCAAGCGCTTCGACGCTGTGATGCTGGTCGTTTACAACATCATTGCCAATGTTCCATACATCCTGCTGATCTCGGTGCTGGTGTACATCATCGGCTCCGGCTTCTGGCCCTTCGTCTTCGCGCTGACCGTCACCGGCTGGCTCGGCATCGCCTACTTCTTCCGTACCCAGGTCATGATCATCCGTGACCGCGAGTATTCGCTGGCCTCCCGCTGCCTCGGCACGCCGATCCACCGCGTCATCAGCAAGAACATCCTGCCCTTCCTGACGAGCGTGATCGTCACGCTGCTCGCGACGGAGCTGCCGAGCTACATCTCGATGGAAGTGTTCCTCAGCTTCATCGGCATCGGTCTGAGCGCCACCGTCCCCTCCCTGGGCCGCATGATCCAGCAGGGCCAGACCGCGTTCATGACCTACCCCTGGGCCTTCTGGCCGCCGGTCATCATGTCCGCGATCATTACCATCCTGCTTTACCTGCTGGGCCAGAATCTGGCGGACGCCTCTGACCCGCGGACGCATATGTAAGGAGGCGAGATCATGAGCGACAACAAGGAAAAGAAGGTTCTCCTCTCCCTGAAAAATGTTGAAGTCAAATTCAACGTCCGCGGCCGTATCCTGACCGCCATCCGCAACGTCTCGCTGGACATCTACGAGAACGAGTCCCTGGCCATCGTCGGCGAGTCCGGCTCCGGCAAATCGGTGCTGACCAAGACCTTTGCCGGCATGCTCGACTCCAACGGCTTCATCCCGCAGGGCAGCATTATCCTCTCGGACGACGAGATCTCCAAGACCGACGTCAAGCTGACCCCGCCGAACCGCCGCCTGCTGAACTATGCCACCAACATGCTCAACAAGCTCTCTCCGCTCGAGCGCGGCGCGGCGGAATTCCGGGCCATTCAGGACAAAAAGCAGCAGATCCGCCAGGCCAAGTCCCTCACCATGGAGGAGGAAGCGGATTTCAAGCTGCGCATCAAGGAAGTCAGCGACTCGATCGTTGACAAGACCAACTATCTCTGGACGCTCGACCGCAAGGCCGACGCGAAGGAGTATGAGGCGCTGGAGAGCGAGATCAAGGGCCTGCGCGACAAGCGCAGCGCCATTGAGAAGGAGCGCGACCAGCTCGTCAAGACCCGCGCCTCATCCTATCAGGGCAACCAGGCCAGGGCCGAGGCTGACAAAAAGGAGCTGGCCGACCTCGAGGCGCTCCGCGAGCAGAAGATCAGGACCGACGACAAGGCGGGCAATCTCTTCGGACTCAGCGACGAGGTCCTCGAGCGCAACAAGATCATCGGCTATGAGATCCTGCTGTCCATCGGCCGCTTCCCGCTGAAGGATCAGATCAAGTTCCTCGCGAGCATGAAGAAGGACTTCAAGACCGCGATGAGCCTGGGCGAGGATCTGAAGGACCCCGAGATCCTGAACGGGATCTTCGATCACACCGGCTTCCGCGTGGAGTTCAAGTCCTACGACGAGGAGAACGGCGTCCTGCACGGCAACGCGATCATCGACTGCGCGAAGATCAAGTTCACCAAGGACTGGCAGCAGATCCGCGGCGCGCGCATTGCCACCGTGTTTCAGGACCCGATGACCTCCCTCAACCCGGTCATCACCATCGGCAAGCAGATCATGACGGTCATCAAAAAGCACCAGAAGTGCTCCGACGCCGAGGCGCGCAAGCGCACGATCGACATCATGGGCAAGGTCGGCATCCCCGACCCGGAGAAGCGCTTTGACGACTATCCCTTCGAGTATTCCGGCGGTATGCGCCAGCGCATCGTCATTGCCATCGCGCTCTCCTGCCAGCCGAAGATCCTGATCTGCGACGAGCCGACCACGGCGCTGGACGTGACGATTCAGGCGCAGATCATCCGACTCATCAAGGACCTGCAGCGCGAGCTGGGCTTCACGACGGTCTACATCACCCACGACCTCGGCGTTGTGGCGAATGTGGCCGAGCGCGTGGCGGTGCTCTACGGCGGACAGATCGTCGAGATCGGCACGGTCGAGGAAATCTTCTACGACCCGCGCCATCCCTACACCTGGGCGCTCTTAAATTCCCTGCCGCAGCTGTGCGAGAAGGGCAGCGACCTCTTCTCCATCCCCGGCACGCCGCCCTCCCTGTACAACAAGATCGTCGGCGACGCCTTTGCGCCGCGCAGCCAGTACGCCATGGCGATCGACCTGCAGGAGGAGCCGCCGATGTTCCAGGTCAGCGAGACGCACTTTGCCAAGACCTGGCTGCTCGACCCGCGCGCGCCGAAGGTAGAGCCCCCGGCCAACATCCAGAATCTGCATGAGAAGATCTCCAAGACCTACGTGGACTTGGATGCGTAAGGAGGACGGCATATGGACACGAACGAAAAGAAAGTACTGCTGTCGATCCAGAATCTGGACGTTGTCTTTGGCCGCGGCAAGAAGGCCTTCAAGGCTGTCGACAATGTCAGCTTCGATATCTACAAGGGCGAGACGCTCTCGCTGGTGGGCGAGTCCGGCTCCGGCAAGACGACCATCGGCCGCGCCATTGTCCGCATCAACCCCTGCTCCGCCGGCGCCATCTACTACGACGGCAAGAAGATCTCCGGCAAGCTCTCCCACAAGGAGGACCGGGAGGTCATCCGCAAGATCCAGATGATCTTCCAGGACCCCGCCGCCTCGCTCAACGAGCGCGCCACCATCGAGTATATCATCTCCGAGGGCCTGTACAACTTCCATCTGTACAAGGACGACAAAGAGCGCATGGCCAAGATCGAGAAGATCGTCAAGGACGTCGGTCTGCTGCCCGAGCATCTGACCCGCTATCCGCACGAGTTCTCCGGCGGCCAGCGTCAGCGCGTCGGCCTGGCGCGTTCGATCGTCATGGAACCCGAGTTCATCGTGGCTGACGAGCCGATCTCCGCGCTGGACGTGTCGATCCGCGCCCAGGTGCTCAACCTTCTCAAAAAGTTCCAGCAGGAGCGCGGGCTGACTTATCTCTTCATCGCCCACGACCTGTCCATCGTCCGCTTCATCAGCGACCGCATCGTCGTCATCTACAAGGGCCGTCTGATGGAGGTCGCCGAGACCGAGGAGCTGTTTGCCTACCCGCTGCACCCGTACACCAAGTCTCTGATCTCCGCCATCCCGATCCCCGACCCGATCATCGAGAAGGAAAAGAAGCTTTTTGTCTACAATCCCTCCGAGATGCACGACTACTCGGTGGAGAAGCCCTCTCTGGTGGATATCGGCAACGGCCACATGGTCTTCGGCAGCCCCAGCGAGATCGAAAAGTACAAGAAGATACGCTTCGGCGAGTAAAGAACGAAAGAACAACGAACCGCCTAAGGCGGTTCGTTGTTTCAGGTTTATGCTATGAACGATCAGGAAACACTCAATCCCGGCACCGAGCATCTCTGGCTGCGCATCATCGGCTTCGTGCTGGCGCTGGCCGTGGCGGTCGGCGCCTTCTCCTATGGCGTCGTCGGCATCGGCCGGAAGGAGAGCGGCTACCACGTGATCGAGGCCTCCCCGGACGAGGAGGCGGTCATGTTCGACAAGAACATCGAGTTCCAGGTGTATTTCGACGGCAGCAGCGACGAGATCAAGCAGGCGATCAAGGAGATCGGCGCGGCCTGGTCTCCGGCGCTGCAGCGCGTATACAAGCTGCTCGACGGGGACAATGAGTACCGCGGCTTTGTCAACATCGCCACGCTCAACGCCCATCCCGGCGAGGATCTGGCGGTGGGCGAGGAGCTCTACCGCGTGCTGATGGACGCCCAGGAGCTCAGCCGATCAGACCCGGCCTATAATCTCTTCGCCGGGCCGTATTACCGCGCCTGGCGGGATATCCGCTACCTGTCCGACCCAGAGGATTTCGACCCGCTGCGCAGCGACACGGAGCGCGAGCGCCTGCAGCGCCTGCTGAAGGCGGCCGAGGAGCCAGGATCCTGCGCGATCGTCCCGGTGGACGAGGAGAAGCACATCCTGCGTCTCGAGATCTCCGAGGACTATCTCGCGCTGCTGCGGGAGACGGAGCAGGAGGGCCCGGTGCTCGATCTCGGCGTGCTGCACGACGCCTATGAGCTGCGCCTGCTGCGCGACGCGATGGCGCGCGCCGGGTACGGCAACGGCTATATCAGCATGGCCAGCGGCGTCACCGCGGTGCTGCCCGGCAATCCGGGGGGCGAGCTCTGCCTCTACGGCCGCAGCGGCGAGGGCGTGAGTCCGGCGGCGGTGACCCCGGCTGTCGGCGGGCGCGCGGCGAGCGTGTCGCGCTGCTTTGCCCGGGAGGAGGGAGAGCCGAACTACTATGAGCTCGACGGCGCGCTGCGCCATCCCTGGCTCCCGGCCTCCGGCGAGTACAGGAGCCTGCTGCTCGGCGCGCTGGTCGTCACAGACGACCCGGTGGAGGCCGTGCTGCTGAATCTCCGGCTGCAGGACTGCGCGACGGCCGACGAGCTGGAGAGCCTGGCAGCCTCCTCCGGCGCGGAGATCGCGTACATCCTCAACGACGGCGGGCAGACGGTGTACACCAACAGCGACGCGATCACCGCCCGCGAGGACTACGGATGGAAGGCAAGTCGGAATTAGAAATTCGGAGTTCGGAATTAAAACACGGCGAATCCGCAAAAAAGCGGATTCGCCGTGTTTTTTTCGATCCCTATGACCGCATGGCCAGGCGGCAGTAGTAATTGAGTGCGCGCTCGCGGGCGAGGGAGCTGGCGTCCATATGGCCGGGGTAGACCTCAT
>ODAI011408783.1_pt1 | contig 15040 bp, 14 predicted proteins | sample 1539321 | NCBI WGS metagenome assembly ODAI01 (sample SAMN02144231, study PRJEB22623) | gut metagenome | biome: sheep rumen | host: Ovis aries | place: New Zealand
AATTGAGGATGGATGCCGACACATCGATCGGAAGAATCTTCTCCGCGGGGATTGCGCCATCGGCAAAGCTTTCAAATTTCTCTTCGGTTTTTAAGAAATCAAAGTTGGTCATTTTGATTCCCCCTAAGGTTATTGGGATGCTTGAGTTCAGTTACTTAAGTATAAACCGTGTGAAATCACAAATTGTGACTTCACAGTCATCTCACGGATCTCCGCTGTTGATGTTCTGGACATTTATATGTAATCTGGCTGCTGAAAAACAGAACGTATCAGGAACGCATGATATGTTTGATTGCGGCCAGCAGGAGAAGGTGCCCCGGATAAAATCCATAAAAAAGCCACTTCAGACCCTTTCCTTTCTTCCCGTTATACATGGCAAGAGGGATAAAGCTGAGTCCCGTCGTGCAATAGTATCCCACTGTTCTCGTGAGCGCGAGAAAGGCTACACCCACACCGGTTCGGACCAGCGGGTGCTTCTGGCGGAGGACATAAAACAGGAACACAGCAATGACCGCAAAGATCGTGTAATCCGCATGCAGCAGCAGTGAGAGCGCAGCAATCGCGGCAACGGCAATCACGCCCAATACGGTTTTCCCGATGGATGCATGATTTTCTTCCGATTTCGTTCCGCCTTGAATCCAGTCATACAGCATCAGTGCCGCGACAGCGAGAAAGAAGGACAGCATAATATTCTGGTGTGAGAATCCAATCTTTCCTTCAAAAGCCAGATCGAACGGGATCTCGCTGATTAGAGCAAATATGCCGAGGCGGCAGAGGTATTTCTTTTTGTCCCTTGTATGAGAAAATCCCTCTGCGATGAAAAAGGAAAAAATGGGCATGGCCAGCCGTCCGATCATTCTGGGCCACATTACGTCAGGGAAAAACATGTCGCCTGCATGATCAAACACCATGCTGATCATGGCTATGAGTTTCAGTGCTGTTCCGTCCAGAATTTGGTATTTTTTTCTGTTGTCCATTTACCCCACCTCCTGTGAAAAACGGCAAAATGTGAAAGATCCTTATATGCCTGCTCAGCAGATACCTTTTTGAAGTATTATTACTTCGAAAAGTTTTGTGAAGTATAAAAAGAGGCTATCAGTGAGTTCCTGATACTGCTTCCGTAATCGATGAATATGATATTTGCGAGAATTCGGCTCAGCCTGATATTTTGATTTGTCGACTTGAGCGACGAAGGTAGCGAACTCCTCCTGCATCGTCTTTGGCGGTACAGGAATATACAAGCTTATCTAATTCTTCATGACGTTTTTTTATGATGTTCTGTACAAAGTCGAGTATCTGCACCGTTGCCTCTTGCCTTTCCAATTCCGGCACATCAACAATTATGTTAGATAACTGTTTTAGATATATACCCTTTTGAGCAACCCCATGTGCCTCTGACTCGAAAAACTTTCTTTTTGAACGAAGTGCATACATAAGATATCGACTAAAACATATATCTTTAAGCGGATGCAGCACCGCAACACTTCGTTGTAGTGTAATAGTCGATATTCCATCAGGAACAATAGCCGTTCTCCCTACAGTTCCAACGATTGTCATAAGAATATCGCCCGGCTTGATTCTTGTTCTCTTATTTTCAACAACAAACTGTTCTTCGCTCAAATACCGTGGAGCATCAAATGTTATTTCATCATCAAAAATATTCTTTGAACTAAGCATCAAATAATCGCTATTACTTATCCCCGCAGGTGGATTATGACTTCCGTCTGTAATACCAGAACAAATATCTGAAAGCTTGTATTCCATCCTTTTTCCTCAATAATTCCTGATTATTCTTGACTTTTGTGCCAAATAAGCTATACTATAATTGAACCACTGAAAGGGCGAATGCCTCGTAGGTGGTGTTTTTTTGCCCTCAATTTGGATATATTACATACCCAAAAGGATGTTTACTGCTCGCTTTCAGGTTTAGGATCCCGCCCTTGCGGAAAGTCGCCATGATTCGTTTGATAAATCTTTCATCGACAATTCTCTCTACTCGCCTGGGTAGTTGTTCATTTTTATCCACGACTCTATAATATAAATCAGTAAAGAATGAAATAAAATCGCATATCTGAATAAAGTAAGATTCTGTAGATTCCTTCGACATAATATCTTCAATTAATCCCTTGATTGGCACATTCTGATAGCCACCAAAATGAGAGTGTATGGGGTTATACGCTCGAATTTCTCTGGCTGTTTTTCTCATAGGTGCAAGACGGCCTTCATCTGTAATGATTATATAATGCCATTTTCCTGCCGAATCATTTTCAATCCTCTGAATATTGTAAGTCAATGCATTTTTTAACACCGGATAGTCTGGTGTTTTGATGCTTTCCTTGTCAATTATCACATTTACCGCTTTAATTTCAAGATTTGAGATGCACATGGTCAAATCTATCAGGAGTTGACGCCGCTGCTCATCACTCCACCCGTAAGGACGGTACATCCCCTTGTCTCTCACAAGATGCTTCGTATGTATTTCTTCGACGAAATTTATGAGGATGGATTTTGGTCAAATTTAATTTCCGGCCCAGCGATCGCAGTCGTATCTCTACACCGCTTATTTTCAGACGGTCGTAAGGGGAATCGAGGGTCACAAAGAGAGCAGGATTAGAATCCGTTCGTGATGCAATATATTCCTGGAGGTGGAGCTTGGCTTTTGCATCAAAGTAGACTCGTCTTTCCTTTTCTCCCTTTCCGTAAACAATGCACTCCCTTTCTTCGAAGTTAATGTCATTGATATCCAGATTTACCAGCTCGCCAACTCTGATACCCGTTGAATATAAGAGATCTATGATTGCAAGATCTCTGATTTCTTCGCAGTGGTCACGCAGTCTCTCAATATCTTCATCAGAAATCGTCTCTTTGACCTTTGTTTTGGTCTTTATCTTGTGGATTCTCCTCATCGGGCTTTTCAGAATGTGATCCTCCTCTTCAAGCCAGGAGAAAAAGCTGGAAATATTCCTGCGTATATTGTCTACGGTTGATTTTCCGCAGTTATTAATCTGTTGATATGCCGCAAGATACTCTCTCAGCTGTTCTGTAGTGATCTTTCTGACGGGTGTTTTAATCATGGAAAACATATGCCGAACGCTGGAGCGGTAATAATGAAGAGTCCGCAGTGAACAGCCTTCAATCTTTTTGGCGTTGATAAACATTTCCAGATATTCATCATTATGCGCTGGTTCCTTCTGCTCCTCCGGTTCTTGTAGACGACGGAGCAGCACGCCCTGCAGCTTCTTGAGCTGCATTACCGAAAGTTCCTCCGCCATATCATTCAGTATTTCGAATACAATCTTTTTCATCCTGACTCCCTCGTTTTTTCAACGAGTATATCAGTAAAAGAAGAGTAGTTTAATGCTCAAAAGCATGCATCCCACATCTTTCCTTAATGTAGATCCTGGTTCAGACTGCATCTTACTTCTTGTACTCTAAGAGAAGCCGTGCTCTTTTTCTGACCTGATTCTGTATCAATGTAAGTTCATGATCTGGCAGATTATATCGATTGTGCTTTTTGAATTTGAATGTCAGCAAATGCCGCAGCTCTTCTCTGCTTTCTTCGTCCATATAAGAAGCTGCTGTTCCGATGAAATCATCGTACACACACGGCTGCAGGGTCCTTGTATAGGAATCAAGCGTAGTCTCTGTCTGAAAAAACTCGTCGCCGGCATAATTAAACATCGAATTTCCGTGATCAAATAGCGGAGCAGGAGCTGTTGGCTGATTGGTTTTGCTGTCAATTAAAAGACCAAAATTTCCGTAATGCCGATCAGTATTACAGATTACAGCATCAAAAACCAGCATATTCCGAAATGCTTTTTCAAATTCCGGTCCCAGAGAACGATAATACTCAGCGACTGCCTCCAATCCACCTTTTGTGACGATTCTTCCTATCGGAATGTATGCTACATTTTTGCTGGTAAATAATTCGCAGGTGGAGCAAAGATTTCCTTTCCATTTTGCAAGACCGTAAGGAATTGCATCTATTTTCATCGCCTTAGCAACCTGCGAAGCATAGAATTCTGAGTAAGGTTCATTACCGGCATTTGACGCGCCGCTTGTTCCACCTTTATAGAGGAAAATTTTCCCAGACATGCGACGCCAGCACTTGGGCAGCATGCCATTCGTGGTGAACTCCGGACTGGATGCCAGCGAACTTCGGACACTGCTTCCATAGCCGGTGAATGCAATATTCGCAAGAATCCTGCTCAACCTGTTTTCATAAAGATTGTATTGATCAAACAGTCCTGTGAAACTATCGTCAACAACCCAATAGCTGTCATTTAACGAAAGACCTTTGCTTACGGAAATGATTTTCATCGGTCTGTTTATACTGAGTCCGCATTTGGCAAGAAATACTCTTGCGAACGCTCTGTTTTTCGGAATCATTCGCCTCTGAAGCCACTTGCTGATTCGCTCTTCAGATGGTTCGCCTAGATCTAGTGGTAATAAATGACGGCTTTCTTCATTGATCCATCGAATTGTGATCTCAGGATTATTGGAATCCTCGGAAGCATGAAATCTGATTAGAGGAGTATCATAGTGCTTTAGAGTATAATTCATACTGGTCTTTTGATCTCGGAAAGATTATCCAAAGTATTGCTGCATCAGGCTGTCGAACAATAATTGCATTTTGTCCAGTGACTTTTGAACGACCGCTTTTGATTTGTCGACTTGTTTTACAAAGTCAGCGAATTGGTTCTGCAAATCCATAGGTGGATATATTACTGGGCAAGACAACAAATCGTTTTTTCTCAAATTCGTTTGGCTATCACCATCATTATAAGATAGAAGGTATTCATGGCGATTCAGCAAATAAAAGAAAAATATTGGATTTAGTTCATAATTCCTAAAGCAACATATTCGCTGATTAAGAGTATATTTGTCTTCTTTGTCAACCCGAATGCATTTTGCCAGCGCTTTACCATTAGGGACGTCACTCATTACCATGCATATGTCACCAACTTTAAGTGGAAATAACGAGGCGTTTGTCCTGCGGTACTCCGTCATATCCGAAGCAATACATCTCGATGTTACAAGGATATATTCACCATTCTCATCAACAACCTGTTCATGAGCTTTCCCATTATAGAAATCTGCACTCTCTGCCAGTGTCTTTTGAGGCCAATTTTTATTATTTGCCCATCTATCCCCAAACATCTCGACAAATCGGGCTCTGATGAGTTCATCTAGCCGCGAAAGTTCATTTTTACGATGGGCGATAATAGTCAGGATGGAATTGATTTGTGATACAATTCTATTTTGCTCATTTATCGGAGGACATTCCATTTCAACAGCTTTCAAGTCAGCAGTGTTTGCACGAGGCATTTTAGCTCCACTTGTTTTCCCATTTATGTATTCGACGAAATGCGGTGATCTGAGAAAGAACGTTAAATATTCTCTTGTTATTACTTTCTCATTCGGCATCAATGGAAGCATTTCTGAGGTGGCATATCCGGCTCTATCAGGCAGAACAACTTTATTCAAATACGGCCGAAGTTTTGAATACAAAACGTTCTGCTGATTAAAAGATACCGTAGATGCGCCTATTTGCGAATAATCAACATATACATATTCCAGAATATTTCCTGTATTGCTCTCGACAGCATCCAGATTAAGCAGCCAATACTGATCACTATCAGGAACTATCCCCTGTTTAACTGGTGCTATGTCTCCAAGACGATATTTTGCCATCACATCATCCCCACAAATCCGAATTGTCTACATAAATTGCACTGAAACACCAGCAGGATCTTTTACAAAGAAAAATCTCACATTTGGATTTGGATTTATCATTTCCGATACTTCAAAGCCCAAGGCTTTTAAGTCATCATATTTTTTCTCGATGTCATCTGTTTTAAATCCTACTGAGAGAAATTCAGTTTCGATAGGTTTTGCTGCCGGGTTTTCGATTATTTCTATTTCTGTATCTCCTTCATTATCTGCCAGGAAAACCATTTGCATACCCATCGGTCGCATGTCTGTAATCATTTTCAATCCGACAATATTCAAATAAAACTGCACTTCAGCTTCAAACTTCTCAGTTTGAATTGTCACATGAAGCATTTTCATATTCTCCTCCTAAAAATCCCGAGTGAACTCAGCGGGTTCCGCTTCTCATAAGTAAGTCACAGATCGTATCCCAACGCATCCATCATGGCGAGGACATTTTGGTGACAATCCCTTTTCAGCCAATGCAATTCATAATCACGCTGATCATCATTTCCTTTTCTTCTGGTCTTGACTCTGCAATCATAATCGTCAAAGCGACCAAAGTATGATCATCCAGACGTTTTAAGCCGCTTTCATCATACAGAATTCCGTTCCGATCCAGGAAATACAAAAACATGGTTGCCGCGATTCTCTTGTTTCCATCCCAAAAACTATGGTTCTTTGTAACAAAATACAATAGGTTAGCTGCTTTTTCCTGCAAAGTGGGATAAATTTCCTGTCCCCCGAATGATTGATAGATATTGCCGATACTTCCCTGAAAGGATCCATCTTTCTCCTGTCCGAACAGTTCGGACTCACTTTTGAAGCGCATGCTATCGATCACTTTGCGGCATTCTTCATACGTCAATACATATGCAGCATCAGAGCCTTTCGGCCGCTTCATTGTCTGATGGTCATAGTCATCAAGCAAATCCAATGCTGTGCTGTAGCTTTCTATTACAGACAACACCTGCCTGCTGTCCAATGAATCCTGTGTCCGCTTCATCAGGCGGACTACATCACCAAGTTGTTGAAGTCTTGATTCGTTTGTAGCATAACCCCGTATGATGTACTGTTTCAGAACTGAATTCGCCCATCTTCTAAACTCAATTCCCCTTTTTGAATTGACACGATAACCTACGGAAAGGATCATATCCAGATTGTATACACGAGGTTTTCGTCCTCCTGTACTTCTATCGGAAATTCCGATAGAAGTCTCGTCCAACTCATTAACTTCAAGAATATTGTTGATATGCTCGCTAATTGTTGCCTGTTTGACGTCAAATAGAGCTCCCATCTGTTTCTGAGTTAACCAAACAGTATCCTGTTCTGGCGAAACCAGCACTTCAACATTAACATCACCACTAGAAAAGAGAACTATTTCATTTCCTGCTGTCATCTTTACTCCCTTCTTATATGGCACAGAATAGCCTGCAAATCCCAATATAAATGGTATCAGGTCAATATAATCCATTCGCCTTTTTTATTCGATCCAATGCGGCGTATGATTTTTCCCTCAAGAAGCAGATTCTGCAGGAACAGCTCGAGATACTCCTTAGTCTCGTAAATACCTTTTCTTAGGAAACTTCTTCCCTGTAAGGTAAAACCCGGGTTTATAATCCCAACAGCTTCTCCAGCTCATCCATCTCCACCGCAATTTGCTTCTCAAGATCCCGCAGCTCTGCCATGATCTTCTCTGTGGGAGGATACTCCACAGGCACATATTCCACCTGCTTATATTTATTGATGGAGAGATCGTAATTATTCTCTATGATTTCCTGCCTCGGCACGAAGAAGCTCTGCTCCGTACGCTTCCGGTCGACCTCTGCCTCCGGGTGACGGAAACGTTCAATGATATCCGGGATATCATTTTCTTTCACTTCGCTTCGCTTATCATCCAGACTGAACCCGTCGGCTTTCATGTCATAGAACCAGACGTTGTCTGTTCCGCCGTGCCCGGTCTTTGTAAAAATCAGGATAGCAGTGGAGACGCCGGCATAGGGTTTGAACACGCCGGAGGGCATGGAGATTACAGCCTGAAGGCGCTGATTCTCAATCAGCTCCTTTCGGATCGCTTTATGAGCGGTGGAAGAGCCGAACAATACACCGTCCGGTACGATGCAGGCACACCGCCCGCCCACCTTCAGCATCCGTACGAACAGTGCGAGGAACAGAAGCTCTGTTTTCTTTGTCTTGCAGACCTTCAGCAGGTCCGTAGATACCGAGTCATAATCCAGCGAACCCTTGAAAGGCGGGTTTGCCAGGCACAGGCTGTATTTCTCACGGTCTGGATTCTGGTCGGAAAGACTGTCACGGTATTCGATAAACGGATTGTCCACGCCGTGCGTCATCATGTTCATGGCACCGATGCGGAGCATCGTGCGGTCCATATCAAAACCGTGGAACATGTGATTCATATAATGATTCTTGTTCTGCCGGTTAAAGAAAACCTCCTCCTTTCGGTTCTCTTTCAGATATTCACTGGCTGCAACCAAGAAGCCGGAAGTACCGCAGGCTGGATCACAGATCACTTCGTCCGGCGCCGGTTCCATCAGATCGACCATCATACGGATGATATGTCTTGGCGTACGGAACTGTCCGTTCACTCCGGCTGTGGAAAGCTTGGAAAGGAGGTACTCGTAAACGTCGCCACGGATATCCGAAGATTTCACCTGTGCCATCTGGGCGTACAGAGTATCCATGGAAGTGACGATCTTATCCAGCATCAGCGGTGTCGGGATTTTGAAGATTGCGTCCCCCATATATTTGGCATAAGCGCTGTCTTTATCGCCATGCAGATTTTTGATGAATGGAAATACCCATTCCTGGACCACGGTGTACATTTTTGCTGCCGGAAAATCATGGAAGATGCTCCATTTCAGCTGGTTCCCGGCAATCGTCCGGTCGCCGATCTGTACCTCTTCCGCAAAAATACTTTGATATGGAAGGCCCAGCATGGCGGCTTCCTTTGCGCGGAGATTATCCGAGTCATCCAGATCATGGATGAACATCATATAGGTCATCTGTTCAATGACATCCAACGGATTGGTAAGCCCGCCGGTCCAGAATATTTCCCAAATGCTGTCGATTTTGTTTTTCAGTTCGCCTGTAATCATTGGTGTTCATCCTCCTGATCCCAATTCCATCTGTATTTGATATAGCTGCCTGTCCCGAGTTTAATGATTCTGCCTTGCTTGGTAAGTTTTGTAAGTGTCCGCTGCACTGTTGTCTGACTAACATCCGGTACCTGTTCCACCAGTTCTGCTCTGGTGATCGTACCGGTATGATTTCGTATTTCTTCCGCAATTCGATCCGGTTTAGACATTTTTACGGATGTAATCAATTTGGTCCGCTCAAAGAATTCACGATAGGACGCGACTACAACACCCAGCAGATATTTTACAAAAGGTGCATAGTCATTCATTTCTTCGTGCCATCCCGTGAGACTTGCCTGAAGATTTTTATAATAGGAATCTTTGGTTCGCTCGATCTGCTCTTCAATACTGATATATTTGACGACAAGGCAGCCGGCCTGATAAAGAAGCAGACGTGTTAGGAGACGGCCCATCCTTTCATTGCTGTCATGGAAAGGATGGATGCACAGGAAGTCCAGAACGAACATCGGCATAATCAGGAGCGGATCAACATACGGTTCCAGCAAAACCTGATTATAGGCCGCACATAGCTGTTCCGTTGCTTCTGGCGTCTCTTGCACAGAAACCGGTTGGAATCTGATTTTGATATTTCCGTTCTCATCAACTGCTTCAAACGTATTTGCTGTATTTTTGAAGGAGCCACCGATTCCGGATCCATGGAACTTATAAAGATCTCTGTGGAGCTGAAGGAGATGAGTGGATCGGATCGGAATGTACTCATAATATTCTTGAATTGTATTCATGACATCCCTGTATCCGGCGATTTCCTGTTCATTTCGGTTTTTGGGCATTGTCTTGTCGAGAACGATTTTTTTTAATCGCTCATCTGGAGTATAAATACCGTCAATTTCATAGGAGCTTTTTGTACTCCGGATCCTGGCGAGATCCACCAGATCTGTCAGTACATCTGCGTACCGCTCGGCAATCAGACGTTGTTCCCCTTTATATTCATGAATTGAGGTGAGAAGAGAAATGATCTCCGGTGTCAGCAGTTTTTTCCATTTCTCTCTGTAATCATAATTTCTCATGTATGTTTCTCCATACACAGCAGCTTCGTCATTTCAAGGATACTGACTTAACTATAATATATTCTCTGCAAACGTCTTTGTCAAATCAGTCTCTTCGTCATTTCTCAAAAAAAGACGAAGAGACTGATCAAGATACCCACCGGTCTGTCTCTTGATGTGTGTGACATGTTCCGGAAAAATAATTCCCCGGGGTTCAGAGGATATCAGCGCTGTAAGCATAAAAAAGAGTCTTCCGAGTATCATTCTTGTTGCACAGTGCAAATGTGGAAGATTGTCCACAAAGTCGATTGTGAATAATGTGGAAAAGTGTTTTTGTGCCACTCCGGGGATATGTGCGTTTCAATAAATACCGGGAAATGAAAAAATAGCCGTCGAAAAAAGTCAGATACAAAGCGCTTTTTGGAGCCTTGTCGACATAATCTATTGACAGAGAGTTTATGAACATTCAGCATGGGGATAATGTGGATAAAATGGTGGGCAAGGTGTGGATTTGTAACAAATCCGTAATAATAAAGAGGTGATTCAATAGAATTGTAATAATTTGCGTGTTAAGCTTGAGCCATGCACGGACAAATGGAAGCACGGTCGCGTCGTGCTCGCACGTAAGCGACAGAGTTTTCATTTGTCCGTATACGGCGAAATCCTCGACAGTGAGCGGCCGAAGGCAGCGAACCTGTCGGCATGGCGAAAGGGAATCGATACGATGCTAAAAAGAGACCGAGGCAGCTCAGTAGGCCGCCTCGATCTCTTTTACTTTGTTATACAGATAATCATTCACCGGAACGAGAATTCCATGCTTTGCAGCGATGGCCCTGACCGTTCCGGAGAAGATCTCGACCTCCGAGGGCTTCTTCCGGATCCTGTCCTGCGCCATCGAGGGCATAGAATCCGGGGTGAGCGACCGCATAAGCTCGACATAGTCGACCAGATCCTCCTCCGTGAGGCTGATCCCTTCGGCGAGTGCGACGAGCTTCGCCTCCCGCATGGCGGAGACCATGAGCATGAGCTCGAAGCTTTCAGGCCTGGTCGCTCCGCCGTATCCGGTTCCACAGACCATGCAGACCTGATTGATCCCCACGTTCAGCATGAATTTGCTCCATATTCTGCGGAGGATATCGGGCTCGATCTTATAGGGAAAATGCGTCCTGTCGAAGAACTCAGTCAGCGCGTCGAGCTTCTCCTGCATGGACGGATCCGTGATTCCGATACAGAAGCAGCCCTTCATCCTGTATGTGAGCTTTCCGGAGAAGAAGGCGGCGTCCATTCCCTGCGCGACGGCATGGACGACCTTGTCCCTGCCGAAGCGTTGGGACAGGATCTCCTCGCTCGTGACGCCGTTGATTGCGGAGATGATGATCGTATCAGGGCCGACGGAGGTCTCCAGGGTGTCCAGAGCTGCAAGAAGGCCTGTCGCCTTTGTCGATACGATGACAAGGTCGGCGGGCTTCGCCCGGTCGGGCGTGACCATGTTGAAGCAGACCGGAGTGCCGTTTACCAGGACAGGCTCTGCATGGTATTTTTCATATCGCTCCGGATCCATGAGAAATGTGACGGACTCCGGGGGCAGACTTTCCAGTAGGATCGTTGCAAAGAGGGTGCCCAGGGCGCCCATGCCGATGAGGGTCACATTTTCCAGACGTTTCATAATAATCAATCCTTTCGGTCATTGAGTTTTTTGCCGGTGGCTTTATATGTATCCTACAACAGATCAGTGCAGAGAAACAGATGTTTTTTCTGCTGGATTTAAATGCATGCCCTTTTACCGGCCGTCTCATGGTATAATACATTTTATCGGCCGAATTATGATTATGAGGTTCGCGGAGCGGTTCTCATAGCAGGCGTTATGGTGAAAAATTGCCATCTTTTTCATGTATATATTTAATTGCAGGTTCCGTCTTTTGAGACCGGATCGATAGAACATTCAGTATCAGAGGGAATTATGTCGTTGACAGATCAGTTCGCAGAAAGAAAGATACAGAGGAATCTCGCATGTTTCCTGGAGCCTCATGCAGAGTATTCTCCTGAACAGTTTGCGGAAATGAAAAAACCGTTCTACGGAATCATGAACGCCGCGAAGCTCAGGATGAACGATAAGACGGAGATTTTATTTTTTACGGAGGAGACTCCGCTTCTTATGCAGCTGTTTCAGACGATCAATGAGGACAGTGTCGTCGAAGCCCTGGGCGGACTCTACTACCATCTGGCAGAGATTGCCGGGTCTGATATTCTCGACAGCCGTAATCTGATGGTGGATCCCGAGTATATCTACTTTGATATTCAAAGCAGCAAAGTTTTTTTCGTGTATCTCCCGATCAGGACAGAAGGGGAACCTGACAGAACAGGGAAGTTTCCCAGGATCGGAGAGAAAATTGCGGCGCAGATCGATATGCGGTTCGGAGCGGAAATGCCGCCTGCGCTGAGAGTCCTTCGGGAATCGCTGTACGATGAGACGCTTCCTGCCTCGGAGATCTTTGCAAGGGTCAATGCGGTGCAGCCGATCAGAGTGGCTCTGGAAGGAGATAAGCTGAAAGCTGCGACGGCAACAGGCCCGGCAGAACCGGAGAGCAGCTCCCGAGGTGAGGAGGAATGGAAGAATCCCGATTCGGGCAGCGGGGAAGCCGTCAGGAAGTTCGAAAGAATCAAAAAGAAAGGCGGTTTAAAAATCTCCATGGGGAGAAGATCGGAACCGTCAAATACGGATACAGATGGAACGATTTTCGAGAAACAAAGTGAGGAGTTCAGGATCCCGAAGATCATGCAGCTTGTGCTGACAAGTCCTGAGACCGGGCAGCAGATCATGATCGAACAGAATGCGCTTGTGATCGGGAGAAAAACGCCGGAGGCCATGGGTGTACTTCGAAATGTACCGAACACAGTCGGCCGTCAGCACGCTGAGATATCCAGAGCAGGAGAAGGGTTCTTTATCAGGGATCTGAACAGCCGGAACGGGACCAAATTAAACGGACGTACGCTTACGCCTATGGAGTTATATCCGCTTTCTGACGGGGATAAGGTGAGTCTGGCTAAATTTGAACTGGATGTCAGGGTGAACGAGATATGAGTCAGATAAAAATATTGATCGCGGATCCGAATGAAGTCTATCTGGATGGAATCGCACTTGAGTTTTTGAAAAGAGAGCCGGACCGTGTGGATCTGCATGGTATCACGGAGAATGACTACTGGGAGGAATTCTGCGGGGCTTCTGAGGAATATGATATAGCGCTCATCAACGAAAGAATGGCCGGTGAAGAGATCCCTGCAGACAGATTCCGGTACATTTTCATCCTCACCGAGACAATGGACGGTACAGACTTGTCCGTGTTTTCGAAGAAAGATATAAAGACGATCCTCAAGTGGGTCTCCGCTTCCGAGATCTATGATCAGGTCGTAAACGGATGCCCGTTCTATGAGATCCTTGCAGAGCGGGAACGCGAAGAGGCGGACAGGCTCCGCCGTGAGCAGGAGCAGCGGGCCCGCGAGAAGGCGGAGAGGATCCGCCGCGAGAAGGAAGAGCGGGCACGCGAGAAGGCGGAGAGGATCCGCCGCGAGAAGGAAGAGCGGGCACGCGCAGAGAAAGAGAGACTTCGCCGCGAGGCAGAAGAGAAGGCACGTGCAGAGGAAGAGAGACTTCGCCGCGAGGCAGAAGAGAAGGCACGCGCGGAGGAAGAGAGACTTCGCCGCGAGGCAGAAGAGAAGGCACGCGCAGAGGAAGAGGGACTTCGCCGCGAGGCAGAAGAGAAGGCACGCGCAGAGATCGAAAAAGTTCGCCGTGAGGCGGAAGACCAGGCGCGCACGGAGATCGAGAAAGTTCGCCGTGAAACGGAAGAGCAGGCGCGCACGGAGATTGAAAAAGTTCGTGGCGAGGCGGAAGAACAGGCTCGTGCAGAGGTCGAAAGAGTACGCCGTGAAGCGGAAGAGCAGGCGCGCGCGGAGATCGAAAAAGTTCGCCGTGAGGCGGAAGAGCAGACGCGTGCGGAGGTGGAGAGAGCCCGCCGTGAGGCGGAAGAACAGGCGCGAGAGACGGAAAGAATGCGCCGTGAGGAAGAAAGGCTTCGCGGTGAGGCGGAAGAGAAAGCGCGGGCGGAGGCAGAGAATCTGCGGCGTGAGGCAGCGGAGAGACTGCTTGCGGAGAAGGAAAAGAGGACCGCTTCGGATCCGGGAAAAAAACGCGGTCCGGAAGTCATCCTCATGCACGGAAGCTGCGGGGGAGCAGGGAAGACCGCCGTTGCCCTTGGAATCGCATGCTGCATGAGCAGGATGAGAAGAAAAGTGCTTTATGTCGATGCCGAATATATGCAGGATTTCCAGGTATATATGGCATCCCGGAAGACGCTTTCAAAAGAAGCGCTCCTGTGCCTTCAGTCCAATCCGGCAGATATTTATGAGAAAATGAAAAGATTTATCTCCCGGGAAGGCTTCGCATATCTTCCCGCGTCACCAAGATATCTGCAGCTTTATAATGTCGGAATGGACGCATATTTTAATCTGATCCGCGGCGCGAAAGCATCCGGAGAGTACGATTTTATCATTGTTGATACGGACAACAGTTTCGGCAATGTAAAAGCCACGCTCTTTTCCATTGCAGACCGGGCTGTTATCGTCTCGCGTTCCGGTCCGGAGGAAAATGCGCGCCTTGCCGTACTCCACGAGATTCTGGATTCTGAGAGCAATACGGGGCAGGTCCTCTATGTGCGGAATTTTGCGGAGGAGTCGTTCCGGGAATCTTCGGAAAATAATTTCGGATCGCGGAGGGGGAAGCCGGCCCTTAAGAAAAAGAACGTTCATGAGCCGGCTGGAGAAGAACAGGAAACATCAGCAGTCATAGAAAGAACCGCAGAACTGCGGTCACTTGCGGATTTAAGTAAGATCGCAGGCATACGGGAGCTGGCAGTTCGGATCATATCTCTTCCGGAAGTGTCTGACTGAAAACACAGGCGTGCGGTGCATAAAATATCGGACCGCTCGAAGCGCCTGACTGGAAAAACACAGGCGTGCGGTGCATAAATCGTACCGCTTGAAACGTCAGTCTGGAAAAATGCAGTCTGGCTTCGTCTTATATTTACGGAATCGTCGGAAGAACAGATGAGGGAAAGACAGCCGAAAGGACTATAGTTATGAATTATATTGTACTGGATCTTGAATGGA